>JRER01000576.1_pt1 | contig 17493 bp, 13 predicted proteins | sample 210161 | NCBI WGS metagenome assembly JRER01 (sample SAMN03019618, study PRJNA260268) | marine sediment metagenome | biome: Marine; feature: Sediment; material: Clay; isolation source: clay from marine sediments 136 meters below sea floor depth collected from... | place: New Zealand: Canterbury...
ACAACGAAATAAAACCATCAGTGTTTCGTCAGCCAATTAACGGATATGTGCCCTCCACACGGTTCTATACTCGATGCGGCTTGTGGGACTGGCAAATATCGCCAAATCTGTTTTTAAAGCATTTAATTTCTTAATTGATTTCTTCCTTATTTGAGAATGATCAACCTCAATACCTATTGAATAATTATCTTTTTTAGCGAACAAATCAATTTTACCTTCTCGCCCTGCTCAAATCTTTTTCTCTAACGTTACATAATACCATAAACTTCTAAGATTTTTTCTAATTTGCTCCTGAATCTCTCTATGGTCAGTTGTTTCAACTTTCAAAAGATTTTCCAGTAAAGGACTAATATTATTAAGACTTATATTTTAGCACTTTGATCTTTTTATTCTATATACTCACTAATTCTAATAAAAAACCGCCTTCTTGGCGATTTTTTTGTAGGCTCCGAGTTGAGACACAATCAGAACTTGGCTCTGGGAAAAATTTCCTAGTTTGGAGCTGATTAAACTCCTTATCTATTATTTTTCAAAAAGTAATTCTCAAAAGAATTTAAAGTCCAAATAGCTTTAATTAAAATATCATCAAGGACATCAGAAAGTTCTTTTTCTCCGATTGAAAATTCTTTTTTGATTTTCTCATATTTCTTGCCTTTCAGGTGTGCAACTCCTCTTGAGCGTAAATTTTGTAAATTTCTAAGAAATTCAAACATATCTTTAAAACGAACTTGCTTGGATTTTAAAAACGCCTCAAGTTTGTCAATTCCTCTGGCTTTTTCCTTGGTAATTTTAATCTCTTTCTCTAGTTCTCCTTCATTTAATGAATCTATTAAAATTTTTGTAAGGGATAAAACCTGTTCATCAAACTCCTTCTGTTCGTTTGTAAGAGGTATTCGAAGAGTTTTAAAGTGGTATTTGTCTTCTTTTGAAAGAGGTCTAAATAATTTCCAGCCAAATTTTCTCTCCCATTCTTCTTGAAAAATTCGAAATTTTTGTTTGAAATATAGATCGCTTCTTCCTGGATCTGAGAATTTAGTCTCAAATCCTCTCTCCCAGGCTGTCCTGCTAATTCCACCTCCCTGTGGTGTAATATTAAAACGTTTCCAATATTTTTGCTCTTTTATAACCAATCTCTGACCAAGATCTCCTAAAAAAACAACTATATATTTTGGGTGATTATTATCCATTTGTAATCCCCATAATCTCCCACAGCGTAGGTATCCGTCTTCAACCAAATATTTATTTGGCTTTGAATAATAATAACTTAATACATCTTTTTTAAAGAAAACAGGTGTCAAAAAGTGGGGAGCCCCGGGAATTCTACCAAAGTAGTTTGACAACTTTTCAGGGTCACAAGTATACAAAATTTCCTTGCCTTCTTCATCAACCCCGATAATAAAATCTTCATACTCTTTTTCTTTATTGAAAAGTTTTGGTTCAAAATCTTTTAGACCAGCAATGAGTTTTTTACCCATTAACCTACCATGGGATTTTCTTTTATCGCTCCCAAGAGAACGCCAATTACGAGCGCCAATCGAACAAATATAGTTGTCTTTTTTTATTATTTTATGGAACTCTTTAATACCTAATTCTTCCATTGTCTTTTTGGAAAAACGATTGAAATCAAAGAAAATAGCAAGGCACATCTTTTTTATAGCCAAAAATTCTTTCAAATATTTTAACTTAATCTTTATTTCATCCTCAGTCATTAGTATCACATCCTCTTCGTCCCCGTTCTCATCGATTGCTATAAATCTACTGTTTTTACGATCTTCAAAAAGATTAAAATAATGGCGGAATTCTTCCGAAACTTCATAATATCCTTCTTTGATACTGTGAAAGCTACGCCAAAAGATAAGTGGTTCAGTCCCAAAATCTGAAAAACGATAATATTCACCAGTCTCTTTACCATCTTTAAAATGGAAAACAAAACCAGGAAACCCATTGCCTATATGTAAGTCCCAAGAAGGAGCCTCTAAAGATTTCTTAATCCTTTTATTTGGTATTAATGCAGAGTAGAAAGTGATCCATTCAAAATCACTTCTATTACTTGAATAGACAATAACCCACTCTTCTTTTCCTAAACTGCCTTTTATTTTTTTTACCCAATCTGTAAATATTAGATCAACTTTTGGTTTTAAATTTTCTTTAGTCATAGCTATTAAAAATATCATTTTTTAACCTCAAAATCAAGCTAATTTAAAATAAAAATTGCCCAGCGATGGGTTTTTAGTCTATCAGTTTCTTTTAAATGCTTTGTCTAAAATTGTTTTATAGGTTCTGGGTAAAGGTTAAATAAAACTTAAATAGTTAATTACTATCTTCTATTATATTTTTTATTTGTATAGCTAGCTGTCTTTCTTTTTCGTAATCAAGTGGATGTAATTCGTAAACTTTAAACATATCATTTGTTTTTTGAGGTAACATAGCTATCAACTCTTTAACCTTATTTGTATTTTTATCTATACTTAATAAACCTATACCAAATTTCTCCAAAACCTTGGCTTTCCGGCATTCTTTTTCAGGTAAGGCCAGATAAACAAATGTCGCTATACATTTCCATAACATGCACCTACCTAGGACATCGAAGAAATTCTTTTTATTTTGCTCTGCCTCAACAATAATTACTTGTTTAGAATCATTAACTCCGATAAGGTCTGGAATTTTATAAGCCATTGGGACTAAATCTCTAATGGGTATTACTACCTCTGACTTGCCTCCAGTAATTAACGCTTCGAAGCTTTTAGATTTTAGCCAATTTTTAATAGGTTCATATAAAACTTTTTGGTCCATAGTATTTCCTTGCTTTATATTTTCTATCCTACCAAAAAACCACCTTATTGGCGATTATTTATTTGCTCCCTCTAATGGACGAGGTTTGTTTAATTGATGTAATTTAGAAAAATTATAGACAATATCCCAGAAATCTGCTAAATTTGAATTAGAAGTAAGATTCAACAAATAGTTAAATTAAGGGAGGGTTTTTAATATGAGCTATTACTATAAAACTTCGCGGTCTTCAAAGAAAAGAGTATTTATTAGTTTTGATTTTGATCATGATAAAGATTTAAAGAATTTATTGGTTGGACAGGCAAAAAACGAAGATTCGCCTTTCGAGATTTACGACTGGTCGGTAAAAGAAGAACTAACCGGAGATTGGAAAGAAAAAGTTAGAGAAAAGATAAGAAAAGTTGGAGTGGTGGCTGTTATTTGTGGTGAATATACAGATTCTGCCACAGGGGTGAGTGTTGAAGTTAGACTAGCACAACAAGAAGAGAAGCCTTATTTTTTACTTAGTGGGCGCAAAGGAAAAACTTGTAAGAAACCAAAATCGGCTAAGAGAACAGACAAGATCTATAAATGGACTTGGGATAACCTTAAAAGGTTAATTCGGGGAGAAAGATAACATAATTATGAATAAGGCACCATTCAGAAAAAATAAAGAGGAGTATGGAGAAAAATATGACGAACATCTCTTTGAGCAATACAAGGCATATATAGATAGCGCTGAAAAAATAAGTGATAGAAGGCATAATGCTAATAACTACTTCATAACTATTAACACTTTTCTCATTTCTTTTCTGGGATTGTCTTTTAGGGTACAAATAATTGAAGATCTTGAATGGATAAAAACGTTAATGGCTTTGGTAGGCGTTATAATATGTGTGATTTTTTGGTTTTTAATACGTTCCTATAAACAAATGAATACTGGAAAATTCAGAGTCATTCATGAAATTGAGCAACGTTTGCCACTGGCTTTATACCACTACGAGTGGGAAATCCTTAAAAAGGGAGAAGAAAAAAGTGTTTATTATCCGTTTTCTCATATAGAGTTGCTCATTCCTTGGGTATTTGGGATAATATACGTGATAATGGGGATCGTTTTTGTTTGTTAAAGAATTTGCCACTAAAGAAAAGTTAGACTTTTTAAATATCAAAGTTTATTACTGTTAGCCATGCGGATTTTTTTGTGCTTTCTCTTTATAGCAAAGAGTTTAAATATAAGAGTTACCTCCTCTAAAGAATTAAGTAAAACACCCAGTTTTCTTTTTTCAATTCCAATAATTAAAAATTGAGGAAATTTTGGGTCTTTTACAAAAGCAATTCCACCAAGGTCACCTAAAATATTCTGATAATCGATGTTGATAAAAATTCTACAACTATTAAGGGACTCTTCTTTAATTGTTAAAAGAGAAATACTTTCGTTTGGAGATAAGTCACCTACCATTTTAAAAAGTTGCTCTGCTTCGCCATTTTTAATATCTATCGACGCATTTACATTTCTGGCTAAATACTGACCTGTGTTTCCAAGTTCAATATTATAAATAAGGGCTTTTTCTTGTTTAATAGGTTTGGTTCTAAGATTCTCAACTTTAATCTTAAATTGTGGTTCGTATTTCAAAGAGGATAAATGAGATTGCCATAATGCTACCTCGACTTGCGTCCATATTATATAAGCTTGGGCTAACATAATTATCACTAATAAAGAATCAGTTGTAATTCCAAAGTAATGTATTATGAAAGCTAAAAATATCACAGGGACTATCAATAGAGGCAGGGAAGCAAAAAATAATTTTTTAATTATATTTCGCCAAATCATAATAACCGCTCTTCAATTTGAAAATGACTTAATTTCTTTTACTTTTCAAGATAAAATAAAAATTGCCCAGTGATGGGCTTTTTTTATCCCCCTATTCTATTACTCATTATTTAGATTCTCCTTTTTAGTAGAGATGTTTTTCAAAATAGCTATTAAGCTTTTCATTTTTGCTGCTTTTTCTTTTTTTCTCATTTTCTTCTCTACTTCTTGTTCTATCGGACTACCTGCAGGGAAACTTCCCCATATCTCAAACATAAATCTATCAATATCAAGCTCATTAATTAATTCAAACATTCTATCCTCTGCATTGTCTATTAATCTGTGACGATTGTATTTATGATAAACAAAATCATATCGCCATCTCAAAACCTCTTGATAGAGTTGATCTTCTTTAGGAAGACCTATTACTTCATTAGGATCCACCCCTTTTGGTAGTTTTAAATCTGACAAATATTTCTTTTTATACATCTCTTCAAATTCATAAATTTCTATTCCAACTTCAGTCAAGACAGACTGTTTATTATACTTTAATGCTAGAACTCCTAAATATATAATTTTCAGCATAATTCTTGGTTCGTCGTAGCCATAACTGCCTTTAATTTTTTCTAAACTTTGTTTAACAATTGAATATAGAGAATTTACGCAATCCATAATTAATTCATCACTATTTTTTATTTTAAATAATATAATACCGGTTTTTGCAACTGAATCTGTAAGTGTGTTAAAAGCATTTGATGACTTAAAAGTTTCAGTATGATGAACAAACCAATAGGGTAAGTGAATATTCCAGGCTAATCGTTTTAATAAATCGTCTCTTTTATCTTTAAATTCATCTTGTTTGAGTAATTCACTTATTAAGGAATTAATATTAAAAATTAACCTTCCTATACTATCAATCAAAGTGCTATTACAATCGTGAATTTCCTCTGATAAACTTCTAAGACTCCTATACAATTCCTCAAATAATTCGATCACGCTAGACTTATAAGACGATTTTTCTCTTTTATTTTTTAGTTTAAAAAAGTTATTTATGATTAATGATATAGGCATCATCATTTCGTCATATGCCTTACTTAAAGTTATTCTTGTAGTGAAATCATCCGGTAGATAACCAGAAGCTATTGCTTTGTGCATATAAGAAGTAATCATTTTGATGTTTCTTAATGCTTCTGATGTCGCATGGCTTGCTACAATAAGATTATAAAAAAAGACTGCTTTAATTATCGTTAACCATCCATTAATACACTCATCGACAATAAATGTCTTTCTTTCTGTGGCTCCAAAAATTGCCAAATTTAGAAAATCTCCCTGAATTCCAAGTAGTGGCGCTTGTAAATTTTTCTCAATAGCTATTAACGCAAAATGATTTAGTGCTTGTGCGCCCTGGAAAACTATTTCTTGGTCCTTCTCCCGGATAGCAAAATCAATATAGAAACCAAAATATCCCTTTATTTGTTCAAAAATTGGGTTCTCATATTGTCTATTTATAAATTTTATTTCTTTTGAGTGTTTGGCTAAGGATTTATAAATATCGATAATATAAATGGCATTCTCAACTTTTTGTGTTCGAACAAACTTTTCTCCAGTGTTATTAAGTCTTTCAAGAGTCTTTCTTAAAAAGCCTTGACTATCACTTTCTACTGCAAAAATATTAAGATGAGACGCAAGGGCTAACGAAGAAGTCCTTCTTAATTCAAAATATTTAGCTAATATATTGTGAACGGCGGTCAAGCCCCTATTTGTAGTTTTTATCTCTCGCCGATCAGATAGCTTCATTGAAATCTCAAAAAGATTTTCAATCTGTCGATCAAGATTTGTTAAATATGGAGACAAATAATTATTATAGACCGCTGCTAATGCGAGATCTTCTGATACTTTTGTATTTTTTGTTTTTATAACCCTTGCTATCCTTTTCGCATCTCTATGAACATCGTTTAAAAATTTAACTGCCTGCCTCTCAAGAAAATTTAATGAATTAATAGGATTTGCCTTCGTTCTCACATTTTTATACTGCCAATCAACCAAAGCAAAAATCAAACCTATTAAGACTAAAGAAAAATAAATGCTAAATACCTTTATTTCTTCGGTAATAATCTGCGAATTACTATAAAAAAATATCCCAAGACCAAAAAAGATAATGGTAATGACTACTATCACTCCATAAGTAAACTTCCCTTTCCAGTCGTGAGCATAAACTTCGAAATATTGAGATGAATATAAATCTGCAGCGCTCTGTTGAGCAAAAATAGATAATGTAAAAACGATGGCTATGATTCCTCCCGTCATAGCACCAATAGAAATAAAGTAATTGGCGAAGATATCAGCATTTAAAGAGGCGGGTTCAATAAAACGGAGAATAATATTAGCTATGAGGGCGCATATTATTAATATTAACCCTCTCCTTATAATTTCTGAATAGTTCCTAATTCCCTTTATAAAGCGCCTATGTCTATTGATAAAACGCCATACAGTTAATCTATAATCGTAATTTAAGAAGTTAAAAAGAGAGTCTATTTTTTTACGGATGTTTGTAATTATTCTTGTCTTCATTTAATAATTTTATAATATCCTTCTTGTCTAAATCTTCTACTTCCAAACTATCAATTTTTAATCTGAAAAACAAGTTGATTTAAAATAAAAATTACCCAGTTGTTGGCTTTTTTTATTAAATTTCCCTCAACTTCGGGCTAAATTTTGGTTGACTTTATTTTAAAATCAACGATTCAAATAACTTTGTTATTAACTTTCTCTTTCTTATTCTACGTTCGTATTCGAAATTTTCATTTATTTTTTTTCTTTCTTATTCCGCATGCCGCTAAGGGTACGACCACGTTTAGCCACATCCTCGGCAACCTCCTCAGGTTTATTCTTTTCATTTCTTTACTTCTTTGATTAGTGGATTTTCATTTTTTTCTTTTACTTTTCTACTAATTCATAGATTATTATAGTTTTTAGATCTTTTTTTATACTTTCTATCTATTTAAATAGTTTTTATTTTAATGAATATAGATATACTACTTTAAGTATTGTTCCCAATGTCTTTCCACTTTTCATGAATCTGAAACATGATCGCTGCTCTTGCATTAGTTTTTTTCCTTAAAGATTCAAGAGTATTGTCATCGTGTGCTTCTAACCTACAGTCTCCAATGAAGCACATAAGATATTCTTTAAAGAAGCGGGAAACAGGTTTTCCATATAATTCACCATTTGCTTTTAATTCCTTAATAGAAGATGCTGGAACTACCAAAAATCCTTTTGGACTATATACGAAAACAAAGCTATCCGGAGTAATTTCAAGCATTTTACATACTTGTTTATTAAGTTTTTTAAGCCTATTATTTTGGGAAAAACTTACAGTTGTTAGACCATGTTTTTTTCTTTCTATAAAAATTCCATTACCTTCTCTTTTTGCTTGTGACAAAAATCCCTTTGATTGTCTAAAATTCTCTAAATTTATATCTAATACTCCACAAAAATCAGCCCCAAATATATGCTCTGGTGCTTTTCTGCCCCTATCTCTTAAAGTTCGAGCTCTAAAGACTATTCCATATTTTTCTCTATTTTCATCAAAAATTCTCTCTATCTCATTTAAAAAACGGTCTGTAATTGAGGGTTCTGTCTCTATTCTCCTATTTTTATAAGCTTCAATAATTCGCTGTTCTGCTTTAGATATTAATTTTCCAAAATGTTTAATTATTCCATTTTTTACCATCATTTTATAATCCTTCTAACTCTTTAATTAAACTTTCAATTTCCCTAATCGAATATACTTTTACATTATACACTTTATCCAGTTTTAATGGATTAGTTGTTATTCTATGTTTTAATGATCTATCAGTTAAAAAATATGTAATAAAGGGTATAAATTGGCTAGTTTGTGTGTAATCAAAAACATCAGACTCTTTTACTTCATGTTCTTGAGTTACCATTGAAGCAAAAAGTCTAGATCGTAAGGATATATAAGGAATTGAGGCGAAATGCTCTGATTTTAAAAAACTAAATATATCCTCTGTTCTTACTCTTTTATTAGCATAATGTGAATAAAAAGCTAATAATTCACCAAAACTCCATAGTCCCTCTATTTCCCCTTCGGTCAATTGATATTTGGGCTCTAATAATTTTATAAGTGTTTCCTTTATTATTGCATTCTCTATAAAATTCAACTCCCCTAAGATTTCTTGTTTAACGCAATCTTGGTATTCTATTCCCAATTCTATATTCTTTTTTCTTATTTTCTCTAACTCTTCACCTATTTTTTTCTTGGTTTTCCTTTTTTTATTTAGGTAGAATTCTGGCATTGGTAAATGTACTGACACTCTAAAATTACTATTTAATATCTCATCTAGCTCTATAATAGGATCTCTATAAAAAAGACACATATAATTACATTCAATCTCTTGATTATTATTAACATATGCTTGTATTGCTTTTGGAAGTTGATAAAGATAAACACTTAAACGATGTTTTGCTTTAATACCAAATGAAAGTTTATCCTGCTCTTTTCTTATTTCATCTTTATAATCTCCTAATTCATATTCTTCTTTTTGGTCACCCTGAGGACATAATAATTTTTTATCTTTTGTAAGTTTAATAATCAAGTCTACTAACATAAGTTCTTCTTGAAAATATGAGGAATTCTTATTCTTATGATGATTTCTTATTAAGTCAATGAAGAAAAAGGTATCTAAAAAAATTATTGGAATTGAGGGTTTAATAATTTTCCATTTTATATTCATATCTTAAAATTCCTTTAGTTTACACTTTCAACATTTTTATATCTTATATATTTAAGTTATCAATTAATAATTCTTCGACCTTTCATTTATTACTCAGCGATGGTCTTCTTGGCCTATCAGTTTCCTTTAAATGCTTCGTCTAATTTTTCTAGGGCTCGTTTGTAAAAACTTAGAAGATACTTATGAAGTTTATTCCATTCTTTTTCATTGTACATTTCTATGGCATTTATTTTAGATAATGATTTCGTTAAATATTTTTCGGCTTCGGGATGCCCTGTTAAGCTTAGAACCCTGTTTAACAATCTTAATCCAAAAAGTTCAGAATCAACCTCAATATTTTTTGATTTTAAATATAGAAAAAGTTGATTTAACGACTTCTCTATATCTGAATCCTTAGCATCAGGAAGCAAACTCTTTACGGTTGTCTCATTGAGTCCGTGATTCCTCACCTTATCATCTATTTTTTGTATTACAGATCTTAGTTTCACACACGAATCTATAAAAGAGCTTTCATCATTTGTAGACTCTATTTGTGTAAGAAGAAGTTCATTATCAGGAAATAGTCTATATTGAAAGTTGGGGCTTGACTGCGCCTTTCTATTTATATCTCTTCTTACACTTACAATTTCACGCACCATTCTTGAATTGCTATAGATAACTGATTCCTTTTGTTGAGTTACTTTTTCAGCTTTAGCTTCAGCTTGTAACTTTTCGGCCTGCTCCTTCTTTAAAATCTCTTTAGCTCTTTCCTGTCCATTTTCTATTATCAAATTTTTTAGTTTATCTACCGTTCCTCCTTGCCAAACTAACAATTCCTTAGTAATAATCAATTCTAGTTCACTATTCTTGATTCTACTTGGATAATTTTCAATTAAATATTCTATCTCTCCGCTAGGATCTATCCTTAAAAGATAACTTAAAGCTGTTGATTTTTCACGCCTATCAAGACTTTCTTCAAATAATAAATTTCTTATATTTTCTTTGTGTTCCTCAATAAGTCCTGACTTTTTTAGATATTGTAGGATAAACCCTAAAGCGATTTCATCAAGCATTAATGATTTTTTAAACTCAGGATTTGAATAATTTTCTAAACATGTTTCAGCTATTTTAGAGGTTTGAGTAGGATAATATTCAAGATGGCTCATTACATCTAAAACCCAAATTATATGGTTATTTCTCATCTCCCCTTGTTCTAATAAGTCGTTAAGATGTTTACCTGTATCTTCAGATTTAATGTGCCTTAAGCTTGAAAGGAAATAGTGACCAATATGAGAATCCCTATATCTTTTATATCCATCTAAAATTGGGTGTAAAAATACTGCGTCGCCCACCTCAGCCATATCCTCAAGGGTGTCTATTATTTCTTTTTCCTTCGTTACCATATAGAGTCGCGAAATTAACTTGGAATTATATTCAGATGTCATAAATCAACTCCTTTTATATTGAATAATATCTAGGGGAATCAAGGGGAACTATTGGTAATATTTTTGTTTAAGCTTATACCAACAGTCGATTCCACAAAATGTTTTATAAAAAATTTAAAGCCTACTCTCCTGTTCGCATGCTTATTCGTTAAAGATTTCTTCTTTAAATGATTTTCTATAAATTTCCTTAAACTCTAGCCTAAATTTTGGTTATTTTTTAACAACTTTGGTATAAAATGTTCTATTCTTGCTTTGCCTTGCCCATTTTCTAAATTTTACCCTCTGTTTCTTATCCGTTTCTAAGGTATGAGGGGTTTCTACTTCAAACATCTTCTTTACTTTTCCTTTCTCAGCATACCCATCAGGAACTTCTCCTTCAACTTTAGGTGGCTTTTTCCATCCGGGTAAATCAGCTGTAACTTTAAACCCTTCTTTCTCTTTTTGTTTAGCCCACTTTAGCACATTAGAATCGTGTTTCTTTTGACCTGTCTTAGTTCTTTTAGACATGTTTTTAAATTTTTAATAATTTTAATTCTTCGACTTTTTTAATTTAAAAATTTATTCTCAAATGCTTCTTTCAAAATTTGATAAGCAATATCTTTAAAAGAATTCATAATTTAAGAAAGTATTTTATTTTTTAAAGCTTCCTCGAAATCTTTTTTCAATTTTTCATTATAAAAAGGCATTCCCACTAATCTAAAGTTTTTATTTTCAAGTTTTAAATCGGTCTCTGCTTTTTCTTCCATCTCAAGTAAAAATTTTTGTTTCCACCCCTCTTTAGAACTTTCAAACCTACCTCGGTTATCTTTAAATTGGTCTCCTTTTGGCTCAACAAAGATCTGATAAATACTAATGGTTCTATTTCTCTTTTTCAAAATCATTACAAAATCCGGCTCAAAGGCTCTGCCTTCATCAAAGTCAAAAACTTGGAAAAACTTTTCATTACGAAGTAAAGCAATATCTGAATATCTTTGTCTTAATTTTTCTATAGCTTCGTCAATAAACTTAATAAAATTTTTTTCTTCGTCTGTGCCATAAATTTCGTTTTGGGCATACCAGTCTTTATTTCTTAAATCCATTTCTACTAATTCTCTTGCTCTTTCGCTGTCGCTATCCAATTTTAGAGTCTTTTTGCCTTCGTTTCTGCCAAAAATATCTCTAAGTAATTGCGCCTTAAATAATTTAGTCCCTATAAATTCTGAGGTATTAGTTCTTGCTTGTTCTGATATCTTTTTTACTACAAATAAAGCCATTTCTAATTTTTGAGCTGGGGTTAATTTATTTATTTTGTCTTTTGGACCTAAAACTTCTGTACCAACGCTACCTAAATAATTAGGCGATGAAATAAACTCTTTAGTTGATTTTATGTGTGGGAAATAATTCTTTAGCGTTTCAAATTTATAAAACTCAAATCTATCTAGCGCGTTTCGAACTATATTTTCTCCAAAGTCATAAAGTTTACATCCTATCTTGCCGCGCGCAATATCTTTTGATGACTTTGGTTTCCTTTCTTCATCTAAAATAATTTCTTCTTTAATTTCTCCAGTTCTCAATTTGTATCTATAATTCTTTTCAATTTTTACGTCCTGCAAACTAAATATTTCCGTTCTTGGATTTTGTATTCTGTCATTTATAAAAATCACACCTTCTTTCCAAAATTCAGTCTCTTTAAAGGAATCTTTAATAAATAACTCTTTTTGGATGTATTTTTCTGGAATAATTCCAATTTCAGTAAGCGCGCTCTTTATCTCCTCAATATACTTAGGGTTTCGGAGACTATGATAATGTAAGGTTTCTATAATCCGTAGTTCGTTTTCAACGTCTTCATCAAATTTCCTTTTATATTTATCCTGTATCTCATCTAATTGAAATGGAAAATATCTTGCCCCTCTGCCAATAAGCTGAGCTTCACCCATTGTCGTATTACCCGGCTTATACTTACCGCGGACCCATCTTCCATCACGGGTGTCATAGAGTCTGACAATATCAAAAAGATTAAGCACATCCCAACCTTCATTGAGCATATTAACTGCAAAAATAGCCCTTATCTCATTATTCTTGCTCTCTAAAGAATTAAGTTTTAATTGCTTTTCTTCAGTAACGTTTTTAGAATCCAAAAGCATACATTTTTCTTCAGAAAAATCCTCTTGCAGTTCTCTAATTAAATTGTCAAAGGTTATGCTCTCTTTTTGGAAATAATTAAATGCTTTTTCTAAATCTGTACCCTTTGCTCGTAAATTTATTTCTTGAATATCTTTTGAAGATAGATTTCTTATTTTTGTTAAAAAACCTTGATAATTTTCTTTTGATTCTTTAATCGTTTTAGATTTAAAAAGAGTCACCGGCTTTAACCTTATTTTATGTTTTTCAGCAATTTTTCTCCGATACTGGCTTAAAATAACTGTCTGCAAAGCCCGGTCAATAGGGTCTAAATCTGCCTGCAAAACCTCTATTTCTTTTGAGTATTTATCTAAACGAAACTGCTTTAAATCATACTGATAAATAATTTTGTCCTGATATTTTTGCCTGATGTTTTCATCGCCTAGGTCAATCGTAGCCGTAAATTCCAACAAGATATTTTTAGGGTTTCTCTTAAAAATTCCCTTAATAATTGTATATTCCCAACTTCTTTTTTCCTCTTCTTCCGTTTTGGTCAATCTAGATTTTGTTAATGTCTGGAGGTGGTGAGCCTCATCAGAAATTAAAACAATATCCTTCTCTTCAAATTCTTCATAAGTTAAAGCATTTTCTTTTGGATAATTTAAACGGGTGTGCAGTCCCTGAATAGTGGTAAAAATAATATTGATATTTTCAGGATTAGCCGCTTCAAAATTTTGGACTCCTTTAATATCAACTTGCTTTTCACCGAATTTAATTTTGGGAGCGAAAAGATATTTTTCCGATAAAGTATTTAAAAAATTGTCCTTTGTTTTCTCAATAATGTTAGTGCTGTTTACAAAAAAGATAAAATTGCGGTAGCCAAGATTATACAAATACAAAATGTTAGCAACCATTATAAGCGTTTTACCGCTTCCGGTAGCCATATGGAAAAGCAATTGTACCGGAAATTGTCTTTTCTGATAGCCATTAAAATAAAAATCAAAACGACCCAGTGTCTCTTTTTGATACTTGCGTAGTTCAAATTTTGGATTGAGATTTTGAACTATCTCATCGCTTACACGCGATGTAAAATAATCTAATCCATGCGCTTCTTTTAATGAATTAAAAACTTCGTAGAGCATAGTTACTTTAATAATTTCAAAAGTTTATTTACCGCATCATCAAACTCCAGATTTTTGCCGAGATGAAATTGGTACTTATGTAAAATATTTAATTGTTCTAGCATCTCCTTTTCATTTTTCCTAAAATCCTTTTTTGCAAGAAGCTTATCTCTAAAAGTTTTGATTATCTGTCTTGTATCAGAGATGTAAGGGTAAAGCCATAAATCCTCTTTATTTCCACTTTCAAGCAGATTCTTTAGTAAAATTTTAAGTTCATCTAGAGAAAGATTACTTAAATTTAAATTTCTAATACTTATACCTGCTTTTAGGATTTCAATAATTTTTTTCGAACTATCAATTGAATTTTTAAAACGCTTAGAAATATTTTTTAATTCTTCTACGATTTCATTTTTCTTTTCCGGAGAAGTTCCAATAAAAGAGGACAGATTAATGATTTGTAGGTCATGAAACTTCTGCTTCTCCTCCCAGTCAGAGTAGGAAATAGAGATTTTAAATTCTTGTAAACATTTCTTTTCAAGGAAGGTTCCAAAGAAAAACCTCACCTTATTATTAGGTGCCAAGTGTGGAATGTTTTTTAGAATATTTTCATCATTTATACTCTTATCTTCCTTAATTTTAATATTCGGATCGAACTTTGTTTTTATATTTCTTGCATAATCATTACCAATGTTTTTTATTTCCAAGTAAATAACATTGAATGAAGATAGATCATAATCAACAATAACCTTTGGGGCTTTACCCTTTTGTTTTGCTCTTCTCCAGATTTGGAAATTTGCGTAAATAAAGGCGATGACAAGAAAAATCCAAGTGTAAAAAAGTGGTATTTTAAAGTGATATCTATCAGGAAAGTACGCCGAAATCCGATCTAATAATTCTGGGATAAAGGCAGTGTAGATATACCATTGGGTAAATAATAATTTCAAGTACTCTAAAAAAAATTTCATAATTTTCACTTTCTATTATAGAATTCCCCATTTAACTTCTTATCCTCTTTACCCACTCCATACTCCTCATCATCAATTTCGCTGTAATTGACATAAAGGTGGTTTTTATCTAAACACTCAAGCAAAAATCTTTTTTGGTCTTCAATTGATAAATCAGCAAAGTCCTTTGCATGCTCATCTATGGCTTTTATATCAACCTTATAACTTAAAAACGCTTTCTTTTTCATTGTCTTCCAAAGTTTCGCAAGCCCTCCTTCTTTTTTCGCTTTCTGTATTTTATAGACAAAATTCTCGTTCCATTTCATAAGTTCTAAATAGATAAAATTGCCCCCTCCTTTCCAATCTACAGATTTTGAAATACCACCCTGTTCACCTTCAATTACTTTTTTAAGTCTTTTATTCGCAATTTGAATATGATTAACTATCTGTTCCACCAAGAGATACTGTCGTCCCATTTTATGCGCTATCGAACCCGTGGTCCCACTACCGGAGAAAAAATCTAAGACAAGATCACCTTCATTACTTCCTATTTCTACAATCTTCTTTATCAAAAATTCGGATTTTGGATAGTCAAAAACTTTCCCCTTAAAAAGTTCTTTGATATGCAGAGTCCCAACCTCATTTCTTATTTCTTTTTCATTCCAAACAGAGCGTGCCATTTTTTTTCTCTTACGATACTTTTCCATTATCCGATATTCACCATTATTCGACTTTTTGCCAACGATCTCTGTATTGAGATATTGCTTTCCACGTTCTTTACCCCATCTCCACACCGTTTGGACTCCTTGCGATTTTTTCGGAAGAACCTCAATCCACCCTGTTTTCTTTTCAAGGCTAATTTCATAAAAACCGTTTTTGTCCTCACTTTTTGGATTAAGATAAAATGGATAAAACAAATTCGGACGATTATCTATATTAAATCGGATATTTCGATTTCTAAGCTCTCTTATTTCAAATTCTCCCTTTTCATCCTTGTAAGGAAAGTCTTTTTCTACTTTAATCCAATTTAATTCTGTATCCTTATTTTTTTTGTAGAGCAAAACATAGTCGTTAGTTTTTGCTATTCCGCCATAATCCCTGCCACCTGGATTGGTTACCGTAGCAATCGCTGCAACAAAATTCATCCTTCCGAAAATTTCATCACATAATACTTTTAAATACGCTTGCTCATTATCATCGCAAGATATAGAAATCACTCCATCGGTTGAAAGCAGGTTCTTTGCAACCTCTAACCTATTTCTCATAAAAGTCAGCCAAGTTGAATGATTAAAGCTATCATTATACTTAAAACTATCGTTTCCAGTGTTATACGGTGGGTCTATATAAATCAGTTTCACTTTTCCAGCAAAGCTTTTTTTGAGAGAGTGAAGGGCTAAAAGGTTGTTGCCTTTGATAATGAGATTGTCTTTAATATCTCCGTTTTCATTCGTTTTAAATTTATCAAATTTATGCTCGCCTTTTTTATCAATTCTTTTTGCGTTGGTAAAAACTTTTGGATCAAATAAACGGCTGATTTCATCCGGTGCCAGTGTTTCATTCCAGAAAATCTCATCTCGTTTTTGGTCCTCTTTTGTCATACCACCTTCCAAAACACAATCCTTATAGGGCCAAGAAAGCACCACTTCCCTTTTCTCGCTTAAATAATCATCTCCCAGGGTTAAACCAATTTTGTTTTTGAAAGCAGTGTAAGAGTCGGGTAAAAATTGCTTGTTGGAAACAAAGCAAATAAACTTATCCTTATCAAAAACAAGTGTTTCTTCTATTTCAGCAAAAAATACTTCTTTCATCTTTTTATCTGATAAAAGAAGTTTGATGAGATCTTTATCCAGCTTCAAAGCAAGCTCAATAATCTTATTCTTCAAAAGCTCTCCCTCGCTGGCCAAGCGCTCATCTTTTTGAAGCAATGATTTTAAATTGTTTAATAGGTTTTCCATAGTTTAACAATTAATTTAGTGATTATTCTCTTTTAATGTTTGAGTTTTTTTTAAAATATTTCTAAATCACTTTTTTTAGCTTAACTCATTTTTGGCTTTTTTTCAATTTTTTAAATACACAAAAAACCCATTTATTGAATATAAAATAAGGGTGAGGGAGCGAGAAATAGCGAGCGACCGAGCCCGACAGAGAGAGAATAAGATTAACAATAAAAATATATATAAGTCGGGGGTAAGATAGTAGCGTTTCAAATTCTTTTTCTTTGATTTGTGTATAAGATTTGGTAGAATAATGGAGAAAGTTTGTAAGTGATTAACTTTAGGCAGCCTTTTTATTTCCGCGGTCCGAGAATTTTTCCTGAGAGCATGATGTGAACCGAGCTTCTTACCCTGTGGTGAACTCTGTTCTACTACTGGGATGCTCCGGTTTATGATCTTTCTCGGGTTTTTGATATAACTAATTATTAAATTATATGGATTTAACTTATCTGAAGAAAGTTTTAGAAAAAGAACCCCAATATAGATTAGAACAAGCAAAAAAAGCAGTATTCTTCGACTTAATTGAAGACTGGTTCAAGGCTTCCACTTTACCCTTATCTTTACGAAAAAAACT
>JRER01000709.1_pt1 | contig 17487 bp, 18 predicted proteins | sample 210161 | NCBI WGS metagenome assembly JRER01 (sample SAMN03019618, study PRJNA260268) | marine sediment metagenome | biome: Marine; feature: Sediment; material: Clay; isolation source: clay from marine sediments 136 meters below sea floor depth collected from... | place: New Zealand: Canterbury...
GACTTCTTGATCAGTGTGACTCCCTTTAAGGTTTGTGGCAATAGAGGTCGTTTTAGTATAGCAAATCTGCTAGGTTTACTGCCAGTGAGTAAATATCGGATCGGTGAAGAAGGATGGGGCGCCTTGTGCGAATTAGGAATAGAGAGAGTGCTTGCTGATCTTTATTACACCTCGCCCTTCGACTTGGGGATTATCGAAGCCCGTCAAAAGTTTTTCTATACTGATGATCTAAGGAAGGGGAGGATAGAGGAATGTGGAAAGATCTTTATTGGTGAACCTTACGAAATTGACCGTGAGGCTTCACAATTAGCCGGGGTGGAATGTGAGTATTTAAATCTGATTGACGAGGCTAGAAGTCAACTTGGGGATTTGAGCATAGATATCTAGTAGCTTATGCTAAAATCAGTGAACTTTCCTGAATAACCTGACCAAGCTACTTCTACTCTCTTGACCCAGGCTCCCCGTGGGCCTATTTTAAGTTGCTCTATTAGTTTCTCTAGTTGCTGTTTATCTCCCTCGGCTTGAACTTCTACTGCATTGCCACTGGGTAGGTTGCGCACATAACCTTTTAGCCCCAAATTTTTAGCTACATTCTTTACAAAATAGCGAAAAAAGACGCCTTGCACGCGACCATAAACTTTAGCTGAGAAACAAGCCATTTCCGCCATTTTAAAATCTCACAATTATAGGTCTGGCTCTATCCAGCCGATTCAGCCCTGCTTGGTGAGCTAGCTCTACAGCCTCCTGAAATTCTGCTGTTGAAATTGGCCGTGCCAAACTCGGGATCTCATAAGCTTTGTAACATGGGTTATATTGAGCCATGATGTTGCTATAGGTATTTAAGGAAATTTGCTTACTAATGAAATTTACCACCTCTTTTGTTCCGGCTAATCCGTTGGGCAAGACCAGATGGCGCACCAAAAGCCCTCGTTGAGCTACTCCATCTCTGTCTATCTTTAGGTCGCCTACTTGGCGGTGCATTTCCTTAACTGCTGCCCTGTTTACCTGCGGATAGTTTTCAATCCCTGATAGTTCTTTAGCCACCCTTTTATCACCATACTTCATATCAGGCATATAAATATCAACAATGCCATCAAGGATTTTCAAAGTCTCCACCGAATCATAGCCACCAGAGTTATACACTAAGGGGAGGTGTAATCCTGATTCCATTGCTACCCCTAGCGCCTCTAATATTTGGGGGACTACATGTGTGGGCGATACCAGATTTATGTTGTGGCATCCTTGAGCTTGAAGGGAAAGCATCATGCAAGCTAACTCTTTCTTGCTCAGCTCTTCGCCTTCGCCGAGCTGGCTTATGGAGTAATTTTGGCAGAAAAGGCATCTCAGATTGCAGTTAGTGAAAAAAATAGTGCCTGAACCACATCTGCCCACCAGCGGTGCTTCCTCACCGAAGTGAGGTCCATAGCTGGATACTATGGCTTCGCTTGCTGTGCGACACCTCCCTACTTCACCCTCGAGGCGGTTGACACCACAGTGGTGAGGGCAAAGATGGCAACTCTGTAATAGGGATTTAGCCGCCTCTATTCGTTCCTTCAGCTTACCCCTGTGGGAAAGTTCCGTGTAAGCTGCCACACGTCCCTTGCCAGATAAATGGTGGATGCAAGGAGGGCCTCCTTTTCCCATTTCATCTATTCTTCGTATTCCTCGGTGGTTGGCTTTCTTTTCTTCTTAACCACCTCTACCTCTGTGGGTGGCATGAACTCAGAAGCTATCTTCGTCTTTTTAGCTCCCTTCTTAGGTTTCTTGGTCTCTCTCCACCTGAAATCTCGCCTACCCATGGCTATACCTCACGTCCCTCGCCAGATAAGGGGTAGTTGTTGAGGGCCTCCGTTGCCCTTAATTTTCCCCAGGCTGACTTTGCTGCCTCCATTTCAGCGACCTTTTTACTCTTTCCTGTACCTCTGCCCAAAATCTTGCCTTCTATGAGCACCTCCACAGTGAATTGCTTATCATGGTCGGGGCCGATGGCTTCTATCAGACGGTAGGTTGGCGGGGAATGTTTTTCACTTTGGATGAACTCCTGTAATAATGCTTTGTAATTGGGGCTTAGCTCTCCGTGTTTTATTCTCTCTAGAAATGGCTTGAGTTGCTTGAAGATAAATTCCTTGGCTTTAGGCAGTCCCTGGTCGAGGTATATAGCTCCGATTAGCGCCTCCATGGCATTTGCCAGGTTGCTTTGCTTCTCCTTCCCCCCGCTTGCCTCCTCGCCCTGTCCCAGCAAAAGCCAGTCGCCAAGTTTGAGCGAACAAGCTACCTCTGCTAAGGTCTGACGGCAAACTAGGGAAGCACGGATCGTAGTCAGTTCCCCTTCGGGTAGCTCTGGGAATTCACTATATAGCTGTTCAGCTACGATAACGTTGAGGATAGCGTCGCCTAAAAACTCCAGTCGCTCGTTACTGGGCAGAGCGAAGTCGGGATTTTCATTAAGGTAGGAGCGGTGCACAAAAGCTTGCTTTAACAAAGACTCATCGTTAAAGTGTATCCCTAAAACTCCTTGGCAACTGTCCCAATCGGTCACTTTAGAACTCCTCCTTAAGTATAGCAACAAGGGGCTAGCTAGCTCAACTTCTTGCTTCGTAGCCGTTATGCAGTTATAATTAACTCGTTGGGGATTAGTCTAGCGGTAGGACGACTGACTCTGGATCAGTTAGGCCAGGTTCGAATCCTGGATCCCCAGCCAGCTAAGGCGCATTCGTCTAGGGGGTTTAGGACACCTCCCTCTCAAGGAGGAGATCACCGGTTCGAATCCGGTATGCGCCACCACTATTTTGAGGTTAGGGTGTAAATATACTTGGTTAATTTAAATTGCTGAGGTGACATATCTAGCTAACTCCCTTTAGTTGTTACCTGTTCTTCTATTATGCTAGACTCTACTGCAAACAGATGGCGAAGCGTGTCTTTTCTGGCTTCCGTCCCACGGGCAAGCAGCATATCGGTAACTATCTAGGGACTATTCAGAATTGCATTTCCCTTCAGGATGAGTACGATTGCATTTACTGTGTAGTGGATATCCATGCTCTCACTACGCTTGAGAGTACAGAAAGCCTTCGGGAGGATATTTATGAGATGGTGCTTGACTGGCTGGCGGCTGGCATTGACCCTCAGAAGAGTATCCTCTTTGTCCAATCTCATGTCCCTCAAGTGGTAGAGCTTCATACCTTATTCAGTATGGTGACCCCTTTGAGCTGGTTATTGCGTGTGCCCACGTTTAAAGAGAAGGTGAAGATGCAGCCACATAATGTTAATTATGGACTAGTAGGTTATCCTGTTCTCATGACGGCTGATATTGCCCTTTATAAAGGAGAGATTGTTCCTGTAGGTGAGGACCAGCTTCCTCATCTTGAATTAGCTCGAGAGATAGTACGCCGGTTCAATTCCATTTATGGATTTGTGTTTCCCGAGCCGCAAGCAAAGCTCACCTCCTTTCCTTTGATTTTGGGCTTGGATGGAGTACAGAAGATGAGTAAAAGCTATAACAACTATATTGAAATAGCCGCCTCTCCTGGGGAAATTTTAGAGCGGGTGATGATTGCGTTTACTGATCCGGCGCGGAGGTACCGCTCTGACCCAGGACACCCTGACATATGTAACATCTTTAGTCTTCACAAATTTTTCACCCCGGTACGAGTAGATGAGATTGCTTCTGAATGTCGTCGTGCTGGCATTGGCTGTGTTGAGTGCAAAAAGATGCTAGCTGAAAGTATTAGCTCAACTCTTGAGCCTTTCCGGGAAAAGCGGGCTATTTTAGCCTCCAAACCTAATTATATTACTGAGGTTCTGGCTGATGGAGCTAACCGAGCTGAGGCTATAGCCAAAGAGACTATCAGGGAGGTTAAAGAGAAGATGAGGCTTCTTCAGCGTGTTCAATTGGAGCATATTCATGACTGAGTTGCTGTTATCCTGCTGGAGCGCAGACATTGCCTTGAGGAATTTAAAGAATCTGCTCTATTTCCACTAAGTTACCAATTCAGTAGCTGACCATTGGTTCTCTGTTTCACTGTAGCATAACTCAAATGATTTACCCTGCTCTGTAATGACTTTAAATAATTTTTTGCCTGGTTCTTGCCACGCTTTTTCTATCTTCTCAACCTTATATTCTGTCTCCTGCCATAGAAAAGATCGTGGTCGTTCAGCATAAGTATGGCCTGAATAGCAATTGACTTGAATCATTTTCATCATAATGGTGGCCTTTTTTTGTGCCAGTCAGTTGTTTGCTCGTAGGCAAAGGCAATGCGTAATATCGTCTCCTCGCTAAAAGGCTTACCTATAATCTGCATGCCGATGGGCAGGCCTTGTCCTGACCCTGAACGAAGTGAAGGGGAAGGATCTGTAGCGAACCCAGCAGGGATGGTAATAGCTGGGACGCCCGCAATATTTATCGGCAAGGTGCACACATCGCTCAAATACATCTGCATTGGGTCTTCTATTTTTTCGCCTAGTTTGAAAGCCACTGTTGGCGAGGTTGGAGTGACTAAAGCATCATACTTTTTAAAGGCTTGGTCAAATTCTTGCTTTATCAAGGTGCGTACCTTTTGTGCCTTGAGATAGTAAGCGTCGTAATAACCTGCGGATAGAGCATAAGTGCCTAACATTATGCGCCTTTTAACCTCGGAACCGAAACCAAATTGTCGTGTCTTTTCTGTTGTTTCTATCACATTGCTGGCCCCTCGCTCAGAGAAGCCATATTTTACTCCATCATAGCGAGCCAGATTTGCTGAGGCTTCAGAGGGAGCAAGTATATAATAGACGGCTAAGGCATACTTGGTAGATGGTAGAGAGGTCTCCCAATCTATTTCTGCACCCAGCTCCTCTAATTTCCTTATGGCTGTCTCTAAAGCTGCTCTTACTTCATTCTGCATGCCCTCTACGAAGTACTCCTGGGGAATACCGATCTTTAGTCCCTCGAGGCTTTGCCCTCGAGGGCTCGAGCCCGAAGGGTCAGGAATTAAGTGCTGGCTATAGTCTGGAACAGGATAGGGAACCGAGGTTGAATCTCTAGGGTCATGTCCAGCAATGGCACTCATCACCAAAGCGCAATCGGGCACATCTTTAGTTATCGGTCCAATTTGGTCAAGGGAGCTAGCGAAAGCGACTAAACCAAAGCGGCTTACGCGGCCATAGGTTGGTTTGAGGCCGACCATATTACAAAATCCCGCTGGTTGACGGACGCTCCCCCCGGTATCCGAGCCAAGGGCATAGATAGCTTCATCGGTAGCCACAGCAGCGGCTGAGCCACCACTGCTGCCTCCGGGAACACGACTTAAATCCCAAGGGTTATGGGTGGGAAAGAAGGCGGAATGCTCAGTGGAGGAGCCCATAGCGAACTCATCCATATTTGTTTTGCCTAGTATTACTGCCTTTTGTGCCTTCAATTTTTCTATTACTGTGGCATTGTAAGGTGGAATGAAATTTTCCAGCATCTTCGAACCACAGGTGGTTCGTATCCCTTGAGTGCATATCACATCTTTAACCAAGGTAGGTATGCCAGTTAAAGGTGCAATATCACCGCTACTGATATGCTTATCTGCCTCTTCTGCTTGTCTTAAGGCCGAATCCTCAATAATAGTGACGCAAGCATGAATCTTATCTTCCACTTCAGCGATGCGCTTCAATGCAGATCTGGCGAGTTCAACCGAGGAAATCTTCCTCTGTTTAAGAAGCTCGTGTGCCTCATGAATAGTTAGCTGATGTAGCTCGTTCATTTACAAATAGTCCCTCTAACTTCGCCCCCTATCATTCTGAACGTAGCGAAGAATCTAGAGACCCTTCACTTGCCTTTTCGCTTCGTTCAGAGCTTCGGCTCAGGGTGACAGCTAAACGCTCTTATTCCAATATTGCTTGCACTTTGAAGCAATTCTCTTCTTGTCTAGGGGCATTGGCTAGAACCGCATTCTGGGGATATGATTTAGCTATCCTGTCTTCCCTGAAAACATTTTGCTGGGGGATAGACGGGGTTACTGGCGGCACATTGGTCGTGTCTATTTCCTCGAGTACCTCGAAGTTTTCCAAGATGTTGGATAGCTGAAAGCTAAATTTTTCGATCTCAGCTTCACTCAAGCCTAAACGGGCTAGCCAGGCAATATGTTTTACTTGATCGTAGCTTAATTTCATTTTACGTTAAGAATAATAATTATAGCACCTAATTTAATTTCTTTGTGACAATTGCGTAGCACGTGTCAAATTATTTTAAGTAGCTAACCCGACTTTAGATTGTTGCTTATCGTCTGGGTGGGAGCTTATAATTGTAATAATACAGGGAAAGGCTGCGAAGCCAAAAAAGAGAGGATACATAGAATAATGAACTCATATAAACCAGGCAAAGTCCGTAACGTTGTGCTGCTATCTCATTATGGTGCTGGCAAGACTTCCCTCGCTGAAGCGATGCTATTTACCTCGGGGGCTATCAAGCGGTTAGGCAGTGTTGAAAGCGGCACTACTACCTCTGATTATGATCCTAGCGAAATTGAGCGCCGCATGAGCATCAGCCTGTCTTTGTTGCCACAGGAGTGGAAGGGAAGCAAGTTAAATCTCATCGATACTCCTGGTTATGCTGATTTTGCTAGCGAAGTCAAAGCGGGTTTGCGTGTCTGTGAGGGAGCTGTGATTGTAGTTTGTGCTGCTTCAGGCGTGGAAGTAGGCACTGAGCAAGTATGGTCTTATGCTGAAAAGTCGAATCTACCTCGCTTGATTTTCATTAATAAGATGGATCGAGATAATGCTGATTTCCTGCGAACTTTGGCGGAAGTCCAGGCTAAATTAGCAGCAAGATGCTTGCCAGTTCAGCTACCTATAGGGGCGCAGAGTGATTTTCAAGGCATGATAGACTTAGTGACTATGAAAGGTTATATTGGCTCTACTTTACAGGAAATAGAACCACCCTCTTCGCTTTTGGAGCAAGCCAAAATTACCCGTGAGAAGCTGGTGGAGGCTGTGGTTGAGATTGATGATAAACTCATCGCTAAGTATTTGGAGGGTGAGGATATAAGCAACGAGGAAATTTTTACGGCTATAAAGCAAGCGACTATAGCCGGTAAGTTAGTGCCCGTTTTTACCGGTTCCGCCTCGCGTAATATCGGCATTAGTTCGCTTTTTGATGCTATTAGTAACTATTTGCCTTCGCCTGAGGAAAGAGATGCTACTGTAGCTATAAATTTAATAACTGGCGATAAGGAGGAAGTTAAACCAGAGGCAGGGGCACCCCTAAGCAGCTTCGTTTTTAAGACTAGCGCTGATCCATTTACCGGCAAGGTGAGCTATCTCCGAGTTTACTCGGGCATTATTTTCAGTAATTCCCAAGTTTGGAATGCTAACAAGAAGAGCATGGAGCGTATTGGTCAACTTTTTACCTTGTTGGGTAAAAATCAGCAGCCGGTGCCTCAATTAGCTGCTGGAGATATTGGGGCAGTAGCCAGGTTAAACTTGACCACTACTGGGGATACTCTTTGTGCTCATGAGCGTCCTGTGACCTTTGAAGGCATTGATTTTCCTCAAGCAAATTTCAGTATGGCGATCCAACCTCAGACAAAAGCTGATCTGGATAAGATGAGTACTGTCTTACCCAGAATTTGCGAGGAAGACCCTTCCTTGAAGGTACATCGTGATCCTGATACTAAGGAGGTCATTGTTTCTGGGGTCGGTGATAGCCATTTAGAGATGGTTAAGGAAAGGATGCGTCGCAAGTTTGGCGTGGAGGTGAAGTTGGAGCCACCAAGGGTTCCTTATAAGGAAACTATTACGGTGCCAACTAAGGCGGAATATAAACATAGGAAACAGTCAGGGGGACATGGCCAATATGGGCATGTCTTTCTGGAGCTAGAGCCTTTATCTCGGGGTAGCGGCTTTGAATTTGGAGCGAAAGTAGTAGGTGGCTCGGTGCCTAAGAATTATATTCCCGCGGTAGAAAAGGGAGCCAATGAGGCGAAACAAGAGGGTGTTGTAGCTAAATATCCTGTAGTTGACGTAAAGGTGACGCTTTATGATGGTAGCTTCCACCCAGTAGATTCTTCCGACATTTGTTTCAAGATTGCTGGAGCACAGGCTTTAAAGAAGGGACTGTCTCAAGGGCAGCCCATACTGCTTGAGCCAATAATGAACCTTAATATAACTGTGCCCGAAGCATATACTGGGGATATTATTGGTGATCTTAATACTAAAAGGGGGCGTGTTCTTGGGATGATCCCTCAGGAAAACAATAATACTATTCAAGCTCAGGCGCCATATGCAGAGCTGCTTCACTATGCTATAGACTTGAGGTCAATGACGCAAGGGCGTGGCAGCTTTACCGTGGAATTTAGCCATTATGAAGAAGTACCAGCCCATATTAGCCAAAAGATCGTTACTGGGCGGAAAGAAGAGTAGGGAATAATACTCTAGCCAGCTAGTAATTCCCTTAGCTTCTTAGTGAAAGCGGGTATCACCTCTTCGTAGCGGCCTACCACTCCAAATTTTGCTTCCCTAAATATATTTGCCTCTGGATCCTTGTTAATCGCTATGATGTTTTTTGAGCCAGAGCAACCTGCTATGTGTTGGCTAGCCCCTGATATAGCTATGGCAATGTAAATATCAGGGGCAACAATCTTGCCTGTGAGGCCAACGTGCAGTGCCTCCGGTACCCAACCATTGTCAGCCGGTGGGCGTGAAGCCCCTACTGCGCCATGTAATACGTCAGCTAGCTCCTTTAGGGTCGTTTTGAATGGCTCGGGACCGCCAATACCTCTACCTCCACTAACTATCACCGGGGCGTCCTCAAGTTTAACCCCGGTTACTTCTTCTTTTACTTTTTCTGTCACCTTTGTCCTTACCTGTGACATATCTATTTCAACCTTTGTCGGTATGACCTCTCCTTTTCTTGAGTTGTCACGCTCCATTGGCGACATCGCCTTTGCTCTAATAGTAACTACTTGGGGCATAGTGCTGCAGCTAAATATAGCCTGAGCGTTGCCCCCGTATACAGGTTTTGTTTGCAGAAGCAGCTTTGTCTCCGGATCTATGCTTAAGTCAATACAATCTGTTGATAAGCCAGTTCCTAATCTAAAGGCGAGGCGAGGGGCTAAATCTCGGCCTGTAGACGTTTGCCCCATGAGTATAATTCGCGGTGAAATCTTGCTAGCTAGCTTTTCCGCAACCTGGAGGTAAGTATCTGCTTGATACTCCTTGAGTGAAGGGTCTTCTACCGTATAAACTTTGTCAGCTCCGAAAGCGATTGCCTCTTTGGGGGTTTCACCTAATGTATCACTGGCTAATAGACAGGACAAATCCTCCTTTAAGTCATCGGCAAGATTCCTGCCGCATCCTAGCAATTCAGTAGTAATAGAGGGTAACTTTCCGTTTATTAACTCGCCGCAGACTATCACACCTTTATATTCAGCCATTATTTCCTCCTTGGTCCTAAATTATTTTTGCCTCTCTGAGTTTTGTAGCTAAATTAACACCAGCCTCTACCGGGGTCTCCCCCCCAATTATTTCACATTTAACTTCCTTAACCGGTTGGAAAAGTTTAGCTAACTTGACCCGCCTTCCAGCAGCCCCAACTTGGGATAGTTCAAGCCCTATGTCGGCTGGCTTCCATATAGTAGGTTGTTTTTTAGCTGCTGCCATGATTCCCTTTAGGGCGGGGTAGCGGAGACTACCTAGTTCACTAGTCACAGTAATTAAAGCTGGAAACCCTACCTCCACTACTTCGTAGCCATCGGGGATGACTCGCTCTACCTTTAACTTTGCATTAGTAACCTCTACCTTTCGGGCCAAGGTTACAGCAGGGATACCCAGAATTTCAGCGATGCCCAAGCCAACCTGCCCGGCATCCCAGTCGGAGGATTGCCGGCCGCAGAAAATAAGGTCATACTCTCCTATCTTTTTGATTGCCATTGCCAAAGCATAAGCAGTCGACCAACTATCGCCTTCTTCAAAAGCTTCATCCTCCAGAAGGATGAGTTCATCACCGCCCACAGCTAATGTTTTCTTAATCACATCACGGACTAGCTTATTACCCAGGCTAAGTATGGTGATTTTGCCGCCTGCCTTGTCTTTAATTCTCAGGGCAGCTTCCATAGCGAACTCATCATATTGACCAATCACGGGTTTTACATCTGGTGGCAAGGTCATTTTATTAGTAGTTGAATCAACCTTAAATACCACTGGCGGTGCCTCTGGATCGAGCACCTGTTTGCAACAGACAATCATATTTGGCATTTCTCTCCTCCTTTTAAAATAAATTTTTCATATGAAATATAGTTAAAAAATCTGTCCTGTGTCAATAGTTGATTATAGTGGGGGTGGCTAGTTTTCCTAAAGCTGTGCTAAGCCGTTTGAGACATTTCTCCTTGCCCAATATCGCCATGGTTTGAAATAAGGGTGGTGCTGCAGTGCGCCCTGTGATAGCCACTCGCAATAAGCCGAAGAATTTTCCTGTGGTTAAGTTTAACTCCGTAGCCAAGGGGCGTAGAAGGCCTTCAAGCGAGCCAGCATCCCATGTTTTTACTACTTCCAGCCTTTGCAGAGCAATTTTAATAGCTTGGGTAGCATCTAATCCACCACTTAATAGCAGGCTAGTATCATAGGGCAACTCATCAAGGAAGAAAAAGTCGGCAAGTTGAGGGACCTCAGCTAAAGTCTTAGCTCGTTCTTGGAGTAAAGGGGTGATTTGCCAGATGTAATCCCTATCCAAGGGGCGTTTTACTTTGGGGGGCAAATCCCGATCTAAAAATAGAGTGGATTGCCGGGCAAACTCCTCTGGGCTTAGTCGGCGTAGGTAAACTCCGTTCATCCATGCCAGCTTACGTTTATCAAAGATAGCCGCGGTCTTACTTATTCTTCCTAAAGAGAAATGCTTTATCAATTCCTCTCGGCTTAGCAACTCAGTTCTATCATCGAGTGACCAACCTAGCAGTGCTAAGAAGTTAATCATCGCCTCAGGAAGATAACCTTGTTCTTTATACTCGATGACGGTGGTGGCACCATGTCGCTTGGAAAGTTTGGATCTGTCAGGACCAAGTATCATAGGTAGATGGGCAAATTGTGGAGGTTCCCAGTTTAAAGATTGATAAAGCAGCACGTGGCGAGGAACACTGGAAAGCCATTCATCAGCTCTAAGGATGTGGGAAATAGCCATTAAGTGGTCATCCACTACATTGGCTAAATGATATGTTGGATAACCATCGGACTTGAGCAGGATGAAATCGTCTAGAGTGCTATTTTGGAAAGTCAGTTGGCCCCGGATTACATCGTGGAAGGTGGTTTCTCCCTCGAGCGGCATTTTGAAACGGACTACGGGTACAATGCCGCTTGCCTCTAGTTGAGTTTTTTCTTGCTGTGTTAAATAACGGCAGTGCCCATCATATTTTGGTGGTTGCTTTCGTTTCATCTGTTCTTGACGCATCGCCTCTAGCCGTTGTGGAGAACAATAACATAGGTAAGCATAACCATCTTTAAGCAAACTGTTCGAGATTTCATGGTAATAATATAATCTTTGTGATTGAAAATAGGGGCCCTCGTCCCAATCCAGCCCAAGCCACCTTAAGCTATCTAGTATGACATCTACTGCCCCTTCTACTTTACGGGCGATATCGGTGTCTTCAATACGCAAGATGAACTTACCGCCATGATGGCGAGCAAAAAGCCAGTTGAATAGGGCCGTTCTAATATTACCTAAATGCGGGTGGCCCGTGGGGCTAGGGGCAAAACGGACTCTGACTTGAGGTTGTAACTTGGACTCCATAATTATACATTATGGCATATTTAGCCATTGTAGTATCACTAGAAGGTGGGAAACCTAAAAGTGCTATTTAGAAAGGACTCGTTGCAAACCTTTTAGTTGCTCTAGGTGCTTTTTAAGTCTCTGGATAAGCTGCTCAGCTTGTTTCAGAGCATTTTCAGTATCTTCTATCTCGGTAGTTATCTCGAACAGAACCTGCTTCTGCCGTTCAGATAAGTCAGCTTCAAAATAAGCTAAATCTTCCATCCCAGCTTGGCCCATTAGGCGGGACAAAAAGTCACCCTCTCTTTGTATTTGTTCATTAGTAAGTTGGCCAAAAGACTTCAAGTTATTAATTCCTTTCTAATTTAATTTTGTGTTGGAATATAGCATATCCTTATATCTTTACACAAGCCTTTTGGGCATCGTGAGCAAAGAGCTTCAAGGCTTGCTTCAAGTCTGCTGGCAAGGGGCAGGTAAACTCCCGATATTCGTTAGTTGATGGCAGACGAAAGCCGAGGCGGTAGGCATGGATGAATTGCCTGCTAAGGCCTGAGGCTTTAGCCTCGAGCCTACGTTTTGTCCCATAAACGAGGTCACCAACTACGGGATAACCGATAGCTGATAGGTGCACTCTGATTTGGTGCGTGCGCCCAGTTCTGGGAGTGACTTCAAGTAAAGTGTAGCCATTCAGGTATTTTTTGACCTTATATTGTGTGCTGGCCTCCTTTCCTGCCTCTATTATTGCCATCCTCTGCCTATTGTGGGGATCTCGCCCGATAGGCGCTTCAATCACCCCCTGTTCAGGGGATAGCCTACCTTTAACCAGGACGAGGTAGCCCTTTGTTACGACATGACTTTTGAACTGGTTGACTAGATATTGTCGGGCGTAGTCATTTTTGGCGATAATTATAAGCCCTGACGTGTCCTTATCCAGCCTGTGGATTATGCCAGGGCGTGTTAAGTCCTCACTGGTAGCTAAACTGGGACAGCGGGCTAGGATGGCATTGACTAAGGTATGGCTGGGATGCCCTGGAGCTGGATGAACAACTAATCCAGCGGGTTTATCTATGACCAGGATGTCCGTATCTTCATAAATTACGGCTAAGGGGATTGGCTCGGCTGTAGGATAAATGGGCGGAGGGGGTTTGATTGTTATCTTGTCGGTGTCTTTTAACCTTTGGCTTGGCTTTGCTTTTTGCTCGTTGACCAGGATATAACCTTGTGCAATTAGCTTCTGTATGTAAGACCGAGAAAATTTGGGGAGGGCCTCAGCTACATACTTGTCCAAACGGATGCCTGAAATAGGGGCAATAAGCTGGAGTGTCTCAGTTTTTGATTTTGCCGGTGTGGCCATAGACTTTCCTGAATAACCCTGTTCGATGCAGGGAATAAATAAGGGTAAAGATGCCTATTACTATGGCGGCATCTGCGAAGTTGAAGGCTGGCCAGTGGAAATCGCCCCATAAGCGGATATCGATAAAGTCGGTTACATAACCGAAGCAGAGGCGGTCTATCAAGTTACCTATAGCGCCGCCGAAAATCAAGCCAGCAGCCACAATGCTTAAAGTAGTAGCTGAGGATAGGTAACGGAGAAACAGCAAGATGATAATTAAGCTAGCTATGGTGATAGCGATGATAAGGACGGTCTGGTTGGCGAGCAATCCAAAAACAGCCCCCGTGTTGGTTACATATGTTAGTCGTAAAAAACCGCCTTCAGGGAGTGATTCTCCAGGCGTCAGATTACCTCTAATCCACGATTTGCTCCACTGGTCGAAGGCAATCAATAGAGCAGCAGCGATTAGAGATAATCCTGCCTGCTTCTTATCTTGCCCCTTTTGCATCCTTTGCCTGACGTGACTTGCAGCTCAAGCATAAGTTTGCCTGGGGCAATGCTTGAAGGCGAGTTAGTTCTATCGGCTGCCCACAGGAGTCACATAGCCCGTAAGTGCCGGCTTCATATTTTTCTAAGGCGTGTTCTATTTCAGCAAGTGTGCCTCTTAGCTTTTTCTCTAGAGCTAATCTTTTCTCTAACTCGGATGCCTCGCTCGCCTCCTCTTCTCTTTTGCCAAAAGGGCTACCCTCTCGCCTCTCCCCCAGTGGCTGTCTGCGAGCTCTTAGCTGCTCCAGTCTTTCGGCTATTTGTTTTTTTTCCTTCTTTAAGTGCTCGTAGAACTCACTATAATTAACCATTTCATTAACCTTGCCTTTATTTGCCTAACCAAAGCTATTTTAACCTATGCTGAGTTTCAAAGCAAACTAGTCAAGTATTATACGGAGCTGAGAATGATACCTAGTGCTTCCCCACCTTCATACTTCGTGGAACTCGCCTTCCACTGTGTCTTCTTCGCCCGGTTTCTTACCACCGGGGCCTGATTCGCCACCGGGTGGTGGCTGCCCTGGCTGCTGGTAAATGGAGGCTCCAACTTTCTGCATGGCTTGTGATAGCTCTTGCATAGCATTACGGATAGAATTTACATCCTTTCCTTGCAGCGTTGACTTCAAGGTTGCTATCTTGCTTTCTATTTCCTGTTTTACATCGGCAGGTATCTTGTCTCCATAATCGCGAAGGGTTTTCTCGGCAGTGTAAGCCAAGCTGTCAGCAGAATTGCGTGTCTCTACCTCCTCTTTGCGCTTGGCATCCTCAGTAGCGAAACTTTCAGCCTCTCGCTTCATCCTCTCTACTTCCTCCTTGCTAAGCCCACTGGAGGCAGTGATGGTAATTTTCTGCTCTTTACCTGTGCCTTTATCGCGAGCGCTAACGTTGAGGATGCCGTTGGCATCTATATCAAAGGTCACCTCAACCTGAGGTAGGCCCCGTGGTGCTGGCAAGATGCCATCGAGTATAAAGCGTCCCAAAGTTCGGTTGTCTGCTGCCATGGGCCGCTCCCCTTGGAGAACATGTATTTCCACGCTTGGCTGATTATCACTAGCGGTGCTGAAAATCTGGCTCTTGGAGGTGGGAATAGTGGTGTTGCGAGGAATAAGAGATGTGGCTACTCCTCCCAGGGTCTCTATACCTAAGGTAAGCGGAGTAACATCAAGGAGGAGAACCTCTGTCACTTCACCCTTAAGCACTCCAGCCTGAATAGCAGCGCCTAAAGCTACTGCCTCATCAGGATTGATTCCCTTGACGGGCTCTCTGCCAAAGAATTGCCTTAAAGTCTCTTGAACCTTGGGCATCCTCGTCTGACCCCCGACTAGAATGACCTCATTGATTTGAGCTGCTGTGAGCTTGGCATCGGTTAAGGCTTGGCGGCAGGGTCCAATGCTCCTCTCTATCAGGTCATCTGATAATTGCTCCAACTTAGCGCGAGTTAACATCATGCTAAGGTGCTTAGGGCCAGTGGTGTCGGCGGTGATGAAAGGAAGGCTTATCTCTGTTTGAGCCACTGTGGATAGCTCCTTCTTTGCCTTTTCGGCAGCATCCTTTAGCCGCTGTAATGCCATCCTGTCTTGCCTTAAGTCAATGCCTTGCTCTTTCTTAAATTCGTCACATACCCAATCCATAATCTTTTGGTCAATGTCATCGCCACCAAGGTGGGTATCACCATTAGTTGATTTAACTTGGAATGTGCCCTCGCCTATATCAAGGATGGAGATATCGAAGGTGCCGCCACCAAGGTCATAGACAGCAATAGTTTCATCCTTTTTCTTGTCCATTCCGTAGGCTAGAGATGATGCTGTAGGCTCATTGATGATGCGCAAAACATTAAGCCCGGCTATTTCACCAGCAGTTTTAGTTGCCTGTCTCTGGCTATCATTAAAATGAGCTGGCACCGTTATCACAGCATCGGCAACCTTTTCTCCGAGATAAGCCTCGGCATCGGTCTTCAACTTCTGCAGTATCATAGCTGAGATTTCCTGAGGACTATACTCCTTGCCCCCCATTACCACTCGGCAATCGCCGTTGGGAGCCTCAGTAAGCTTATAAGGCAAGCGCTTTATATCATATTGGACTGTGGAATCCTTGAACTTGCGCCCAATAAGGCGTTTCATGCTAAAGAGAGTATTCTCGGGGTTGACCACTGCTTGACGCTTAGCTATTTCTCCTATCAATCTCTCTCCTGTTTTGCTTATCGCCACTACTGAAGGAACAAGATTCCCACCTTCAGCGCTAGGGATGATTTTAGGCTCGCCTCCCTCTATAACCGCTACTGCGCTCAATGTTGTGCCTAAATCAATGCCTACTGCTCTACCCATATCTATTCCTCCTTTTGGCTTGTCTGCTCCTCTCCTCTACCTACTATTACCATACTAGGGCGAATTACTTTGTTCTTCAACTTATAACCCTTCTGGATTTCTTCAATGACTATTCCTTCTTCTCCTTCCTGTCGCATTACTGCTTCATGGAGATAGGGATCGAATGGCTCTCCCTTAGCCTTAATTTCAGCTAACCCTTGTGCTTCTAGGGTCGCCTTAAGCTTATTATAGATGAGCTTGATGCCATCAATCCAACTGAATCCGATAAGCTGAGCTGGCAATGAGTCAAAAGCCCTTTCAAAATCGTCTATTATAGTTAGCAAGTTTAGGATGAGGGTGCTATTGGCAAATTCGATCGTCTCTATTTTTTCCTGCTCAGCACGTTTCTTATAGTTAATAAAATCTGCTTGAGTCCTTTGCCAGTTAGCTAAATACTTCTCTGACCTCTCCCTTTCCTCTGTTAAAGCTTGCTTCAGCGCTTCTATATCCTCTACTTGCTCAACTCCCGTTTCGGTTGGCTTATTGTTGGACGGATTCTCCCTTTCTGCCAACGTTAAACCTCCTCTAGATATACTCCGCTACTGATTCAGTTAGCAATGATGAAAGGCAGTTAACCGAAGAGATTGCTCTAGCATAGTCCATTCGCTTTGGGCCAACCACACCAACAATGCCCCTTGCCTTATCAGGAATTCCATATTCAGCGATTATCAAGCTCAAGTCTTGCAGTGCTTCATCTGGATTTTCCTTGCCAATGATTATCCTTAGCTCTCTTTTATCGGGCTCTGGGCGAGGTATGTTCTCCAGCCAATCCCCCTCTTCTAGTAATTCTAATAAGCTAACCATTCTAGGATTCTTGGTGAACTCAGGCTGATTTAGCATTAAATGTAATCCCTCGAGGAAAGGCTTACCATGTTCCAGCTTATCTTCAGTAGCCATCGTATCTACTACACACGCAGTTACTTGCCTTTCCTCAGGAGAGAACTCTGTTTTCTTCGCCAATATTTCACTACTAGACATCCCGGCATAAACTGAGTTGAGCTTGCCAGTTAACATTGTTAAGTCATCTTGGGTAATCCTCTTATTGAAAGACAGAATTTTTTGCCTGACCCTTGCCTCATATAGAACCAAAATTAGCAAAGCTACAAAATCTTGTAGGGCTATTAAATCTAGGTGCTTAAAGCGGCATCGGGGTGCCTTGGGCAGGGTTATCACAGCTACATTGTGAACGAAATGTGCCAAAAGCACCGCGGCCAGTTTTAGCCATTGCTCAATCTCTTCCTTTGCTTCTCGGAGTAGCTCGTAAAGCAGATCTTGCTCTATTGGAGGAAGCTTGGCATCTCGGCTTATCGTTTCTACATAATAGCGGTAAGCTTTGTCTGCGGGTATAGTGCCAGCCGAGGGGTGAGGACGTATGACATATTCCTGTTCCTCTAAGTATGCTACATCATTTCGCACAGTAGCTGGGCTTACTTTCAAGTTATAATTGTAGGCAATATCCTTTGAAGCTATGGGTATTGCTCCAGCAATATACTCATTAACTATTATCTTCAGAATCGCCTCTTTTCTTTCTC
>JRER01001607.1_pt1 | contig 17485 bp, 23 predicted proteins | sample 210161 | NCBI WGS metagenome assembly JRER01 (sample SAMN03019618, study PRJNA260268) | marine sediment metagenome | biome: Marine; feature: Sediment; material: Clay; isolation source: clay from marine sediments 136 meters below sea floor depth collected from... | place: New Zealand: Canterbury...
CGCGAACCTTGAAACGAAAAGTTTTTAAAAAATCGAATATTGCTCAATAGCATGAAAAACATAAAACTCAGATTAATTGAGCTGTTGAAAGAAGGCTATTGTGCACCACAAACAGCTAGGATCGCCAAGAAAGTAAATGAACCACCCGCTACTGTTCACTACAACATAAAGAAGTTAGAGAAGGAAGGAGCAATAAAAACCTACAAAGCTGTCTTTGACTACAAGAAAATTGATGAAGGGTTCTGTGCCTACATCCTCATCGCCTTATCCCCTGCTGAATATAGTGCCCCAGAAAGAATAGCAAGGGACTTGGCAAGACACAAGGAAGTCGAGAGCGTAGACCTTGTCACTGGAGATTGGGAGTTAATCGCAAAAGTTAGAACAAAAAACCAAGATGAGTACTACAACTTCATAAGAGATGTTATTTCCAAAGAAGAAGGCCTTCAAAAGTCGAAATCCATGATTTCATTGAAGCAGGTAAAAACCGAGTTTCTTCTAATTTAACATCTGACTAGTTATTGTTTCGAATGATTGACATATTAGAGCGCGCGCCGATTCCAGAGAGATATGTAAAATGAGATGGTAAATCTACAGATCTTAAAAATATCGGTTTATTATACTAAACCGACATCACAAACCACGTGGTTTTACATAGGATTAGCGCGCGCGCGCTAATCCGTCGAGGATCTTATTTGGGAAATCCGAGGAAATCAAAAAGGTTTTGGATGACATCTGGCTTCGCAACGCTGTAGAAGACCCATTTTCCTTCCTTTCTATCCTTTATAAGCTCAACGTTCTGTAAGATGTTTAGGTGGTGGGACGCTGTTGGCTGAGTCAAATCTAGGGCAACTGTCAGCTCACAGACGCACATCTCCCTTATGTTGAGAAGCCTTAACATCTTAAGCCTCGTTTCATTAGCGAGGGCTTTCAGCAAGCGACTCTGTTTGCGAAGGAAATCTGGGTCCGCCAACTCGTCGGCAAGCTGCCTCAACCCCGCCGCATACTCTTCCAAGTCTTTTGTGGGGCGGAGCCCCGAGCAGATAAGTCTCTCAAGCCTTTTGTTGAATCTTTTGGTTTGCTTCGGTGTTTGCATCTTTCCTAACACTATCTGGAAGCATAAAGCTTCCAACGAGAATAAGTCAAAGAACAAATTTAAATATTTTGATTTAAGACGATGAATAATGACAATAATTCGATAATTTTAAATATGTCGATGCGTAATTCATAAACAAATTACGTGTGCGATTGAGGCATTGAAAAAGATGGTTGATGGTGAGAAAACGGAAAGATGTGCATGCACTCAAAAACTATTAGATCTGCTTCGTGCCGCCCAACCAGTCAAGAAATCCTCTTTGATAAAAAGTAACTTGTGCCGATTGTGGAAAGGTGTTCTGGTCAGACCGCGAAACAGAATACTGCTCCGACTGTGAGGTGAAAAGGAAGAAATAGATGCAGAAGGGTCGATTTGATGGAGAATGAGAAAATAGGTTTCATATTTTGCGTTTGTACGGGCAAGTGTCCTGGCTTCGCTCAGCTGGATATCTGGGACTTCATCAACATCATCCGAACCGAGTACCCTGTGGAGTACGGCTTCATCCACCCCATGCTGTGTGATGAGGATGGAGAACGATTCCTAGAAGAATTCCTAAAGAAGGAAAGCAGGTATATCGTGGCTGGTTGCGCTCCGGTGATGCAGAAGAAGCTCTTCAGAGATGCCTTCCAGAAAGCAGGTCTGAACATCAACAAAGATTTAATCCCTCTAGATGTGAGGAACATGAAACTAGAGGAAGCGTTGAACGCCGTAAAAAAGGCTCTGAAGGAGGCTGGTAAGAATGTCTGAGGAAACATACATGGGTGTACCCCGCAACAAGATATCCTGGTATCCAAGAATCGACTATGAAAAATGTGATCTATGTGATGGTGACCCTCAATGCTTGAAGTTTTGTCCTCACCGAGTATATGCGGTAGTTGGGCAACCGAAGAAATTGGTTATTGAGAATTCGAACAACTGTGTTGTTTTTTGTCGTTCTTGCAAGAGAGTATGCGCTCCAGACGCTTTGAGTTTTCCAGAAAAGAAGAAAGTTTTAGCTTCAATCAAGAAGCTTAGGGGTTACTGACGTGGTGATTCTATGTCAAAAGATGGAAAGATATTCGTAATTCCTTGTAGCGGGATTGGAAAAGCTTTGGGAACGGTAGGCAGGACAGCTATGTACGAGGTCGTAGAGAAGCTACGGCAGAATGATGCTACTACGGTTTGCCTTCCCTTGCTAACAATTGGTGACCAAGAAGTTCTAAAACTCGTAAGGAGCAACCTTTGTATATCAATCGACGGATGTCCTTTTCAATGTGCTCGCAAGAACATAGAAACTTCTAAAGGTAAGTTGGCAGCCAGCTTCATGGTAACCGATATTTTGCGAGAAAACAAGGATCTGAAACCTGAAGCTGTCACCGAATTAGGTCCAAAAGGATTGAAACTTTCCAGCATATTAGCCCAGAAAATCGCCCGAAAAATCGATGAAATAAACAGTAGGTGAATCAGTTGACTATAGTAAAAGACAAAGTTGGGATAGTATCATGCAGTGGCGAAAACTTGCCTGAAGGAACAATCTCTCGCATTGCCACGCGCATCGTACTGGAAAAACTGCGACCAGACGACACAGTAACAATATGCCTTCCCTTGTTTCTCGCAGGAAGTCAAGACGAAAGAGCCTTCGCAAGAGTATTTCCAACAATCGCCGTCGACGGGTGCAGCAAAAAATGTGCGGAAGTTGGAACCCAAAAATACAGCGGGAGACCAGTCGCAACAATCGTCGTCTCAGAAATCATGAAAAGACATCCCCATTTGAAGGCGAAATCAAGAGATAATCTTGGCGATGAAGAAAAAGAACTTGTCAGCATTATAGCGGAAGAAATTGCCAAGAAAGTGGACGAAGTCTTAGGCATAAAAAAGAAAAGTGGTGCAAGTAATTGAGTGCAGAAGAAAAGAAAGTTGCAATCGTCGCTTGTGCTGGCATGGACAAGGCACTGGGTTCCGTAGCTCGTGCTTGCGCTTTTAAAGTAGTGCAAGATTTGAAGCCAAAAGAGTCTGTTCTGGTATGTATTCCCCCTCTTGTTATTGGTGTCAACTCCCATTCTGAATGGATTAAAAAATATCCGGTTGTTACGATTGATGGATGCGCTGAACGTTGTGCCACGAAGATCGTTGCAGAGAAAAGAGGGAAAATAAGAGGGAGGGTGTTCATTCCGAATGGTGTTAAGAAGCATGAGTTGAAGCCAAAAACGTCTGCAGAAATTGGTCCTGATGGAAAAAAACTTGCGGAAAAGATTGCTGATGAAACAGCTCTTTTGATCGACAAGATTTTGAGGAAGTGAGTGCTTGAAAAATGAAGACTCTTATCAACTTAAGGTTCTAAAATGGACTTTTCAAGTGCCAAAAGATCTGCTCTATAATGAAAATGATTGCTGGGCAAAAATAGAGGGCCACAATGCACGAGTGGGAATTACGGATTTCCTCCAAAGCATGGCCACCGACATCATATTTGTTGAATTCAAAGATATTGGAACAGAAATTGAACAACTGGACGAAGTGGCTTCTTTCGAATCCACAAAAACTATACTTGATTTGATATCGCCTGTGAGTGGAGTCATAGTAGAGGTTAACGAGAAATTATCAGAAAGGCCTGAGCTTGTAAACCAGGATCCGTATGGGGAAGGATGGTTCGCCGCCATAAAGCTGAAAGACTTTGAAAGCGACCGAGAAAATCTTCTGGATGCTCAAAAGTACTTTGAAGTATTGAAAAGAAAGGTCGAATCGGAAAAAGAGAAACTGGGAAAACAGAGGTAATTGAATGAATATGGCACGTTTTGAAGAAATACGCGAGAAATATCGAGGGGCCAGGCGCGGAGAGAGCAATGTTGGCCTTCTATCGCTGAAACTGGAAATCGAGTCGTATATAAGGAACTTGCAAGCAACAGATGAAAAAAACGAAAATTTACCGGCTGAAGCAAAAGACATGCTGATTGATCTGATAAAGATTATTGGAGAGAGCCATTGTCAACCGTTCAGACCCAAAAAACTTTAACTGCAGTATGGTGAGGGAGAAGAATTGACAAAGAAGAAGAAAAGCTGGAAGGAAAGGCAGCGAGAGAGACAGATAAGGCAACAGAGGGCTCAAGAAGCTCATCGAGTAGAGAGAGAAAGAGAAGCTGAAAGAAAGCCGAGACAATGGCCGAAAGGCAAAATACTTGCCGGATTTTGTCTGGTTGCAGTGATACTTGGAGCTTATGGAGCATGGCAGTACTACATTCAACTTCCTCCAACAATCGGTGACGGGACGAACGGCAATCCTCTACCAACAGGCTCAGCTCCAGACTTCTCTCTAAAAGACATAGATGGAACTCAGTTCTCTCTCAACGGATATAGTGGAGACGTAATTGCCATTCATTTTCTGGCTGTAGGCTGCGGTGGACAAATACGGTCCATAAATGACCATCAGCTCAAACAACTAAAAAGCGTATGCAATGACTATTGTGGCAACAAACCAGTTACTATGGTCACGGTTGTCGTAGCGACATGTCAAGATAGCGATCTTGCGCGAATCCGCTCAGACTACGGGATTACTTGGGTTTATGGAAACGACTACGACGATGGAAAACTGGATATAGTGGATGCTTATGCCCCCTACGAAATAAATGATGGTACAATTCTTCTCGTAGATAGGTCCTTTGACGTGGTTGAAGTATACACTGAATCGGTTGCAGCCTCTACATTATCGTCAAAGATCAACCAGCTTTTGGGAGCTTGATAAAAAATGTTTGAAGAACTTACGGGGTTATTCTTTTTAGGGATCGTAACTTTTCTTTCTCCATGCTCGATTGCGCTTATATCAGTCTACTTAACATACGCCGTAGGTGTCAGCAAAAGCGTACGCAAAAGCTTCATAATCGGCTGTAGTTTCACCATAGCCATGTGTCTAGTTTTCTTCTTTCTCGGATACGCCGTGTCCTCTCTTATTCCCGTAGATCCAGCAAGCTACCGATTCTTCTTCGGCATTTCGGGCATTCTCCTTATTCTCTTTGGAATCAACAACTTAGGCCTGTTCAAAAAGGTCAGCTTACTCGCTAATGCTACCAGTTCTTTTAATGAACGAATTAATGCTTTGAAGTTAACCGCTTTGACGCGTTTTTCAGAATACAATTATGCAGCGGGTTCATTTCTGTTCGGGATAGTCATTTCTCTAGCTTTGGGTCCATGCTCCTTGTCTTTGGTTTTGCCGGCCATACTTTTAACAATATTCAGTGCGCCGACACCTTATCATGGTGGCCTTTTACTTTTCGCTTTTGGTCTAGGTCACGCATTGCCAGTTATATTCTTAAGCGTTCTGTTGGCGACGGCACGCAAGGTGGTAACTGAAAAAACTGCTTTGGCAGGCGAATGGTTAACAAGGATTTTTGGAGTAGCCTTTGTTGTAATCGGTATAGTTATGATTGGTTATGTACTAGGAGGTTGGTAAAAAATGAAGAGAAATAAAGTGAAAGTCGAAGTCTTTGTGCCTCTAGGCTCCTGCGTGTGCAATTTCGCGCCACTTATGGAAAAAGTGGGACGTGTGACATCAAAATTTAAAGATTTGGTAGAAGTTCAGACGAAGTCAACTAAGTCATCAGAAGCGTCTAAATACGGGATCCAAGACATGTGCGTAGTAGTAGGCGGAAAAATCAAGCTTTCTTCAGATTTTCACGAGAAAGAACTTGAAGATGCCATTTCAAAAAGTGGTCAAACAGCCTAGCCACGTGCGCACATTCTAATTAACTTTTAAAAACCAACGTCTCGCCACCTAATGGCATGATAAGGGCGTGGCAATTGAAAAGCTTGCAGTAGCCTAATGGCACGCGGCACTTAGGCCCAGATCTTGTCAGCCTCCTCTTCACGTTCTAACCTACGATTTTCGGCCCTGTGGACATACTCGAAGGGCATGGTTGCTCTGTGCAGAGCCTCTTTGAGAGTAAATGGGTCCATGGCGTCTGCAAGCTGCGTAGCTCGCCAATGCCTTTGTGTACGATTCATTGTTTCTAGGTTTGCAGATTTACCATGCCCGCCGTCTAGATTGGACTAAGATGGCGGTGGAGATATCTCCCGCACACCCCTTGTGTGAGACAACACGCCCGTAAAGTGCAGTTCAGTAGCGACGAAAAGAATTAAAGCTCTATTGAAATAACTACTACCTCGGTTAGTAATGATGGATCTTCAGTTATTGGTTCCATATACTCCTTATGTTTTGATTCTTGGTGGTATTACGGCAGCTTCTTGGTTGATTAGGAAACTTTTTAAGCCAGCTCCGGTTGTGGCAGCGCCTGTTAGTGTTGCAGTGAAGATTATGTCTCTCTTTGGATTTCTTGTTGGGGTTCTCATGTTAGTGACTGCGGCAGGCGTCTGGCTGAATCAGGCTTGGGATTCCGGTACGCGTTATCTTTTAGTAGTTACCGGTTTGGCCTTGGTTCTGAAACCTTTGAAGGACGTTCCTTGGGCGGCTTTGATAGGATTGGTGACAGGGGGTTTGTGTGTTGGTTTGGTCTACATCTTGTATCCGTTGCCTGAGACTGTTTTGGGCATCTCGTCAACCTGGATGTACTTGGCAATCTTCCTAATCCCAGCTTTGCTGGCTTACATATTTTTTAAGTTTGCAGAAGACCTTATGAAGTTGGTGGGTACGATCTTGGCTTCAAGACCTGTCGCAACCATCTTAGGTATCCTATGCCTTCTTCAAGGTGTACTTTTACTTTTGAACATGAGCGTATTCACCAGTTTTCTCCCGTAGGGTCGAAGATATCGCGCGCGGAGAAAATGAAGATTGCCCTTGAAGGAGTCTACGAAAAAGATTTCGAATTATATAAAAAGAGGGAGTTTAGGGAAGCTCGATCTCCAGTATTGGAGATAGGTCGTCCAGCATGTTCAATTTTATTTTACGGCTGGAAATGGTGTAGAGCACGTCTTCTATGTATAGTGAGCGTTTGACCCAGTAGCTTCTCTCGTAGATGCTCATTTCGTTTTTCAAGTGTGTTATTCTTCCTTTTAACACAAAGCCGTGGAATAGCGAGACATCAAAGACATACGCTCCTTGCCATATTGGTTCTCCATAGGCGTATGGAGGAACTTCGCCAGAGTATTTGCTTCTGTCTATTTTCGCTTCCAAGATTGGTATTACAAGAAGATTCTTTGATTTGTCAAATAGGAACGATTTGTGGTCATATAGGACTGGGGAGTCTGAGCCTCTGTTACCTATTGTGACATTATCTATTTGTACCGGGTTTGTGACGTTGCTTACGTCGAAGAGGGACATCTTAATTCCTTGGTACCATGCAAAGTCTCCTTCTTCCGCTTCGACTGTATGTTTGCCTACACCGATTAGATGCGTTTCGTCGTAGGGATGCAGATAATCTGAGTATCCTGGGATGTGCAGTTCTCCTAGAACTGATGGGTTGGTTGGCTCGCTTAAGTTTATCACGAACAATGGGTCGGTTTTCTTGAAAGTCACAAAATAGGCTCTGTTTCCCATGAATCTGGCAGAATGGAAGTTTTCACCAAGCGCAAGTCCTTCTAGCTTTCCAACCACGCTTAGGTTCATGTTTAGCACGAAGAGATTGGTTTGGGTGGTCCAAGTCTGTGTCCTTGTTGTTGTTTCGATTCTGAAGTAGTCGTTGTACTCATCCATTGAGAATTGGTTGCGCTCATGTCCGGGCACTGTGCCTCTGGCTTCGCATGTCATGTTACTACCTTGTACACGTATTCGGTAGATAGTAGTGTTACCATTCCAGCTCCAGCCTCGATACGTCACATATATGTTGCTGAGTGAGACATACATGTTGCACGTGCCGCCGAGCATGATTGGCAAGTAGACTGGTGACTCTGTTATGTTTTGCATGTTCATGGCGACGAATGTTGTGTACTGATAGTAGTCGTCTGTCGCGTTGAAGTAGCGGATTTCAGTAGGAGCTATCTGTATGACTTTCCCGTCAGAGTTGATTTCTGGAAGGTGAAGCGTTCCATTAACCAAGTAAGCTGCTTTGCTGACGACGAAGTAGACGTAGTTGCCGATCATTCTTGAGTTGAAATAGCTGCCTGAAATGATGAAGTCACGTAAGAGCATTGGATTATCGGGATCACTGACATCATATACTTTCACGAATGTTTTGATGTCAGCAACATAATATCTATCATAAATTGTTGGGAAGTGGTATTCTGATCCGAGAACTGCTAACTTGTCGCCGTTGACAAAGATTCCAATAGGATGCAGATCATCAAATGTTATTCTCGAAACTATCTCAGCCTGCGTTTGGGGATAAGCCTTCAAAATATAAACCACGTTGCCACCCAGTGCGTACATGTAGCCCTTATTGTCAACCTTCACAATGTCTGCTTCGTCTACTCCTGCAACTTGGATGTTTGTGGTTGAATGTGAAGGAGCAGCGCTATCCCTGATTCCGCTTTCATAAAAGAGCGCGCTGCCAAGCGAGTCCACAAGCATTGCATCCTCAGGTCCATAAATCCAGAAGGGCCCTTGGTTTTTGGAGTTCATTCTTAAGAAGTTCTTCAGCTCCTCGTCGGACTGAAACGCTGAAAGAAGTGGAGATTGTGGCGCCGAGACTGGAGGAGTGCCTGGAGTATATTCAAGCTGGATGATGTTGACGTTCAATATTACCGCGGCTAAAACTGAGGCAAGCAGAATGGCAGCAAGTCCATAGATAAGCGTTTGTTTCCTGATTTTGCTTTCCATAGACTAATCACCTGCCTATTTATTAGAGCTTCCGTGGTATTTTATGCTAAGCTTTAGAACATGACGTTCCAAAAGTTAGTACAGTCGCAAAGACCATAGCGCGTGCTATTAAAAACTAGAATAGGCGTAGTCTAGCAACCACTTTCAATGTACATCTCAAGAGAACCTATCCCCTAAAAAAACTAGGGGGGGTAGGCCCTATTGGCTCTTTTTCAAAAAATAAAATGACTCTTGACTACATAGCAAAGAACATTTCTACGGGTCTCCAGTTGCTTAGAGCCCTTTCTAGACGCAAGGATCTACCGACGTAGCGAAGCGTGCCGAGGCACGCGCTTGATTCAGAACAGATAGGGTTGTTTACTCTAAACTATTATGAAGAACCGATTGCATAGTGCCTTCTTAATCTTCATCCATTTTTTTGTAAGCATTATCTTCGGCTTCACAGTGTTATCCAAACATTTTTCTGGCACAACATTACCGCCTAAACTTTTAACTATTCATAACGTATTTCCTCTTTTTGTGGTCTAAAATGTGAATTCTGAATTCATAAACTATATATTAATTCAGGATCAGTATCCAAGCTCACCGCGATTTAAATAAGGTGTTGAAGTAGATGGAGTTTAAATCTTCAGAACAAGCATGTAGTGCTAATCCAGCTTTTCTTTCTTTAGAGTGCGTAGGTATTCTGCATGCATAAATGGTTTATATCAAGAAACATGAAGGTACTTTAGAGGTTTGGTGATGAGAAGATCTAAACTTGAAATGTACATCGATATACTGCGGGTTTTGGTTCAACATGGACCGTTAAAATTAACTCACGTCATGTACAAAGCGAACGTAAACTGCAGCGTTCTCAAGGAGTATTTGGATTTTCTGATTAAACACGGCTTGGTGGAAGAAAGAACCGTTGGGAAAAAAAGAGTTGTTTATGCAGTAACTCAGAGAGGTAGAATTGTAATCAAACACTTCAGAGAACTAAAACAAGTGTTGCCCATAACAGAAGAAACTAAAAACAGAATGCCAATCCCCTACTAATCTTTAGAGCGCACGCCATTTTCAGAGCCCAAAAATCTTCTTTTAAGCAACACTTTATGTAACCTTTCTACTCGTTTCTTATCAATGTAACCTTTGTGAGGACGAAAGCCTCCTGAAAATCCCTTCGGAATATGCAAGAGTTCATGAATCAATGTTTTTTCCTTTTCTTCGTCACTCAACTTGTCATATTGCTCAGAGATAACCTCGATAACGTATGCTGCTGGCCGCCTCAATGCTTCTTGCCATATACTTCCCAACCCGTGAATACGAGCAATAATCCTTTTAGATTTTGAACCCCTACTTCGGTAACAATACACAAATTGAGGCACAACATGAAACAGGTCTAAACTGTCTATCATCTCATCCACTAACTTCTTAACATCCGGAGCTTCAATGTATTCCAACATCAAATTTACTGCCTCCTAACATTGACATATGCTGGTCACATATATCGTTAGAGAATTGAAACTAATTGCTTTTGCAACTTTTACTCTGGCTTATTCCAAATCTGGATCCATATCGTGAAGACACGCGCCTCTGGAAGGCTTTTAGGTTTCGTTAAAATATTCCGAATCCAGTTGAAGGTATATCACCTTTTATGACCGTTCCAGTTGCTCCGTCTATCAGTAACTGGTAAGCCTTGCCCTTATACTCATATTTCACAAACCATACAGGGGCATGCAAGTAAACCGTTTGGTCTATTTTTACCTCATTTTTCATTTCGATAATTCTGTCAACATCTTGCTGGGCTAGATAACGATGATGCTCCTCAATTTGTTGCTTTGCAAGCTCCACAGCCTCGTTTTTTTCGATTTCGCTGTTCAGAACTTTAGCGAAAGCTTCGATTTTCCTGAAGTCGTAAGCTACTTTACCCGTTAATGGCACATCATATTCCCTTGTTGGAAACTTCGTTGCTTTTCTTGCTAGAACAAGCCAATCATACTTCTTCTCGATTTTCCCTTCCTTAACAACCGCAGGAGTTAAACGTTCAAAAATCCCTTTGTAATCGCTTTCAGCTTCCACTGACATAACCCAAAAAGGTAAGTAAATCAACGTTTTTTCCATAATTTTCGATTTTCTTGCGAGGTCTGAAGGCTTCAGAAAGCCCGCCCGCATCCAGTTCCTAATAGGCTCTTCAATTTTTGTTGGGTCATATTTGTTTTGTAGCATAGAATGTTCGAAAGTGAAAGCCTTTCCAGTTTCTATCACAACCGTGTAGCCGCAGTATTTGCATGTCGCTATTATTTCACCTGGTTCAAACGATATTGGTGCACCGCAATGGGAACACGTTATTTCCTGAACTATGGACATCTATTTTCACAGCTTCTGCTTTTCCCTCTTTATTATTTCGTTTGCCACAATGACGCCTGACGCTGACGCTTGAACTAAACCTCTTGTGACGCCAGCTCCATCACCAATTGTGAACAAGTTGTGGATTTTGGTTTCTAGGCTGTTGCTTAACTGCAGTCTTGAAGAATAGAATTTTACCTCGATGCCGTATAGAAGCGTGTCTGTTGAATGTATTCCTGGAGTAATTTTATCCAGTGCCTGCAGCATCTCCCTTATATCAACAAGGTAGCGGTATGGCAAAACGAAGCTTAAGTCGCCTGGCGTGGCGTTCTTCAATGTTGGGGTTACCACGCTTCGGTCAATTCTCTCCGGTGTTGATCTCCTTCCAGACTGCAAATCGCCTAAACGCTGTATCATTACGCCTCCGCTGAGAAGGGTTGAAAGCCTAGCAAGATACTTCCCATAAGCTATCGGTTCCTTAAACGGCGCCGTGAAGGATGTGCTCACTAAAATGGCGAAGTTCGTGTTTTTCGTCTTCCTTTCTGCGTAACTTTGTCCATTAACGCTCAAAACACCATTGTAGGATTCTGCTATGACCTCACCGTAGGGTGCAACACAGAAAGTACGGACTTGATCGTCAAAAAACTTTGAGTAGTAAACAAATTTAGGTTCGTAAAGAGCGCTTGTCAATTCTTCCATGACAGAAGCTAAAACTTCAACTCTTATTCCAACATCAACAGGGTTGTTAAGCGTCTTTAAGCCTAATGCTTGAGCCTCTGCTTGAAGCCATTCGGCTCCGCTTCTTCCAGGCGCAACAATAACGTATTTCCCGAAGAACTTTTCGCCATTGACCGTTTCGACGCCTTCAACAACATTGTTTTTTACTATAAGTCCCTTGACGTCTTTTTTGAGCTTAACTTCAACATTGCCATTTAGTTCTTGACGCATTCTTCGAAGGGTTTGAGCACACCTTTCCGTGCCCATGTGCCGAATTTTTTGGCGGATAAGTTTTAAACCAGCCAGCGAGGCTTTTCGCTCGATTTCCTCTACTTTTTTTATGTCTGTTCCATAAACGTGTTTGGTTGCTCCAAATTTTATGTAAATACTATCGACATAGCTTATGAGTTTACCAAGCTCTTCTGTTGACACGTATTGGTTTAGCCAGCCACCAACCGCAGTTGATAGTGTAAGTTTTCCGTCGCTGAAGGATCCTGCTCCCCCCCACCCAGATAACAGCAAGCATGGTTCACAGTGGATACATTCGAATCCACGGCTTGCCGGACATTTACGCTGGTTTATATCTGGTCCTTTATCAAGCATTAAAATATTGAGATCGGTTTTGTCTGCAAGCTCAAGGGCTGAAAATATTCCTGCCGGACCCGCCCCAACAATTATTACATCATAGTTCAAAGGACTTATCTCCTGAAACCCAAAACCACATGTAACAACTTGCATATATTTTTAGCGATCAAAATGTTGATAATCAAGTCGCAAAAATTATGTTCTGTTTTTGGATAACCTTCTCATCTATGCGTGTAGGGTATAAGGCAAAGAAACTTTACAGTTTTTTCGCCGTTGTTTTTGAGCTGATGCTTCTCGTTTGACGGAATGAACATGACGTCGCCGGCTCTAAACTTTCTTTCTTCTTCACCAACCACAACACCTTCACCTTCTAGGATAAATACCTCATGCTCCCAAGGGTGACTGTGCAAAGGACTATAACCTCCAGGCTCCATCTCGAACAACCTCATGGCAAAATTTTCAGCCCCCATTTCCTTCGTGATAAGCCATCTAACACTTAATCTTGAGTCCCCTTCATCTGCGTCTTTTGCTTTAACATCTCGGTAACGAAAGATTTTCATTACAATCACTGTCCAAACCAACTAAGGGCTCAGCAATTATTAAACTTCTCCAGTCTTTTATTGCTTCCACATATTTTTTGGGAGATGTCTCCTGCAAAACCTCATTTTTCATAGAAGTTTCAACGGTTAAGGTGATTGGAAAAAGGTTAAAATATTCATCTAAAGATGATAGTACACAAAAGAGGAGGAATTCTACGCCCCTTAATGGATTGAATGTAATCGACTTCCATGCCCATTTTCCATCCACGAATTGGATGAATTGGGCGAGCTCATGGCGCCGACGGTTGGCTGACAGGTATGGTGAAGACAGTGCCCAGATACTCATGGAGCACTCAAAGCGTGATAAGGAAGAAATGAGAAGGCTTTGGGGCTTCGCGCCTCCTGAATCCAACGTATGTTCAGATGACGAGCAGGCGGCCAAGTGGGCTGCAGACCTCGATGTAAAAGATGTGGACAGGGTAAATTTCGTCACTGGGGGCGGAAACGACAATTTAGCCAAGATAGTGAGAATGTACCCAGACAAGTTTTCAGGGTTTGCTCACCACAACTTATTCTCAGAAGATGCACCCTTGGAGCTTGAACGGGCGGTTAAGAAGCTGGGGTTGAAGGGTTACAAGGTGATTGCATCCTCGCAAAGGAGACCCATCGACGACAAGTCCATTTACCCCCTCTGGGACATGGCAGAGAAGCTGGGAGTTCCCGTGATCATTCATTTCGGTGTCCTCGGCGGAGGTGGAGGCATGGCATTAGATCTGAGGAACATGAATCCCCTTACACTTTGGGAGGTCGCGAAGATGTTCCCAAGAGTCCCCTTCGTCGCCCCCCACTTCGGCGCTGGCTACCTCAGAGAACTTCTCCAGCTGTGCTGGTCATGCCCTAACGTGTACATAGACACTTCAGGCTCAAACCGTTGGATGCGTTGGATGCCTTTCCAAATCGGTTTAAAAGGGATCTTCAGGAAGGCTATCGAGACTGTTGGACCAGATCGCCTGATCTTCGGAAGTGACTCGAGCTACTTCCCAAGGGGCTTCAGCCTCCCATATCTAAGGGAGCAACTTAAAGCTTGTCGATCGCTTGGGCTCGAAGAGGGAAGCATAGAGAAAATTTTCTGCAAAAACGCTGCGAAACTGCTAAAAGTAGATGTATAGAAGATGGCGCTGTGCAAGTCCACTGCTTTAAGAAATGTCATTTGAGCGCGTGTTGTTCAGGCCTAGGTTAGAAAGTGTTTGTCGGTTTGCCTACGCCGCCCGACAGCACCCCTAAGGTATGCGATCTGTCCATTGTGATGAAAGATCTCGGACAGATAGAGCAAGACAACATCCTGTAGTTTCCTTGTGCCACCCCAGAGGGGGATTTCAGCTTCGAGCTCTTTTGGACTCAATTCTTCAAGTTCGCTCATGACAGCGTTTTTTCCCTTCTCCAAATCAACCATTATCTTCTTTAAGGAGTAGGATCTGTTCCCGATGTAGTCTTCAGGCCAGTCTTTAGGCGTGTACTCTGGGTCTCCCTTCAGGATTCTGGGTATTCCCACATTCCACTGTTTGGAGAGATGCGTGAGGATCCATCTTATGGAGTTGGCCTCCTCCATCGGTCGCCAGTCAATCTCGCTCTCTGAGAGGCCCTTCGTCGCCCTGTAAAATCTGTCATAGGCTATTTCAGCGCACGTTTTTATCAGTCCTACTTTCTCAGACATCTAAATCATCTTGACTGTAAGTGCTAGTACGTTGTGTTCTCTTGTGATAAAAATATTTCTGCCACAAAATGCACGTATGATTGTTCATTGGAATCCAGGCTAGCACAAATGCTCTATACATGCAGAGATCTGCTTTTTCCCACAAACCAATTCGCGAGGCAAGTATTGGGAAGCGTGTTCTGTGGGTATAGGTTAAAATAATCTAATAACTAACTTGAAGGAGTAGAACGTGATTTGCAGTGAATGCTAGCGCATTGCCTTATGAATTCGTAACTTCGGAAAAGATAACTATTGACTACCTTAATCATGCTGATCACCTTAAACGAGTGTTCCCTGGGCATTTTAAAGAACTGAACATCCGAAAATTTCGAGGAGATAGGCAAAAAATTGTAGAAAAGCTGCTCAGTTATAACCGGACAATAAACGCTCCCAAAAAAGTAATACAAAACATAGAGTCCCTTTTGCAACCTGAAACCTACGCGGTGATAACCGGTCAGCAACCGGGCATATTCTCCGGTCCACTCTACACAGTTTATAAAGCAATCTCAGCCATTGTCCTGTGTGAAAGATTATCTGACGAGAAATGTTCATTTGTTCCCATATTCTGGAATGCCTCTGAGGACCATGACCTTTCCGAAGTCAATCACATTGCTATATTCAAGCAAAATGAGCCATTTGAGATCCACTATGAATGTGAGTCGACAGGTGTAGCTTTTTCGCACCTGCGCCTCGATAAATCCGAACTAAAGAAAATATTAACAGTGATAGGGCGTGTCTCTCCGAATTCCGAGTTTAAGCCACTTTTATTAAAGGAAATTAACGGAATTATTAAAACGTCATCTACTGTAGGAGATTTTTTCTCTAGGTTTATGATCTATCTCCTAGGGGACTTGGGACTCGTTATGATAGAGCCTCAACATTTAAGGGAATTGATGGCTCCTATATTCGACAGGTTAATTAGAAGGCCAACGGAATGCACAAAAATCCTAAATGAAACAGGTTCACAACTCAAGGAACTTGGCTATTCACCCAAAATCCACAAAAAGTCTAACATATGCAATTTTTTCGTCCTTAGCGACAGTGGTGAGCGACTGCGAGTTACTTATAACGGTGAGTTTCGAGTTGACAACGAAACCTTCTCTCAGAGAGAACTACTTCGTCTGTTAGATGACAATCCTTCTAGATTTAGTGCCAACGCTGTCACGAGACCTATTACTCAGGATTTCCTTTTTCCCACATTTGCTTATGTGGCCGGACCAAACGAGATAGCATACCTTGCACAGTTAAACGCGATATACGGTTTTTTCTCACTGGAGATGCCTGTCATATTTCCCAGATTTGGAGCTACCATTGTCGAGAAAAAAGTATCCAAGATCCTTGAGAAATATAAAGCAGAAATTCATGAATTCAGCGATCCAGAGAAACTCTTGAAAAAACTAGTTAAGGGAAGAATTGATGATGTCCTTAACTCCTTTAAGAGTGAGGTTTCAAGAGGCATGGCTGAAGTGACCCGTCAGGCTGAGTCTATCGATAAAACTCTCATAGGCTCTTGTTCACTTGCAAGAGGTAAAATCCTTAAAACTATACAGGCCTTGGAAGGCAAAATCACATCAAAACTGAAGGAACATGATCAAGTCACCAAGCAGCAGGTCATCAAAGCCTACAGCAATCTTTTTCCTTATGGAGACCTCCAAGAAAGGCATATAAATGTCTTGGAGTATCTCATAAAATTTGGGGAAGACTTTTTGCGAATAGTTTACGAAGACTTCTTTAAAGCCGACTATGGTGAGCACAGGGTGATTAAATGGTAGATATACTTGCTTTGAGCCCTCACCCGGATGATGTCGAGCTTTGTTGTGGTGGTCTCATTGCTAAGATGAGTGAGAAGGGATATCGTATTGGGATAATAGACCTCACTAGGGGTGAGTTAGGAACCGAAGGGACAGCAGAGATAAGGATGCAGGAAGCGATCAAGGCGGCTGAGATACTAGGAGTACAAACTCGCCAGAACATGGATTTGGGAGACTGCAAACTAAGTTGTGGTTTTGAGGAGGCGAAAAAGTTAGCTGATGTGATTAGGGAATACAGACCTTCAGTTCTGATAGCTCCGTATGGAGATGAGAAACATCCTGACCACGCTGCGGCTAGAGAACTTGCCACCAAGGCAGCCTTTCTTGCTACACTTGCCAAAGTGAAAACATGCCATCAGGCTTACACGCCGGGAGGGGTTGTCTATTATATGCTACACAAACCATTTGTTCCCTCTTTTGTAGTCGATGTTACTGAGAATTATGATAAGAAGTTGGAGGCCATTAAGGCATACAAATCCCAGATGAAATTGATGCTGGGAGTTGAAGGTCTTCTTAAATCAATAAGATCTAGAGACCAGTTTTATGGTTCGAAAATAGGCGTCGAACACGGTGAACCATTCTTCTGCGATATCCCCTTAAAGATAAATGATCCGGTGGCCTTATTCAGATGAAAATAGGCATTGCATGTTTTCCCACGTATGGTGGAAGCGGAATCATAGCTACAGAATTAGCACATATGCTGGCAAAGAAACACGAACTACATTTGGTCAGCTACGACAAACCCGTTCGATTCGAAGATGAAATGAACTTCTCCTTTCATAAGGTGGAACTTCTATCATACCCTCTTTTTGAGCGTGTTCCCTGTTGTTATTCTCTGGCCCTAGTCTCAAAACTGGTAGAAGTCATAAAGTCTTACGGTCTAGACATAGTTCATGCGCACTACGCCGTTCCTAACGCTGTGTCTGCTTACTTAGCCAAGAAAATCTGCAACGACTCCGCGAGAGTGATAACCACGCTTCATGG
>JRER01000222.1_pt1 | contig 17383 bp, 15 predicted proteins | sample 210161 | NCBI WGS metagenome assembly JRER01 (sample SAMN03019618, study PRJNA260268) | marine sediment metagenome | biome: Marine; feature: Sediment; material: Clay; isolation source: clay from marine sediments 136 meters below sea floor depth collected from... | place: New Zealand: Canterbury...
AATTTTAGTAAAGATGTCCCCACCGATACCAACTTTTGGGAGTAGAGAAACAAGAAAATTAAAAGGGTAAGTATTAAGACTGGGTATTCTCGCCCCTAAAAGATTATTTATCCAGGTATAAAATTCTTGTTCACCAAAAACCTTCATTTGGGGGCTGGTTAATGGAAGTGACCAATCGGAACCGATCACTATACCTAAAACCAAAACCCCCTTTAGAAAGAGGGTCGCAACAAACTCATACAAAAAAAATGCAACTATATGTTTTTTCACTTTAATAAACCTCTAAAAACACCAATTTCTCTACGCCACATCCATTATTTTATTGCGATAAATAAAATCTCCTGCCCCAATATTTCCAAGGGAATAAAAATTGGTTTAATGCAAACAACCCCCATCTTAGCTCTGAGTGTTGGGTTAGGAGGAAATCCAAAAGCAAAAATGTATTTCATTTTAATATCTCTAAAGCCAACATCGCGTAATAAATCAAACCAGTAAGATGCTCCGTGAACATTTATATGAGTAGGATCGCTTTCCCCAAAAAGGCGATTCAAAAAACATTTCGCGTTGGGGGTAGTTCCATACAAAATTCCATCTGTTCTAAGTCTATCATAAGCAAATTTGAGCATTTCCCTATCGTTATTAAGATGCTCTACTACATCAAAGACCGTTATGACATCGAATTTTTCATTAACAAACAGAGAATTTAACTCAGCAGGTTTTTGTATTTCCGCTTTTGTATATTTTTTAGCTTTATTAATGGCATACTCCGAGACCTCTAGTCCATATGTCTTAATACTGGCCTTATCGCATAAATTTAAAAAGTAGCCAAAACCACAACCAATATCTAAAACAGCCTTAATTTTATCCTTCATTGAGAATAATGTATCCAGATGATACTGCAATATTTTTCGCCTTTCTTTGGTAAAGGCATATCTTAAAGACAGTTTATTAAAATACTCACGACCATATAGATTACTCACAACCTCCCACCCCCAGCTTTAAAGATAAAATTATCTGCTTGTAGCCTCTTTATTAATCCTAATTCTTTCTCAGCAACCTCATTCCAATCATATCTTTTTATCTTTTTATTAAGACCAAGAACATACTCTTTCCTTAATTTTTCATTGCTGAAAAACTTCACTATGGTTTTAGCAAAAAAAGAAGTATTGCCCACGGACACGCCCTGAATACTCTTCCCAAATATTTCCTTAAAAACAGGGAGGTTGTAAACCACAGGCGCCAGCCCACACGCAATTGCTTCAAAAACTGTCAATCCCCATCCTTCTTCATAAGAAGGAAGAATAAATATTTTACTTTCGCTCATTATTTTATAAACATCATTTTTTTCAATAAAACCCTTTATTTCCACCCTATCTTTTAAATTTAATTTCTGAAATTCTTCATAGAGAGAATTTGCAGTTTTTTCAGTTACCATGCCAATTAATATCAATTTTGAATCCGGTATTTTATCAGCAACTTCCTTAAAAATATTCGGTAAATCAAAGACTCCTTTTGTCTTACTTAAGCGCGCAAAAAAAACTATTTGATTTTTTCTTAATTTTATACTATTTTGAGGAATCTTATTTAAATCAACACCCGCCCCTATCACTTCTAATCTATCTTTCGAAAAACCAATTTTGAGTAAAGCCTTTTTAATATCGTTGTTCAAAAGTAAAATTAAATCAGCACTTTGCTTTAATAATCGAAAACTAATTCTTTGAAAAACATACGAAAGGACAGAAGCCGCAAAAAAATTTCCCTTTCGCACTAATGGATTTTCATTTATATGATGAACCCTCACAATAATTTTAGTCGTGGGGAATCTTTTTTTATATAAAACCATCGGAAAAATATTACAAATAAAATCACCAGAAGAATACAATATCAACGACTCGTTAAACGACTTCCTTAGGATATTCCATATTTTAAAAGTGCTATTTGCAAATCCTAAGGGAACTAAAAATAAGTATTTTTGGATTAACGCATTTAAATTAAGAAAATCTGAAATTGGCAAAATATTGCAATTTAACATTTTCCTTGCATAAGGAACGGTAATGTCATTAATTATTAAATGAGTTGTAAACCCTGAAACATTCCTAAGAAAATCAAAATTTAAAACGTCTCCTCCAGAAACTGGTTTAGGAAAAAAACTTTGCCCGCAAATAACCACCAGCGGCAATGAAGAATTTATATTTTTTGGCATTTTATGATTAATCCCCTCTCTAGTGTGGAGAAAAAATTTGCCAATAACCGAAAGAAAAGACCAAAAGGAGAATTAATAACATCCGACTCAAACGACAATATTTTAAATCCTTTGTATTCCAAAAAATCTTTTAAAAACTTTTTTCCGTTATAGTTTACAACTATAACCGAAACAATTATCGTTTTCGCAAATTCCGTTTCGCCTACCGTCTTATTTTTTACTTTTTTCAACATAAGGTTTTCTCGCTGATACCCCTCTCAAAATTAATGACAACAAATCAGACAAGTCTCTTTTCAATCTCTCAAGTGAAGTAATATCTTCTCTAAGATGTACCCAAAAAGTATAAAAATTAATATAAAACTTACGGTTGATATTTTTCATAAAGGCATATAGTTCTTCTTTTGTTACCTCTTTGGGGAAAAAGACGGGATAAACGCCCGAATATCCTTCTCCCAATTCCTTATTGGCAAAAGCGTCAATAATCTTTTCATTAATTATTCCATCCTTAACCGCTATTTCATATAATTGTGACCCGGGGAACGGCGTAGGAATAGAAAGACCTAAAATATCAGGTTTCAGCTTAAAAATCATCTCTCTTGTATCTTCTAATTCTTCCCATGTTTCTCCTGGATGGCCAATCATAAAATAAGCCGCTGTTTTTATTCTTTGCTTTCGGCAAGATTTAAAAACTTCAAATATTTTTTTATTTGAAAAAGAGCCCTTATTAACTACTTCTCTCCGTAATTTTTCATTGCCTGACTCGATTCCGAAGTGGATCAAAGAACAACCGGCTTTCGCCATTGCCCTCAAAACCTCATCGTCAACCAAGTCAATACGCGACTGACAATGCCAATTTATTTTCAAATCTTCTTTTATCACTCTTGTACAAAAATCTATAACTTTTTTCCGATTTAAAGTGAAAGTATCATCTTGGAAATCAATTCTCCCTTGACAATCACTATAGGCCAATTTTATTTCATCAACCATATTTTTTGCGGAACGATATCTTATTTTCTTGCTGATAGAGGGCCTGCTACAATAATAACAATGGTAGGGGCAACCTCGCGAAAACATCATTGACTCATGCTGGCTATATTTTTCTCTTTTAATCAAACTTCTGTCAGGAAAGGGAATAGTATCTAAATTCATAACTACTTTTCCTGCCTGAATTTTGGGGATTTTTTTACCGGCAATTAGTTTTTCTAACGATTCCAATAAGGTTATTTCTGACTCGCCGGTTATTCCATAATCAAAAAGATGGACATGCCGTTTGATAAAATCAGGGTCGGCGCTAATGTGAGGGCCACCCAAAAATATTTTTATTTTGTTAAAATTTTGTTTTAAAAAATTAGCCAGTTCAACCGCTCCTTGTAATTGAGGGGTCATTGAAGAAATCCCGGTAACAAAAGGTTTTTCTTTTTTTATAATATTTGCTAATTCCTCTAAAGACATTTTTTCTACTGAAATATCAATAACCTTCGCCTTAATCATTTTTGAATATTTATTGATATACGAAGCAAGATATAGTAAACCCAAGGGAGGAACGGAGTTATCGATCGAATAAGGCAAACCTTTGGAAAAATATAATGGAGGGTTAATTAAAAGAACCTTTTTCATATTAATTTTTCTTATAAATAGCATTCAATTGAATACCCATTGGGTTTTGGTTAATATCTTTCTTCTCAAACTTCCACCAGGTTTTTTCATCAATGAGTCGTAACTTTTCGAGAAATAATCGAAATAATCCCCCAGGTGACCATTATAAAACATACCCTTCAAGTTAAAATCCTCTTCTTTCATCTTCTTATTTAAACTTTCTATGGAATAATGTCTCTTATGGCCAATTTTTTTATCTAAATAAAAATAAATCGGCCATAAAAAGGGCCACATTCTTTTATAGGTATTGGTGGAAACGCAAACATAAAGGTAGCCATTCCTTTTAGTAATATCGGAAATGCTATTTATGGCGCGCTTATCGTCTTCTAAATGCTCCAATAAAGAAATAGCAGAAACATAATCAAATAATCCACTTAAAAAAGAACTCGTTTCGATGGCGTTTTTAATTTTTCTCAAAGTTTGCATTTATTCTTTAACCCAAGCTTTCTTTTTAAAATCATATCTTTTTATAATTTTGGCGGGGTTACCCGCAACGACACAATATGGGGGAACATTATTTGTGACTACGGCATTAGCTCCAACTATAGACCCGTTTCCAATAGTTACATTTTTTAAAATAGAACTCTTAACCCCCAAGAAAACATTATCACCAATTTTTACATGGCTATCTTCGGTAAGAGGTTGTTCATGCAGATTTTTATTTATATCAGCAAAGCTGTGATCATGATCAGAAATAAAAATATAAGAGGACATAATAACATTATTTCCAATTTGAATATCATTATTGGCACTTATAAAAGTATTATTCCCTATATCTACATTATCCCCAATTTTTAATCTTATTTTATTTTTACTTTTACACTTAAAACCTCCAAATTCGGTGCTAACCGTAATCCGAGCGAAAGATCCTATATTCACATTATCGCCAGTACTAATATATTTTTCATTAGAACTATTTAAAAAAGGTTTAATAATCGAATTTTTACCAAAATGAGCAAATTTATTTTTTAAAAAAAGAACATACAATCTTGATAAAAAAACAAAAAATTTATACATTATATTTTTTTCATTAAACAAAAATTTCATTTACCTAATCAATAACGATTGAAGAACTCTGAAAAAACTGATAACATATAGTTTAATCTCTCGTCATCAATTCCCGGATAAACTCCGACAAAAAAACTATTCCTCAAAATAAAATCAGAGTTCGTTAACTTCCCAACTATCCGACAATTAATATTTTTATATGGTTCGTGGCGAAGAATATTTCCTGCAAAAATTGGTCTCGTCTGTATTTTCTTTTCTTCTAAAAATTTGACCATTTCTTCCCTGGAAAAAGGGGCATCATCTCTAACGCTAATAGGAAACGAAAACCAACAAGGTTCTGCCTTCGGATGAGATTTTGGGAGTATCACAAATTGCTCATAATTGGTAAAAAATTTAAAAAGAGCAGCAAAATTTTTCTTTCTCCTTTTTTTAAATTCAGGAAATTTCTTTAATTGTTCTATCCCCATTGCCGCTTGAACTTCAATTGGCTTAAGGTTATATCCAATTTCAGAGTACATATAACGATGATCATAGGGAACTCCGTTCACCTTGAAATCAAACCTTTTCCCGCAGGCTCCCAGAGGTGACCTTTGGTCACTATCGCAATAACATGCCCTCCCCCAATCCCTAAGACTACGAACCGCCCTTTCAAGCCGTTTGTCGTTTAGCACTACTGCTCCTCCTTCACCAGTAGTAATATGGTGGGCGGGATAAAAAGAAAGCGTACTGGCAACACCGAAATTTCCAGTTTTCCTCCCATTAAACTCGGATCCCAAAGCATCACAATTATCCTCGACTACAAAAAGATTATGTTCTTTGACGAAAGCCATTATCGCGTCCATATCATTGGGATTTCCTAAAGCATGGGGAATAAAAATCGCCCGAGTTTTAGGAGAAAAAGCTCGTTCTAAGTCATTCGGATTTATATTGTAGCTTCCTAACTCTACATCTAAGAAAACAGGTATCAAGTTCAATTGAATAATCGGATTTAGAGTTGTGGGGAAGGTACAAGCTGGAGTGATTACTTCTGCTCCGTTTTCGATTCTGTCCGAAAAAAGAGGCGATCTTAAGGCAGCGACAGTTAATAAACTGGCAGATGATCCAGAGTTAGCCAAGAATGTCTTTTTCGCTCCGATATAGTCTGTCAATTCTTGCTCAAACATTCTTGCTTTCTTTCCTAAACCCCACCAACCATCGAGAAGAGTTTCTACCATCGAGTTGATCTCTTTGTCATCATGAACCGAACCAGCATAGCGAATAAGTGTCGTCCCCGGAACAAACTTATCGCTCTTTTGGTCAAAAAATTCTTCTATCAGTCTGAAAATTTCTTTTCTTATCTCTTCTCTTGTCCTCATTTTATTCCTTTAAAATTATACGGAATTTAAACTATTATAAACCTTAACTATCCTCTTTATCCCCTCTCTATAATCAATCTTAGATTCCCAGCCTAGCTTGTTAATTTTTGATGTATCTGCGACAAAGTTTGTGATTCCTACTACTTTATGGAATTCCGGTGGTTCAATTTCATTAATTTCGGATTTCTTCCCAGTTAATTCGTGAATATAATCTATCATGTCTCTAAAGAGAACTGGCTTCCCTCGACCTATCAAATACGTATCGCTAGAAACATTCTTGCTTTCTAAAAATTTTACGGCATCAATCACGTCATCAAGATAAATATAATCTCTATAAAAATTACCACCCTTATATATCGATAAGGGTTCTCCTTTTACTGCTTGCATTATCAGATAATTGAATGCCCCCTTTTTCTTATTGTTATAATCTTCATGTTCATCATATACATTAGTTAAGCGGCATATAATATAGGGAATTCCATAAAGACGAGAATAGAGTTTAATGATGCTTTCCGTACAAAGTTTCGTTGCTGGATATAAAGCTAGCGGTTCGGTTCTTGATTCTTCAGTAATTGGTTCTTTTGTTTGGTCATAAATATTTCCATAGACAAAAAAAGTTGAGAAGAAAATTATTTTTGGTTTTTTGGGCAAATTCTTGCATGCTTCGAGAAGCTTTATGGTACCTTTAATGTTTGTTTCGACATCAATAAAAGGATCTGTAAGAATATGATAATTATCAACCGTACTGGCACAATGGTAGATTATATCCTGTCCTTTAACATCTTCCTCGGAAATATCAAGGAGATCTTTCGTAATCACTTTTACCCCTCTTTTGGTTATCCGTTCTTTATGTTTATCTGATCTAGTGAGGATAGTGACCATGCCGTCTGTGGCGTTAGCCAGAGCAGAGCCAATTAAACCATAACCTCCAGTGATAAAATAAGAATGTGCAGCCATATAAGTAATTATATCAAATTTTATAATGAAATTTGATTCCCGAAAATCTTTTTGAATTAATTTTTCTCTTGTACCAACTGACTAAAGGAATCAGCAAAAATGGAGGCATCAATAAACACCCTAAACTAAAGACCCAAAAATGCAAACTGAAAATATTTTCCCAGCGATACTTAAGCAAAAGATATATTTCTCGTAATAAATACCTAAACTTGGCATAATTTCTTAACTGTACTAAACCAATATAATTTACTGCAATAAAGTTCTTAATGCAATCTTTTCTAATTTTATCGAATTTTTTCTCGAAAAAAACAGTTTCAAACATTTCTGCCCAACTCTCCATCGGAGATTTATTATAAACAGAAGATACTGTTCTGGACATACTGCTGCTCATTCTCACTGCCAAACAGTAATCCCTCAAAAAAACAACCGGATGTTTTTTAAAAATCGAAGCAAAAGGGTAAATATGGGAAGTAAAAATTTCCTTACCAAATGGGATATCGATAAACTTTCTCCTCATTGCTAAACCACTCACTTGATCCAGGGTTTCGAAGACCGCAATAATTCTTTCGAGATCATCATCGATTGTCACTATTTCATCCTTGTCTGGATTAAGCTGTTTTTTGGCTCTAACAGGAAAATTTATTTTGTCGTCGAACCAAAAATAAGGTCTTGTTACAGCACCGACATTTTCATCTTCCTTGAAAACCTTATAAGTATTTAATAGGGCGTCTTTTCCTAAAATATCATCCTGACCCATCAAATAAAGAATATCTCCAGTTGCTTTCTTGCAGCATTCTTCCAAATTGCCCGGATAGCCCAGATTTTTTTTATTTTTAAAAAACTTGATTCTTTTATCTTTGAAACTCTTTACTACTTTTTCCGTATTATCTCTTGAACAATCATCAACAATAATTAATTCAAAATTATTAAAGCTTTGGTTTAAAATATTTTGTAAAGTAGGGAAAATTACCCTGGCCCCATTATAAACGGGCATTAAAATACTAAATTTTAGATTGAATTTTTCTCTTTTTTTCATTTATTCGTTATTTAGTTATTTTTTTTCAAAACATAGTTTATTCCCACCATCATTCGCAAAAAATACATCCCTCCAGCTGAAATTGGGTGCCGCAAAAGCCTTTTCCATTTGCCGTTTTCTAAAAACACGCTAAAATAGCGATACCATAAACTAAACTGTTTTTGAATATCAGGATCGCTTTTGCCCCATTTTTTAATATATCCATCAAACGTATTTGCATACTTTCTTTTTTTATCCAAATATTTCCTAATTGTCATATTCTCTTCGTGATGATAAATGTTAGAGCTAGTAATGCCGATTTTATCGGCGATTGTTTTTATTTTTTTAGTAAAATCCCAATCATCTGGTCCAAAAGCAATATTTTTTTCGTCAAAACCGCCAACTCTTAAAAATAAATCTTTTTTTATGACTCTTATCGCATCAATACAAGTTTCATCGTAGAAACTCCTTTCGAAATTCCTTATCTTCCCGAATAGTCCCCTTCCTACAACAACTTCCGGAATATACAGGGCATCAAATCCCTTCTTTTGAATAAATCCCACTGCTTCCTTCATCAACTTTTCATCGAAAGTCATATCTGCATCAGGGAAAAATATTATCTCTCCACGGCTTTTCTTAACACCAAAATTTAATTGCGCCCCCCTGAAGTTGCTGATTTTCTTCATTTTCTCTAAATCCGGAAAGTTATAAACTCTGTTAGTGTATTTTTTAGCGATTTCTTTGGTTTTATCAGTAGAGTTATTATCAACTACAATGATTTCAACTTTTTCTTTGGGGTAATCTTGTTTGACTATTGATTTTAAACAACCTTCTAGAACACTGGCGGCATTGAGGGTGGGAATTAAAACTGAGATTTTTGGTAAACTATCTCTCATTTTTTACTGTCTTAATTAACAAAAAAGATAGGAAAACGTACATTAAAATTATTCCCCAAAATAAACCATAAACGGTTGTTGAAGCGCATTTCATTATTGTAGTAAAATTTCCGGAAATATAATATAAATTTAAAGCCATAAAAACAACATAACTTCCCAAGGCAATACTATTAATAAATTTGCTCTTCTCGGACAGCCGATTTACTACATACGAGAGAAAAAAAGGGACTACGAACGGATAGAGGTGAAAGTAAGCTCCGCCGTAATTAAAAAGGACATTGTAATCATGTAGATAAAAAAGCCAATAAATTAACAAAGGCGAAATAGCTAAAATAACAAACTCGCGATTCTTTTTAATATTTTTAATCACAAAAATTAAAAACAAAATAAAAAGTATTGGGGTAATGTTTGATATCAATGAATATCGAAGAAATTCAAATCTAAACTCCCTGGAAAATAAAGAAATTTTTTCACTATTTATGCCTTTTAGTAAAATATTTGGCACAAGGAGCATAGACAAATTAATTACTTTATTGATAATTAAATTTCCATCCATTGTCATATTTCTAAAAAAAGTTCTTTGGGATATATCCGTTATTTTATCGTCCTCTTTGAGATTCAGAAACCTTGGACTGAAAACCCAAATCCCAAATAAAAAAATTAAAATAAGTGACATCGGAAATATATTCTTGAAGAATTTCAATATTTTTTTGTCCCGGAAAAAGTAAAGAAGCGCCACAGTGCTACTATAAAGTAGCGTAATTGGGTGTATAAGAAAGGATAATCCTGCCAAAACACTTACCAGAATTTTGTTTGAATCCTTGTGAGTTATAAACAAAATAATCGCTAATAAAATCGGGTAAAGAGAAAAATATTTGTAAAAATATTCCGCATTGAAGGGCATAAACGACAAAGGAACATTTATCAGCATAAGAAGGAGACTAATAACGGCAACCTTTTTTGAATAATATTTTTTTATCAACACAAAAAATGCCCCATAAATTAAAACTCCTAAAACCTCAATAAAGCGTTGATAAACGAAATGACCTTCTCCAAAGATTTTTAAAATACCGGCAGTAATCATAGGTAAAAGCGGTGTCCGATCAAAAACAGTAGCCTCTCCTAAAATTTTTTGAGCTTCCGGACTAAAAATAGGCATTCTATGCAGATAGACTCTGGCAATTCTCCAAGGAAACAAATTGTCGGCAAAATATCCAATATATCCCCCCACTGGAAGAGGCTTTAAAGAATCTAAATATTTTCCGATATATTGCATGTTAAAAAGAAAATCCCGATGTGCAATTGTCAAGAAAATAACAAATAAAGCCGCTGTCATAAAAACCAACGGCATCTTTGACTTAAAAAAATACCTATACATTCTCAACTTCAGAAAAAACACAAAAGCAATAGCAAAAATTATCAAATAGAAACCAAGAAAAACTTTTACTCCCGACAAAAGATAAAAAAATGTGCCTAAAAACATAAAGACAACTGAAAAAATGGGGCTAAAAATAAATTCTAAATCATAATCAAAACTTAACTTTTTCTGCCTTTCAAACAGAGAAATGATCACAAAACCGGGTAAAAACAGAAGAATGAAAAATATAAAATAATAAATCCAATAAACCGGCAAACCGTTCCGATGCTCATTAACAAAATATTTAATTCCCTCCCAAAGATTAACACTTTGTTTCTCAAAAAATTTTAAATCTTTATACCAAACCGATCCATTATAGTAGGCAGAAACCAATACAATTTTAATACCCCCAGCAAAAATCTTAGATTTTGAATGGAATTGATAAGAAGGAGACGAGTTATTTCTGACTTCGTCTATTAAAATCCATTCATCTTTCTCATTAAGATAATAAACTATAAAATCTCTGGGCAAAGCAGAACTAATAGAATGAAGATTACCGTAAAAAAAGGGGGAAAAACTATCGAAAGAAACTGCTTTATTAAATAGAAGCTCAATCACGCCGGGAGTTCTTGGAGATATTCCGCTTATAACCATCCCTTCGTCGGAAAACTTCCCGTCAGGAGCAACTAAGGGAGAAAACGTCTTCAACCACCCTGGATCATCCTTATCCTCTTGAAGAAATTCTTTAACCTCAATCTCTTGATATCTCGTTAGGAAATTATCGACGAATTTATCATTAAAAAATATCGCTAAAATTCCTAAAATTATCGCAACGATGATAAAAGCAAATAGCTTCTTTCTTGTTATTAAACTCTTAATTTTTTGCCAAACAATTTTTATCTGCATAAATTTTCAAAAAAATGTATTTTGTTGTTAGGATAACATGTAAACTTTCATCTTCAAATAGTTCAAAGCAAAGATTGAAATCTATACTTTTTTTGACTCATTCTTTTGAGCTAAAATAATTAAAGACAAACCAAAAGGAAGACATTTTATCTTTCCCTCAAGAGATAACCAAAAATAAAGAAAGTTATTTATAAACCGCTCTAATAAAGTATTTGCCTGATGCCGTGCTGGACCCGTTAATCCTTTTTTAAAGATTCTCTCACTAATATAATATGGCAAAAAACCAATAAGATTCCAATAACGACAACTAATAATTTCAAACCCAGCTTGGCCAATTTTTTGTTTCAACTTTTCTCGGCGATAACGTCGGCAATGACCAAGAGCCCTATCTTTTATACCATAAAGAAAAGGGTGAGCGGGAGCAGAAACAAATACTTGTCCTCTTTGTGCCAAATGTTGGTAGCATTTCCTAAAAAAAAATGAATCATTCTTTAAATGTTCAACAACATCGCAAGCGGTTATTAAATCAAAACTTTTCTCTTTTAAACTGAAATTCTCCGCATCAATCTTTTTCGTCTTGAGATTAGGAATTTTTTTAGCTTTTTCTTTAAGCCTTTTTAATAAGACTTCAGACTTGTCAATGGCATAAACAATTTTTGCCTGTTTACTTAAAAAGATAGCTATCTCTCCATTTCCACAACCAATATCGAGAATTTTTCCTCGGCTTTTGGGAATTAGCCCCAAAAGACCTCTTAAGCGATAGTCATTTTTAAACTCCCTTTGCTGAAAATCTTCAAGTTCATTTAGGTTCATTTTGCCCTCCCTAATAATCTATTCTAAGATTTGTTTAATGATATAGCTTCTTTTAGCTTCTCTGCTAACTAACATTTCTCCGATTAAACCAATAGAGAAAAATTGAACCCCTAACACTATTAGCAAGACAGCCAACGAGAGAAGAGGACGACTGCCAATACTTTTCCCCTGGAACCAAATAATAGTTAAATAAACACCAAAGAAAAAACCGACGGCTCCAAAAACCAGGCCAATTGAACCAAAAAAATGTAAGGGACGAGTAGCAAAAGTGGTTAAAAAAATTACGGTAATGAAATCAAAAAAGCTTTTCAATAATCGTCTTGTGCCGTATTTTGATTTTCCATATTTTCTTGGATGATGAACAACCTTTATTTCTCCTATTTTAAATCCCTTTTTGGCAGCTAAAGCCGGCACATACCGATGCATTTCGCCGTAGAGAGACAAATTCTCAACCACAGCTCTTTTGTAAGCTTTAAACCCACAGTTCATATCATGGACCTCGACACCAGTTGCTTTTCTGGTCAAAAAATTGGCTACCTTAGAAAATATTATTTTTTCAAAAGGATCTTTCCTTTTGTATTTCCAGCCAGAAACCAAATCATAGCCCTGGCTGATTTTCTTCAGAAATTTTGGTATTTCTTTAGGGTCATCTTGAAGATCACCATCCATAGTTATCAAACATTCACCTTTGGCTTCGTCAAAGCCGGCTTGCAAGGCAGAAGCCTTGCCAAAGTTACCCTGCAATTGAATGACTTTAACGTTTTTATTGTGCCTCTTTATTTTTTCCAACTTAACAAAAGTTTGGTCATTGGAACCATCATCAACAAAAATTATCTCATAAGTTTTTCTTAATTTCTTCAAAACTGAAAGCAATTTTCGATGAAAAATTTCAACGCTTTTTTCTTCATTAAAAACAGGAATGACAATAGACAATTCTATTTTTTTAATACTCATTTTATAAATTATGCTTTATTTTACCAATAAAACTTTCCAAACTGAAATTATTTAATAAACGATAACTTAAAAAATAAGCCAGAGAGTGATGTTTGAAAGAAAAATTATCCCAAAGTAAATGACCCAAGTAAGAAAAACTCATTGCCCACTCTAGCCCCGGCATGCCAACCCACCGGCCAATCAACCAAAAAAGGGGAATATATTCCCACCCATGTAAAAAAACATAAGCCTTCCTCGAAGCTTTCATATATGAATCAACATTTAAAAACTTTTTTAAACTTAACCTTTTCCCGAAATAAACCAAATAATCAAACCAATGGTCAATATCAATCAAAAAACCAAAAAACAAAGCTACTGCTATCAGTCGCCAATCTTGATAAATTGCGTTTAAAACCAAACCCACGGCTAAAGCCGAAAATAAGTGAACCAGCTCATCTTCTACCAACTCTAATTCTGTTTTGTTTAAAAACTTTTTGGCGACAAACAAGCTCCAAATTCTCTCCAGAAAATGAACTCCCAAAAGATAGCAAAATGGCAAAAGATAAAAAACATACCTTGAATTAATATTGCCAATTGACAAAAATGCCAGATAAAAAATCACCCATAAACATAAAACTGTAACTCTTTGGTCAAGCCCTAGTTTCCTAACCCATTTTTTCTTTAAACCCATTCTCTTTAACAAAACCAAAATTGAAAAAATTAAAGCCAAAGTGGTAAAAATCGGCCAAAAAAAATTCCATTGAACAATCGGTAAATAAGGTTTATCGCCCCACCAAACATGCCAGCGGTTTAAATAAATAAATGGCCAAACCGAACCAAATTTAATCAACTTGCTCTGGTGATACCATAAAATCCATTTTTGAACGCTTAAAACTTTATAAATCCCCCAACCCTCTAACAAAAGTTTTAAATAAAACAGCAATAAAACCAAGACCGTTACTGACAAAGAAGTCAACCAAGAAATCAGTGCCAAAAACTTCTTTTCTATCAGGAGAAAATAAACCAACCATGAAGCCAATAAGGCAATCGTTAACATCCAGGGTTTAGTTGCCCACAAGGCCCCCAAAAAAAAGCTACTTAGCCAGAAATATTTTTTAGAATCTTGGGCTTTAATAAAAAAGTAAAGAGTTAAATTTAGAAAAGTTAAGGCAAAAGTTTCGAAAAGAGGCAAATAGATAAATTGTTCTTGAAAAAGCTGACTCCAGACAAAGAGAATCACCGGCAAAAGGGCTAGCCAACTTTTTTTAAAAAACAGCCGGGAAAGAAAATAAAGAGTAAAAATACTCAAAAATCCAAAAACCAAACTGGGAATTTTATCATTATTAAAAACTTTAATTGAGGCGCCAATAAGATATTTTCCCAGGGGTGGATTTTCTGGATTAACCAATATCGGACTGCCGCCGTTGAAGTAGTACCAACCAGCATAAGAATAAAGAATCTCATCAGGAATCCAAGAAGCGCCTTCTTCTTTAACATATTGAGAGATATTGTAAAGAGCATCAGCTCTCCCTAAATCAAACGGAGAAAGATAATATTCCCATTTTTGCCAAATAGTCCGGGCAATAGGAAAAATAGTTAACAATAAAAGCAAAAAAAATAAAACTTTTTTTCTCATTTTCTAAAGTCTGTTAAGTGGCCCAATACTGCCTTACCCGCTCGCCAAAAAAATTTTAAATCATCTATGTCGCGAACCGAGGCTATTTTCTTAATTATAAACCGGGGGGTGATAAATGATTTATACAATCCTCGAGTCAACTCCATTACTGTTTTATCCTTCATTGGTGTTTTCATTACTGGCTGGCTCATATCAAATTTATCCCAATTTTTTGTTTTTAACCAACCTTTTTTCTCACATTCCTTAAAAAGTTTAGTGCCCGGATAAGGAATGATAATTGTTGCTTGAAGAGTGTCAATATAACCTTGATCAAAAAGCCACCGAGTTAAGTCAATTGTCTTTTGGGCTTCTTCTTTAGTCTCCCAGGGATGACCAACCATACAGGTAACATGAGGCTCAAGTCCCGCCTTTTTTGCCATCTTTGTTCCTTTAATAATATCTTTTTCTTTTTCTCCTTTATTTAATTTGTCCAAAGATTTTTGGTTGGCGGATTCTAAACCATAAAGAATAAAGCGAAATCCAGCCTTACCCATCAAATCGTAAACTTTCTGATCAGTAATCGCATTGGGACGCATATTACACCCGAATTTAATCTTTTGGTTATAACCACGCTTAATCATTCCCTCACAGAATTCTTTAAGCCAAGAGCCAATTGGGAAACTTCCAGTGTCGTCAAACACTTCTCGAATTTTGTACTTTTTAATAAGTTCACCGATTTCATCTAAAACATTTTCCACTTTCCTTACCCTCCAGGTTGGATACAAAGTTGTCCAAGAGCAAAATTTACAGCCGCCATCCTTGCGCCACCAACAATCTCTTCCGGCCATAATGTAAGTTCCGGGAAGATATTTGTAATTGCCGTTCTCAAAAGCATAAAGTTCCCATCGGGTCAAATCGCGGTCAATAAAAGGAAGTCTATTTAAATCGTGGTTAAGTTGAAATTTCCCAGTGCTTCCGATTTTTCCTCTATCTCGGTAAAAAATTCCAGGTTCAAATTTTTTCTCACACGTTAGATGTTTTACTAAGTTAAGCAGAAGAAAATCATAATCACCACCAGTGAGAATGTAATCAACTTGAGAATTTTGAAAAGATTCTTTAGGCAAAACAGTGACATGATCGCCGACAAGGATAATTTTGGGGTTTAGAATATAGCGTCTAGGGTATAGTTTTTTTAAATCATTAATAATTTCCCAGTGTCTTTTAATGACCGGCGTTTTGGTTTCTATCATTATTAAATCTGGTTTGACTTTTTTAACCTCAGTCAGCCATTTTTGATAACTCCACTTCTCGGCAATACCATCCAGCCAGATAACATCATAACCAGCATTTTTAAGTATAGTTGCGGCCGTTGCTGGAACAACAGGATAAATATAAGTAGGGTGGCTGAACCACTGAAATTGACGATTCTGCGACAGAAGAGGTATGCCCTTTTTGAACTCAAGAGGCGGATAACCAATAGCAATTTTCATATTCACAGTATAGCATATCAAAATCTGCTAAAATAGAAATGTGAGTTTATCAAAAAAACAAAAAGAAGAGGTTAAGAAAGAAATAAAAAACTTCTCTCTGGAAGAAGTAGCCCGTCAGTTAAACATTCAACCGAGAGAAATAGAAAATTATCTCAAAAAAATTTGGCGCAAGGAAAAATATCAAAAATTTGTCAATCAAAAAAAGGAAACACAGCCAAAATATATCAGCTTCAAAAAATGGCTCAAAAAAAATTGGCAGCGGCTTTTCCTTCTCGCTTTTTTAGTCTTTGTTGTTTATTTCAATTCTTTGAACAATGATTTTCTTTCTGACGACATTGTCCAAATGGATAGAATCACCCGATTCAATAGCCTTAAAGCTTTTTGGAACCCTCCCTTTTTTGAGATGCGCCCTTTCATTATTTATATCATTTATAAAATCTTTGGCCTTAAGCCAATTTTTTTTCGTCTTTCTAACATCTTTTTTCATTTAGGTTCAAGCTGGCTAATTTACTTTTTACTTTCTTTTTTACTTAATACTCAAGTGGCTTTATTTACAGCCGCTATTTTTGCTGTTCATCCTTTGCAAACTGAGGCGGTCACTTGGATTTCTGGTGGCCCTTACTCAAACTCTACCTTTTTTGTTTTACTTTCTTTTATTGTTTATCTTTTTTCTTATAAATCTAAAAAAATCTTTGTTTTTTCTATTCTTTTATTTCTTATTGGCCTAACACTTTCAGAAAAACTAGTCGTTTTTCCACTTGTTCTTTTCCTTTACGAACTTTTTCTGGGAAACCTTAAGAAAAACTGGAAAAAATTAAGCCCTTTTTTTCTCATTGCCGGTTTGTGGGGTTTTAAATTATTAGGGCTGGTGGGGGCCCGAACCGCGTCTTTGCAGACTGATTATTATCAACAACCAGGTTTGAATAACCCTTTGGTTCAAATTCCTTTTGCCATCACTTCTTACTTAGAATTAATTTTTTGGCCCAAAAATCTTGCCTTTTATCATTCCGAAGTTGTCATGCCGCTGCCGGAATATATAATTCGGATGATTGCTTTTGCCATTTTTTTGGTTTTTGCCTTTTGGCTTTACAAAAAACAACGCCAATTGTTTTTTTGGGCTATTTTCTTTTTCATCTGTTTACTACCGACACTCACTCCTCTACGCATTGCTTGGGTGGT
>JRER01000629.1_pt1 | contig 17369 bp, 14 predicted proteins | sample 210161 | NCBI WGS metagenome assembly JRER01 (sample SAMN03019618, study PRJNA260268) | marine sediment metagenome | biome: Marine; feature: Sediment; material: Clay; isolation source: clay from marine sediments 136 meters below sea floor depth collected from... | place: New Zealand: Canterbury...
TTTGTTTGAATCAACTTTGGAGAACATAATTATTCACCAGTTATTTTTTTTGACGTGTGTCATAGGAGGAAGCCTCTCTGGCCCCGCTTAAGGGAAGAGAGAAAGGAGATGGATAAAATGAGTTCATGTTTTTGAGGCTCCCTTTATGACACGCGTCATGTAGAAATGACGTGCGTCATGCTTATATAGGTTTCCATCATTTTGTTCCTTGGTGAACTCATCACATGTCAATGCCCTGTGAAGTCGCAGTAAAATCGGTTGTTCCAGCAATTCGAGCAAGCTTGGCAAAGGAGTTAATTCAAACACACAAGCTCAAACAAATCGACACAGCAAACCTCCTCGGTATAACTCAAACCGCAGTCAGCAAATACACACGACATGTCCGAGGCAGAGTAATCAAGATCGAAACGGTAGAAGAGGTTCAACAGATGATAACAGAAACGGCTAAGATGCTTGCTAACGACGAAGTATCGCGGCGTCAACTTGTAATCAGGTTTTGCGAAATCTGCAAGCTTGTCAGACAGAAAAGACTAATGTGCGAACTATGTAAGCGTTCAAACCCGTCCATAGACATCTACCAATGTCTCATATGCATAGAGCCAAGCGATTCTTCCAAATGCTTATAACAGTTAAAGGACTCCTCGTTTTTCAAATCTCGCGCGCGCAGCGCTCTTTTTTCGACTTCCGGTTAATCTTCAATCAATTTCACGACTCAACTTTCCATAGTAGTTGCTTTGTCAGTAATGTTTTTGTTAGGAGCTTTTCTTGGAAAATTGTCAAGCAGAAACATGCTTCTTCATGGAATAAAAATGTTTTTTGTATCTGATTCTCACGTTTATTCTCCTTGCCTTTATATTAGTCCAATAAACTCTGCTTTTCCATCGGACTCCCTGAAGACTTAAAGGGTGACTTTCGCGTTTTTTGTATGTGAACCAATGGAAGAATTATTAAGAGGAAATATAACTAAGTAAGACTTTAAGTGTGAAACAAGTAGGGAACTGGGAAAGTTGGGTGTCCGTGAAGTATTTGAAGTTCTATATTCTCCAGTTAAGGCCTTTCAGAAAATCGTCGAAAAACCAGACTTCAAAGGAGTCCTCTTAATTTCAGTGCTCGTTATATTCTCTATGGTAGTTGTGCAATACGTTGCTACCTCGAAGTTTTTTCTCGAAACTAGGACGCCTGATGATGAGAATTGGACTGAATCGATGACGTTTTGGGCCTCCAACGGTAATCTCTCCCTCGAAGACGTAGATTATAAAGTTGGCAATTACAGTGTCAAATCTTTCGCTTCTAATGGCACAAGCATTTTGATGAACATAACTGATATAGACCCCCTTGATTGTTCAGAAGATACCGGCTACAAGGAACTATTTTTTTGGATTAACTGGGCACATTCGAATGGAACATTCCCGAGTTCAGGTGCAGCTTTGCGATTATTTTCTGGCAGCGAAAGTAGTTACTTTGAATTAAACCTAACCAGTTTTATAGCTTCAAGTGATGAATGGAGAAATGCAACACTCAAAATTGGTCCAGACCAAGGTTGGAATTCAACTAATTCTCTAGACTGGCAAAGCGTAACAGGATTAGAATTTAGACTAGTTTGGCCGGCACCAGCAAATCTAACGATGAAAATCGATGGTTTGTATTTTCGAAAATATGTTTCCCCGCTTGAGACAGGTGCATTTAGTGGAGCAATAATCCCCATTTTGATTCAGGCTGCTGTACCCTTCTCCATGAATTGGATCCTGTGGGCCGGCATTTTATTAATGATCGCAAAAGTTTTTCGCGAAGAATTAGGCTCGTGGACGGTGTTTTTCGTTATCATTGGGCATGTCTTCATAGCCACTGCGGTTTACACGATAGCCCGTGCAGTGCTGCTTTCGACGCTTCCAGCTTTGAACTTACCCTTAGAAGCTGATGACATTAATGTTTCAATTAACGAAATGTGGTCTCCCTATTTGGCGTACCAAGTGTGGTTATATCTCCCTTGGGTAGGAGAAGTTTGGATAGCCGTGCTGTGCACAATCGCAATACGCCTCTTACGTGGGATCACCTGGGGAAAGGCCGCAAGCATCACTGTAGCCGCCTTTATCATAAGATTTATCTTGAGATTCTTCTTCGGAGTCTGAAAGAGACTTTTAAAAACTAGATAATTTAAATGAAGGAAAGTGTATTGTCCTCATTTCGTTGAGCTCGTGTTAGCGTGACAGCCTTACTAGAAGCGAAAGGTCTGAAGAAAACCTACGAATGGGCAAGGTTCTCGTTCCAGCGTTGCGAGGGATAACGTTCGATGCCAAAGAAGGTGAGTTTGTGGCAGTTTTCTTCGCGCAAGTTTTGACCAGTTTTTACAGTCCGAGTTTCAGTTTTCTGTAGGTGTCATAATCCACGTATTCAATGTGCTCGTTTTCAGCTTGATGTTGAACATTGAATTTCTGTCGGCTTCTCTTTTCCTTTATTTGGCTTGTTGTAACTAAAGAATACGCGTCGCTTCCTGCGCCTGAGCCGTAGCCGACTAGAAGTATCCTTTGATTAGGCTCGGCTTTGTCAAGGACCGCTGCTAACCCGATGGGTGAAGCGCCAGAATATGTGTTGCCGAATCTGGCTACTTGAAGACCTGGCATATACTGCTCTTCTCTAAAGCCTATTGCTTTTGCAACTTTGATTGGGAAGGAAACATTGGGTTGATGAGAAACGAAGTAGTCTATGTCGCTTGTTTGTAATCCTAGTTTTTCCATGAGTTTTTCTGCGGCTTTCGTTATATGCTTGAAATAGGCGGGTTCGCCTGTGAAGCGCCCTCCATGTCTCGGGTAGGGTTGGAGGTCTCTTCTCCAGAAGTCTGGAGTGTCAGACGTGCATGAATACCAGCCTTCGATTTCAGCGATGACATCTTGTTTGCCGAATATGAAGGCGGAGCTGCCGTAGCCGACGAAGAAGTCTAGTTCTCCTCCGATTTCGTTTCTGGGCGCGGCTTGTGAGTTGTCTGTGCCTATGACCATGGCGTAGGGCATGTGTGCGCCAGGATAGTACACGAGTGCTGTTGCGTCTTTGAACATACTGGTCGCTGCTTTACATGCGAATTCGGTGTCTACGGCATCCACGCTTTGAAGACCTTCGGTTTTGTCTTCTTCACCCAGCCTTAAAACTTGAGCCACTTTGGAGGCTATCGGCTTAACCGCGTAGGGGTTGGATTCTGAGCCCACGTACACTTTACCTATTAGAGTCTGGTCAATTCCCGAATGGATAAGGGCTAATTTTCCAGCTTCAACAGCCGCAGTGATGGCGTCTTCGTCTATGAAGGGCACAGACCTTTCCATTGTTGACTCCTTGATTCTGAATCTTGGAACGTAAACTCCGTATCCGACAATGCCCGGGGTTTCATATTCCTTTCTAGGTTTGACTATTGTATATTCTTGATGAGGATAATATTCGTCGGCAAATGTAAACGTAAGGGAGATTGTTGGAATAACCTCGCTTTGCTCAACTGTGTAGCGTCTTCTGAACCTTGGAACAACCTCTCTGTCTTCGAAGCTGGATATGTCTATTTCATTCTCATTCAGGATGCAGTCGGTTAGTCTGCCTGGCACTCTAACTTTTCCGTTGTGAAAAGAGACTATTCCGTAGATGTAGGAGCCTAACTTCACGAATTTGTTTGTAGGCTGCCTCACGAGGGTGCAGACTTCTAGCACGCCTTTTTCGTAGAATAAATCGATGTCTTTCATTTTGCTGAAGCTTTTTCGTCCGCAAGTTCCGCAGTAGTCTTTTAGGCGGAAGTATTCTTTTCCGCAGAGGCTGCATCTGCTCCCTATTAGACGGTCTCCTATATAGGAAACTCTTCTTTCAATAGGTTCGCTGCTCATTTTAGTTACTCCTTAAAATGTGTACATAGGCTTTTGTTCCGAAGCCCTCGAGTTCTAAAACGCATCCGAACTGTAATTCTTTGCCTGTTTTCACCTGCCTATTACCCGCTTCACCTCGAAGTTGTTTGACTATTTCAAAGATTTGGGCACCGCCTGTTGCGCCAAGTGGGTTTCCATCTGCTTTTAGCCCTCCGTTTGTGTTGACGAAGAGTTCTCTTCCATTAATCATGTAGAATCCTTGGTAATCTTTGCAACTGTCGTATACGTCTCGCCATGCTTCTCCCTTTTTAGAAAAGCCTAGGTCTTCTAGGGAAATCATTTCGAGAAACGTGGATTGGTCGTAGAGTTCAGCGATTTGAACGTCGTTTGGTTGTATGTCTGCCGTTTTGAGAGCGTTTTGCGTGGCAATTCGGCTGGCGATGAAGCTTGTTCGGTCTTCTCGGGCTGGAAAAGTGATGTAGTCGGTGGCTGAGGCAGAGCCGGCAATGTAAACAGACGCGGTGGCATGTTTCTTGGCAACTTCTGGACTCGCCAAGACGAGGGCTGTGGCGCCGTCAGATATAGGTGCAAAGTCCAAGAGACCAAGAGACCTGTTTACCTTCTTTCTTTCTGCCAGAACGTGGTCAAGTTTGATTTCTCTTTGAAATTGAGCGTGTTCGTTCATGGTTGCGTGCTGATGATTTTTGACCGATATCTGAGCTAATGCAATGTTCAATTTCTCCATGTTTTCTCCAGAGATGCCGTATTTCTTAATGTATTCTCTCAACATGAGTTCATGATTCGCCTCGGGTGTGCATCCTGCATAATAGCTCCATGGGTCTTCTAAAAGCATGAGGTCGTCTCGGATTTTCTCCCAGCGGTCGGTCATTTTCTCCATTCCACCTACGAGAACTAGGTCGTATCTTCCAGCCTGTATGGCGTTGCAAGCGTTTAGGAGGGCGGAGCTGAAAGACCTTGTCTTTTCCATTGGAATATGCAACTCCGTAAGCTCGGAAAGGAAGCCTTCTTCAATTCCGATCTTGTTGGTGATTTGGAGGAAGTAATCTGCAATATAGGCGGCGTTGAGGTCTTTTCGTTCTATTCCTGCCGACCTTGAGGCTTTAAGCCAAGCCTCTTCAATCAGTTTTTCTGGTTCCTTTTCGTAGTGTTCTCCGAATTTGGTTCTGCCAACGCCCATTATAACTGGGCAAAGTTGAGGCATTAATCACCTTTCTCCTTCTCGTCAAAATTCTATGGTTGCATGGACGAGTCTATTAAATCTTTAGTATTTTAGGGATTACTGCTGTGAACCTCCAAAAACAAGATGTGTATATTTCTGCATGACTTTTAGTCTCCTCGGCTCTTATTGATGATGCCATGTTTTAACTTTAACTACCTACCAGTGTGCGTCGCTTAATCCCTTTGTTTTCAGAAACAAAACTTAAGAACTGTGGTCTGGTGGAACATACTTACGCAGTCTCTGCAACGACCTCAACTTTTCTTCGCGCTCTATCTCGGCGTTTTGAATGGCACTTTCCAAAATTTGTATAGACTGGTCCATGGCTTTTCGGTCAACCAAATAGGGCACGCCGTCTTTTCCTCCATAGGCAAAAGAATACTTAACTGGGTCTTTCCAGCTTGGCGGTTCGCCGTAGATGAGTTCAGAGATAAGAGCTAGTCCGCGGACGGTTGCTGGTCCGATTCCTTTGATGCCGAGTAATTCCTCGTAGTTTTTGGGTTGAAACTCATATGCTCTTTTTAAGGCTTTCCAGTTTAGATTGCTGGGCAGATATAGCACATCTACCACGTATTCTTTCCATCTGGCTTCGGGCATCCACTTCTTTAATGAAGTTTGATGGGCAGGGCGTATGGATTGCAGTTGTCTCATCACTTTTTTGGGCTTTTCTTTTGCGATGTCTGTTGAGATCTTTTGGCAGTTTTGACTCTGTTTGGCGGTCATGTTTAACGCTATTTCTCGCTTTATATTGCCTACAATGGCGTCGTGAGGCTCTAAAACGAAGTTTTGAACGTGCTTTGAAAGCCAGTGATAACGCCGGGCTGTTCGGTCTTTAACATTCATACCCTGCTGGACAACAGCCCATTTGCCATCTTCGGCAACAATAAAGGCGTGATGGTATAGAGGATAGCCAGCTTGAATAGCGGTGTTGTCAACCTTAGCGCTCATTCGACTTGCATAACGCAGTCTTTCAATTCGACCCATAGAGAAGCCAAACTTCTCGCCAACCTGACTTATTTCCACGGGCACCTTCGATGAAACTTTGCCTTTACCACCGCAAACAGCAAGTCCATGCTCCTCGGGGTTCAAGGCATTTTTCAACACGCCAGTCAAAACGGTCGTAACGCCTGAAGAATGCCAATCATAGCCTAACACGCAGCCTAAAGCCTGAAACCAGTAGGGGTCAGAAAGCCTTTGTAAGAAGACGTCGCGGCCATATTCGTCGACTATAATTCTGGTTATTTCACGTGCCAGCTTTATCATCCGAGTAACTAGCCATCTAGGCGCTTTTCCATAATGAAGCGGAAGCCTAGCGACGCCTGTTCTTTTCAATATGCCCACCGTGATACACTATAAGGTTGCGATTAAATCGTTAAAAGCATGTCTCCTGAACTGTTATGCTGGTTAGCCAAAAATTACCATTAAGACTTGAGTAAGCGACCTTCTCGGTCTATCTCTTTCTGTCTGATTCTTGTTGTAGAGATGACCAAGTGATTTTCGGCTGGAACCATCTCGATAACAATTACGTGTAGAGGTGGCAGTCCCTTTGCTTTTCGCTTCTGGTTGATTTCTTTGGCGCGTGTTTCTGTTTCTCGACTTACAATAAGCACTTCGGCGCAGCCTTTAGACAATGTGATGCCGAAAGGAGTTTTTAACGGAACAATTTTCGCTTTGCTTGAGACTCCTTGCTGCTTTAAGAAGTCGTTCAGTTCTTTTAATCGCTCTCTGTAGGTTGCAACTTCATGGTTCTTTTTCAGCTTGTGGGCTAAGTCATCTGTGCTTAGGCCTATTATGACGCGGTCTCCAACTTCCAAGGCTTTAAGGAGCAGAGTCTTATGACCCCTATGAAACTCGTCGAATGTTCCGCCTACAACTACTGTCTTAAATCTTTGGTTCATGGCTACTTCCAAAGCTTGTTTGTGTTTCTTCTCATCGCCGTTGAACAGAAGTTGGCTATTTAGATAAGGATTTTGTATGTATTCTTTAGAAGTCTTTAAAGAAACGACGGGTTACCCTAGTTTTATGTCTTCTGAAGCGTAAAGTTTAAGGGTTTAAGAGGTGATTTCACTACAACATTCACAACCGGGGTTATAAGATTTTGAGTAAGACGCGAAAGGCGAGTAAAACAGTTAAAAAGGTTAAAACGGTTAAGCCAGCCAACATAGAAGAGCGCAAGGCTCAAATTCTAATAAAGCTTCGAGGCTATAAGCTGATCAAGCGAAAGCAAGCAAAGGACGCCAGCGGTTTCCTAGTGAAAACTGCCGAGAAAAAGAAAATGCTTATGTGGTGTTTGCCTTCACGAGGGACAATCGGCGTCGCGTACATTAAGCAGTTGATAAAAATAATGGAAGAAGAGGAATTGGGTAGAGCGATAGTTGTGACAAGTGGCAGATACACGCAAGCAGCTCGGAAACTCGCTCGAAAAGGAGGCATAGAACTGATTCCCAGAATTTTTCCTTCCTTCAACATTTTCGACCATGTTTTGGTTCCTGAACATGAAATTGTTACGCCAGACGAAAGGAAAAAGCTGTTACAGGAATACAGAGTGCAACCTTACCAGTTGCCTCGCGTGAAAGCTTCTGACCCAGCAGTTACGGCTATTGGGGCTAAGCCAGGCGATATTGTTAGAATTATCAGAGACAGCCCAACCGCTGGCAAGTATGTTTCCTATAGACACGTAGTTGAAGATTAGACTTCGCGCTCTTTCTATCTATTTTCTTTCTTTCGCCACCATAACTTCGGTTGCCTTTATCACGGCTTCTACAGTGTCGCCTGCCTTAATGTCCAATTCTTCCGCGGCTTCTCTTGATATGAGTGCAGTTACAGTTGCGGGCGCTTGAATTTCAACTTTGATTTTTGCGATTACATCGCCCTTCTCTACGTGTTTAACGGTGCCTTTTAAACGGTTTCTTGCGCTAATTTTCAATCCCGCCGCCTCCCAATATTCTTCGTCACCTAAGATTTCACCAACGTAGCTTTCAACCCGCTTATATTCCTTTAAGAGGTTTTCACCCAGCTTGGTGAGTTTTGCTCCGCCACCGCCAGCTTTTCCACCTCTATGGGTTTCAACAATCGGCTCATGCAGGGCATCGCTTATTTTGGCTAGGTAACTCCAAACATAACGATAAGACATGCCAATATTTTTGGCTGCTCCAGAAATGGATTTCTCTCGGCGGATAGCTTCTAAAATTTCTGCTCCTCCCTTTCCGAGGAGAGGATTTCCTTCGTATTCAATCCAAACTTTAGCGATTGGTTTCCGTTTTTCCTGGGTGAGCATCTCCAATACTTATTGCAACATGGATGTATTTAAGAAAATTGAAGGCTCTTCTGAAAGAATCGTCTGTCTTGCTTATTGAAAGAAAATTTATTTAGTTCGTTTATTGGATTGCAGTCGGCTATAATGAGCAAAGATCACTTCTCTTGAGAAAATTCTTTCACAGGCGTAACATCTTCTTTCTTCGTCTGCATTGATGACCAGCCTATTGTCGAAAACTGGATGGAAGTTGACAGCTCCGCATTCGCATAGAATTTTCATAAAGCGTGTTGCATTTGAATGACGGTTTTTTCGTTTTCCTTTTTCGAAGCCTTCTTCGTAGCCTCTGTCGTATCCCTTTTTGAAGCCGTCGTTGAAGCCTTGTCGATAACCTCTGCGTCTCGCTTCCTCTTTGTCGTCTGAAAGGACCATAACAGGCCTCCTTTCTCTCTCTTCAAAATAAAATGGGTAAAGGAGTTAATTATACCTTATTGAAGTTAATTTCTATATTTTTCTTAGCGTATTATTGTTAAAATAGACATAACACTTAGAAAGACTCGTTTAGACCTGTTTTTCCGTTTTCTGCGTTTCTGAGGGTTCAAATTTTATGAAACTTTCAAATATTCCCTTGAGCTGTTGTTTCAAGGTTCTTAGGTCGTGACTTAAGCTGAAATAGTCAGCAAAGAACTCGGTGGTTCTTATAACTTTGGTTCGCCCCGTTTTTTCACGAATGATTAACCCTAAGTCTTCAAGTTGTTTAAGATGCTGGTAAGCGTGGTGTCCTCTAACATCTATAACATGAGACTGGGGAACGGGCTGCCGATAGGCGATGTAGGATAACGTTCTTAATGGACCTACCGAGAGGAGTGGTCGAAGGGCGAGTCTTCTAACTTTGGGCGTGTATTCTGCTTTCAACTGTAAAACGAATCGTTCATCTTCTAATTCTAAAATTTCTAGGGCGGTCTCACGGTTTCCATACTCTTCCACAAGTTTTCTCGCAAGCTTCCGAGTTTTGTTTTTTGAGCGAGTTTTAATGACGGAAGCCAAAGTTTTCAAGTATAAGGGTCGACCAGCAACATAGAGCGCCGCTTCAAGCAAAACCAAGTCTCGCATTTCTGCGTAGTCCAATGTTTCAGACAATTCCGACCGCTGGCCGCTCAAATGCTGATCCTCCACCAAGAGTTATGTAGATTTCGTTAAGCTCTGGATCATGCCACAAGTTTACATCGCCCTTCTGAGCCAGAAAGAGAAGAACTATGAAAGTTTTAATTGCCTCTAGCTTTTTTAAGCCTGCAACAATTTTAGAAAACAGAATGGGCATGCTCTCTTTGGAAAGTCGAAGTAAAAACCGACGCAGTTTTCCCATTTGTTTTTCGATTTCCATCATGTATACGTCGACTGGAGGCAGAAATTCAGATGGAGGAGGCAAAACTGGTTCAACACGAGGTTTCAGAGCGAAAACACGCTCTCCTTTAAGCACCTCGTCTAGCACTTGCAGTAGATGATGAATAGTGGTGGAAGTCAACTCGTAACGAAACGGAAGAGAAAGAGGTGGAGGCAAAAAGTCAGGCTGAACTTTAGGCGGCGGTGCTGGTGGGTCCTCCAGTTTTAGAAGAAGCTTGGATTTCATTAGATAAATTGTGGAAGAAGAATCCACAGCCACTCCAGAAGCTCTAAAGTCAACTTGTCCACTTTTTTCCATTTCTTGTAGAAAGGAGTTTAATAAGAAGGATATGTTAATGTCCCATGGCTTAATGTTGCGTAGTCTATTTAGTTCAAAGAGAATGTTCCATGGAGGATTGAAATAGAAGGGCTTCTTGACTTGGGAAGACATCAGTCAGGCGCCTCTTTGAAGGTTGTGGAAACCACGTGGGAAACGCCGTTGCGTTCATATACTCCGTAGAGCTTTGTAGCTTTGCTTGCCATTTCAGGTTTCAAGGTGATAACTAAAAACTGTGATTTGGCTGATTCCTCTACTAGCAGTTCTCCGAGTTTTGCCACGTGAAAAGCGTCGAGGTGGGCATCCACCTCATCGAGTAGGTAGAAGGAAGCGGGCATAAGGTCTTGTATTGCAAACAGAAAAGCCACGGCTGCTACAGATCTCTCACCACTACTCGCGCCGCTCACGAGAATTGGAGGCTTACCTGGAAACTTGACAACCATGTCCATTCCGCCCCTAAAAGGCTCTTCTAGATTGTCAAGTTTTAAGGAAGCTTCTCCGCCATCTGTGAGCTTCTTGAAAAATTTGCCGAAGTTTTGGTTGATTTTGTTGAAGGCTTCCATGAATATGCTTCTTTTCTTTCTTTCTATTTCGTCCATGAAGTCGAATATGGCTTGTTTTTCTCGTTCCAGTTCGTTCATGCGTATGGACAGTTCCTTGTAACGGGATATCTGCTCTGCGTAATGGGAGAGAGCCAGCTGGTTGACTGCTCCTAGCCGTTCTAGCTCAAAGTGCATAAGTTTTAGTGAGGACTCTACGGCTTCAAGCTGGTCCAGTGAAACTTTTAGGGGTTGTTCGTAGCCTATTTCTTTCAGTTTCGGAAGACGCTGGTCTAGCTGCAGTTGATGTGTTTGTAGGTTTAGCTGAAGCTTGTTGTATAGGTGTTCCGCGTGTTCGTATGCGCTGTCTAGTCGATGCAGCTGCTTGTCAATGCTGTCAATTTGGTCTGTAAACTTTCTTGCCTCTTTTCGAGCGGTTAACACCGAGCGAGATAGTTCCTCTTTAGAGCTATCCAGCTTTGTGAGCTCTTGTTCCAAAATCACTTTTTCTTCTATGGCCTCTTTAACCTCATCTTCCACCTTAGCGAGTTGCCGCTCCACCTTTACGCGTTGAATCTTCACGTTTCCATAGTTTATTTTGAGCACATCTTCCAGCTTTGACTTATAGGTTGACAGCTCTGTTTCTATGCCTCCAAGGTTCTGCCTCAACTTTACGAGTTCGTCTCCAAGTTTTGCTCGCTGAATCTCCAGTTCTTGAATATGCGTTGGGTCGATTTTTCGTCTTAACTCAGCTAATGCGCTTCTAAGCCTTTGCGCTTCTTTTGTTAAAGCGTTGCGTTGAGCCTTTTGAATTCCTATCTGGGCTTTTTCCTTCTCAAGTTTAACTGAAATTCTCTTAGCATACCGTTCAATACGTCCGATATTTCGACTTGTTAGCTTGATGCTTCTTCGCAGTCGGGCAGTTTCATTTTCTAATGTGCTTATAGTTTCAGTTAGCCGAGCAATTTCCATTCTTGTTGTGTCTATTTCTTCCTCAAAGCTTGATATGTCGCCTTCTCTTGTGGCTAGATGCTCCCGAAGAGTTCTCACGGCTTCGTCTAGGCTTTTAAGGGCTGATTCGCTTGGAACAAGAGAAGCAAAGTCGACGGGAGCCCGATAATACCCGCTTTCTAGGGCACCGCCAGCTTCGTAAAGGTCTCCATCAACTGTAACCGCACGATAGCCTTGACGTGAAGCCATTAAGGCTGCTTTATCATCCTTTGCAACGAGAGTGTCGCCAAAAACAAAAGTTACAGCGGGTTCAAATCTTTTCCGATATTTAACAAGCTTTGAGGCTGCTCCGCCGATTCCTTCAATCCTCGGCGAACGCACAGACTTGACAGACAACAACTCGCGGAGAGGAATGATCTTGACTCTTCCCAATTTCAAGCGTTTCAGCGTTTCAGTGCATGTGAACGCCACTTCAACGTCGCGCACAACAAGAGCATCAAGCCAACCAGCAGCAGCCACTTCCACAGTCTGCCAGTAGCCTCTCTCCATCTTAATTAAGTTTCTCAACCTGCCAAATATGCCTTGAATAACACCAAGCTCTCCCATTTCCTCAATGCTTCTTAACGCTGCTTCTTCTCCAGCAACCGCCTCTGCCAGTTTCCTTTGAGTTTCAAACTCAACCACCGCCTCACGTGCAGAGTCAGCAATTTTTCCAGCCTCAGCCATCTCTTGCTCTACGGCTTCTTTTTGCGCTATCTTTCTGTCCAAAGTTTGCTGAAGAGTTTTAAGCCTGCTTTTCTGTTCGTTTTGCACCTCTGAAAGGTCATTAAAGGATTTTTTGAGCTCTTCCAGGGTTGATGCAAACCGTTGTTTTCGAGTGGTTAGGTCTTCAAACCTACGGGACAAAGCCCTCATAGTTGCTTGACTTCGGGCATAACTGCTTCTGAGAGCAACTAGGCTTCGATAAACCTTGTCTAACCGCTGTTCAACCTCCCGCATCCTTTTGCTGTTTTTGCCAAGGTTGTCCCACAACTGAGCTGTTTCCTCGGCTAAGGAGTCATGTTGACCTTGTTTGGCGGTTATCTCTTTAAGTAGACGGTTACGCTCACGCTGCAATCGTTTGACGACATGGCGGATTTCTGCCATTTCCTTTTTTATGGATTCAAGTTGTTGCAGGTGATTCTCTCTTACCTTTTTAAGTCCTTCAATGCTGGCTGTGGAGGCTCCGATTTTGGTGTTAAGCTCGGTTAGCCTTGATTTGGTTTCACCTATTTTGATTTGAACTTCGAGAACTCGCGTGCTGCCTTCTTCAACCATTTCGGAGCTGAGTTTTCTCCATTCTCTTTCAACCTGATGGCGCTGAGACCTTAGCCGTTCTCGCAGTTGCCTCAACTTTTCAACTTTGCCTTCAGCTTCTGCAGTTTTAGACTGAGAATCCTTGATTTTGTTTTCAATTTCTGCGATCTCGTGGGAAATTTTGATGGCTTCTAATCGTTTGATTTCGCTTTGGATAAAATTGTGGCGAAGCAGCTGGTTGCGTTCTCTTTCGAGGTCGTCGACTCTCCTCTGCACCTCGTCTACTCTGCCCATGGCGGTGCGGATTGAAATTTCAGCTACCCGAAGTTTTTCTTCGGCTTCAGCCTTTTCTGCGTCGTATTGTGCAATGCCAACCATGTCATCCAGAATCTTTCGACGTTCAACAGGCGAGATCTCAGCCATACGGGTGATTGTTCCCTGTAAAACAATGTTCTGCCCGGTTGAGCTGATTCCAGCCATCGATAACATGTCTAGCAGGTTGGTTCTTGAGATTCTCCGTCCGTTCAGCCGATAGACGCTTTGTCCATTTCTGTGAACTTCACGTGAAACTGTTACCGTGTTTGTGTCAATTGGTATGCGATGGTCTGAGTTGTCAAATTGAATAATCACTTTGGCTTTCTTTGCCCTTTCTATGTTTGCGTCTGGAACACCGTGAAATATGAGCTTCGAAAAATTTTCAGCCCGAAGACGTCTGGCACTCAACTCGCCTAGCCCAAACAGAACGGCGTCCATAACGTTGGTTTTGCCGCATCCGTTGGGTCCAGTTACAACCGTGAGGTTTCTATCCAGAAAGATAGAGGTAGACTTTCCAAAAGTTTTGAAACCTTTCAACTCGATTTTTTTAATGTAAGGCATCTTTTCCGAAGCCTTCCCCCATCTTTTGACTGTTTATAGTCGCCGCTTACTTTACAGTTTTTCTATAACATTGTTCTATAATAATAAAAGATATGGCGAACTCGTTTTAACTGTTACGTCTCAAAAGGTCTCCTAGGTTCTCATTGTTCCTCCACAGTGCGCAGTTTGGATGCCATTTTTTTCACAAAACGTTTCAGTTTTTCCCCCTCTCCATAAACAAGCATGTAGCCGTCGTCTTGCATCTTACAGGCTAATCCGCTTTCCTCTGCCGACCTTTCGATATCTTTCCTAGAAGTCTCTTTTGAAACTTGAACTCTGAGCCAACTTTTACCTCTAGGAAGACCTGGAACAAACTTTGAAGCAGCTTCAGCTGGCACTTCCACATCTGGCCTTTCCCTGGCATCCCTCAATCTTTTCATCCACTGATTCACGAACTCTGAGCCAAACATGGCTTGAGCCGCAAAAATAAGATGCGACTCAACGTTGCCAAGATACATTTCAATTGTTGGAACATTCTCTATTTTGGTCGAGTCAGCCTTAAGAATCTGCATCAAGGTTTTAGCAGCACGCAGGTCCGCCATTACTTCGGGCGGGATAACTTCGCCTTTCTTTCTAAACTCTATGATTAGGTCGTTGAGCGTTTTCCAAACTTCCTCGTGACCCATTCTTTCACAGCCTCTTGAAAATACATCACGTAGAGTATTTAAAAGACCTAAAGTCTCGGATAAACATTTGTATAGAAAAGCAACATGAAAGGTTAGAGAACGTCTTTTATGATTCACTCTTCAAATCTTCTGCAGCCTCTCTAAGATTCAGCCTTAACAATGTTTCATACGTGGGCTTGCCGTTTCTGTCCCAGCCTCGCAGACTATAATATTCATCCAAGCACATTTCGAAGTCCTCATTTGAAATAAAAGCCTTACAACCAGCTGGAGGCCCTTTCGGTATAGGTTCGTTCATAAGTCTCGGCGGCAATCTGTCGTTTTTTCGGCTGAAGCCATCTCTTACGTTGAAAGCCCTAGCCAGCGTATGGATTCTTTTGCCAACTTTTAGGCATCTGGCAGGGGTTAGTGTCCAGCCCGTAACCAAGTTGAGCAGGTGAACAATGTCTTTCCAGCTTATTTCCATGAAAAAGCAGAGTCCAGTTGAGTCGAGTACGGCGCTTCTGTTTTGAGAGTTGACAAGTTTTCTCACCTTGTCTAAGGCAGACTTGTTAGGCGGGTCTGAGCCTGAAACCCAGCCTTTCGTATGAAAACCGCCGCACTCGTTGAGGGCATACATTAATCCGCGTCCTCTCACCGCTCTGGCTTCCCACGCTGGTAACTCGGCGCCTTTAACATGCACCGCCCACCGTTCGCTTCCCCTTCCAATTTTTTCTGACGCTCTCTTGACGCCTTCTGCCAAAAGATCGCCGATTCCTTCCCTTAAGCCTATTTTCTTAACAAGTTCAATCATGGCTTCAGCGTTTCCAAAATTAAGCTCAAGTCCATCCGTGTCCTTTTTTGTCAATATACCTCTTTCATAGCATTCCATTGCAAAGCCTGTTACGCCTCCAGTTGAAACTGTGTCGATTCCCAACTGGTCGCAAAGGAGATTCGCGTGCGCAATGGCTTCTAAATCGTTTACTCCGCAGTTGGCACCGAGCATTCCGAGAGTCTCATATTCAGGTCCAACGAGCTTTGTTCCTTTCCATGGTCCAGACCTAACGACAACCAATTTGCCACAAGCTTTGGGACAGTTGAAGCAGGCTATGTCGCGTACTACTAGTTGTTCCCGCATGGTTTCTCCATCAATTTTCTCGGCGTCTTCAAACACACCAGCCTGATAGTTTCGTGTGGGCAGAGACGCTGTTTCCTGAGCATAGCTGAGTATGCCTGGGGTTCCAAGCCTATCCACTGAAGCTTGCTCGTAAAGTTCGGTGGCACACTTCCATAGCCCTTCTGGTTCAGCCACTGGAATTGAGTTTGTTCCGTAGACAGCTATGGCCTTAAGCCTCTTAGACCCCAAAACTGCGCCGGCTCCTCCTCGTCCTGCGTTTCGATAACGTTCGCTTGTTAAGCATGCAAATCGAACAAGCCTTTCAGCAGCTGGTCCCACAGAAACAACGCTGGCGTCTGCATTCACTTCGCTTTGAATCATCTCTTCGGTTTCATGAGTTGTTCGCCCCCAGAGGTGCGTTGCGTCTCGAAGCTCAGCGTCTCCATCTTCAATGTAAAGAAAACATGGTTTCTCGGCTCGCCCGGTGACAACTAGCGCGTCGTATCCAGCAAAGCGCAGAGAAGGCCCGAAATGTCCTCCACAGTTAGTGTCGAGATATAGACCGGTTAAAGGAGACTTCGTAACCGCCACGAATCGACATCCAGATGGAACAGATGTCCCAACGAATGGGCCAGTAGCTATTATGAGAACATTTTCTGGAGAGAAAGGGTCAATCCTTGGAGGCGCCATTTCATAGAGAAAACTTGCTCCCAAACCTTTTCCGCCCAGAAAAGAACGAGCACGTCTTGAACCTAACTTTCGTTTGTTCACTTTCCTTTTGGATAAGTTGATGAACAGTATGTTGCCAGCATAGCCGAACATTAATGCCCCTTCTCGAACTGTAAATTGGAGCAACTATTTTAGATATGAACATTGTGGATTTAAGCGAAGAGGTAGAATCTCACTTTCAACGTTTTCTGCGTCAAAAGAGCACTGAATAAACTTAAATATGCTCAAAGTTTTCAAATCTTACTGCATCCCAGAGAAACGGGATGGTTTCATGGGAAAGCCGCCGTAGCTCAGTTAGGTAGAGCAGCTGACTCTGAAAGGCATAGGCCTTTTGAGGCTGAGGCTGTTAACCAGCTGGTCGTCGGTTCAAGTCCGACCGGCGGCGCCATATCACCATAATCTTACAGCGCAAATTTTTTCTTAACTACGCTTGCCTTCTTCCTTTCTTGAGCTGTGATTTCAAAGAGTTTTTTCAGCAGTTCAGTGTCTTCTCTGGTTTGTTTTACGCCTCTTCGAGAGAGAACTCTCTTTTGGGTTTTAATGGCCGATTCGAGATAAAGTTCCACGGGTTTTGACCCAAGGCTTTCTGACCAGATAGTGAAGGAAGGAACATCCTTTAAAACGAAACCATGGACCTGTGATGCGACCCCTATTTTTTTGCCAGTGTAGATTTGCGTTCCGATGGAGGTTTTTGCGTGGTCGCCTATGAAACAACCCACCTTATTTTGGCCTGTGTCCACGTTTTTCCTTCTGGTCTTAAAATGCACTGTTCCATAGGTGTTTTTGAGGTCTGAGTTGGTGGTTGCAGCCCCAAGGTTCACCCATTCCCCAATGTAAGCGTGTCCAATAAAGCCCGTGTGATACTTGTTCGTATAGCCCTGAATGATTGTCTCTTCCAACTCGCCCCCCACGCGACAAACATGTCCAATGCTGCAGCCCTCTCTAATCAACCCTGAAGGAATTATTGTCTTGTCTCCTATGTACGTGGGACCGCTGATTCTAGAGCCTAGTATGCACAATAGTTTCATTGCCTATGAATATTGGGCCGTCTCGAGCGTCAAGCGTGACATAAGCTTCGACAAAGGCTCCCTTGCCCACGTACACGTCTTTTTTATCCCCGTAAAGTGTGGCTCTCCTGTCCACAGTTCCTTCACTTTCTTTTTTCCCTAATGCC
>JRER01000280.1_pt1 | contig 17117 bp, 21 predicted proteins | sample 210161 | NCBI WGS metagenome assembly JRER01 (sample SAMN03019618, study PRJNA260268) | marine sediment metagenome | biome: Marine; feature: Sediment; material: Clay; isolation source: clay from marine sediments 136 meters below sea floor depth collected from... | place: New Zealand: Canterbury...
ATTAAGCAGATTGAAGGTGATTTTCAGCGTGGTGACATAGTCAATATCTATGACCCTCAAGGGTCTCGCCTCGGCTGTGGCATAACCAACTATAGCTCCAGTGATATTAAAATTATTAAGGGGGTACACTCCAGGAAAATTGCCACCCTCCTTGGCTACGACTACGGCTCAGAGGTAGTGCACCGAAATAATCTGGTGGTATTATAGGTTAGAAGGTGGGGTGATGAACAACATAATCCTTGACCAAATTAGGGTGGCGGATAATCGATTCCCCCACAAACTGCGTAGTAGTATCGAAAGCTCTATCTGGCAAGAGATTGGTACGGATAACTCAGTAGTCCTTCAATATAAATTGGATTTCTTGGAGGCTTTATCACTTCTGATTAAGAGGGAGATAGAAGAACAGGCAAGCAATCTACCATCTTTTCATCATTATAAAAGTGAAATACAGCAACTCAATACCGGAAACCTAGATGATAATAAGATTGTAAGGATAATATTTGAAAATACAATAATTGGTGCCCTTATAGAGGTCTTTCTGATGGAAACTACTAGCATACTTGATATTACCGCCGGAATTTCTGGCAAATTCCTAAATACCTCTTTTAACACATTCAGTAAAAAGGGGCAGAGAGTATTGAACCACTTGAGGCAGAATTGCAAAAAGTTAAAGCATCAAAAAGAACTAATCAGATTGGTTCAACATCACAAGAAAGTATGGATAGACGATGTCTTTAAGCTTAGAGATGATGTTAGTCATTATAAAAATCTACCGAATCTGTTTTCATTCCACATAGATATTAATAATAAGTGGGATGGAAAAAGTTTCGACAACAAGAGTCTAAGGAATCCCACCATTGGTAACTTGGACTTAGGTGAGTTTATTGAATTTGTTAACCGTAACTTATTATCATTTGTCACAGAATATTTGAGACTATCGATAGACAGCAAACAATACCCAGGCGAGGGTAAAAGCGGGGAGGGTTAGAGGGGCGAAGCCCCTCTCAAAAATAATTCCCCTTCCCCTTGATAAGGGGAGGGGGATAAAGGTGATAGGGTTACTATACATAATAAGATATAAGGAGTACAAAACTGACAAGAAAGTCAGTCATAGAGTATATGGAGCAAGTAAGGTCAGTTGCTCGGAGTGTGAATCGGTATTATGGAAGTATTGAATAGTATTCCAATCAGCATGGAGCCGGAAAAGGTATTGAAATTGATGCGTATGCGCAGTAGAAACAAATATGTTGAAAAAACGGTTGAAGAACTGGTTGAGGTTGCTCGTCCAATTGCCAAACCCAAAGCCATCTATGAAATTTCCTATATTAATGGCAAGAATGGTGACTCGCTAAGTATCGACGGCGTAAGATTCACCAGCCGTGTTCTCAGAATTAATCTGGATAAAGTAGAAAGGGTGTTTCCGTATATTGCAACATGCGGAACGGAATTGGAGGAAATAGCTGTCCCATCCGATGATTTAATGAAATCATTTTGTTTGGATGTGATTAAGACCATGGTTTTGAGGTCAGCTATCACCTATCTTAGTGATTACTTGGCAAGGTATTATGCGCTAGGCAACATGTCACACATGAATCCGGGGTCCCTGGAGTCCTGGCCAATATCACAGCAAAAAGAGCTTTTTTCACTCTTCAGCAATGTTGAGGAGCTGATTGGAGTTAAGCTAACGGAAACTTCTGTAATGTTCCCACTGAAATCTGTATCTGGAATATACTTCTCAACCGAGATTAAGTTTGAAAGTTGCCAGCTATGCCCACGGGAAAAGTGCATTGGAAGAAGGGCTCCGTACGACCCGGAGTTAGCAAAGAAATACAGAGAAGATATAAGATAAAGCTATGTAGAAGAAGATACAGAAGACAGGGTTACCAAATTAAAACCTGAGGAGTTTGAGATATGAAATCGGCTGTTGAAGAATTAGAAGTAAAGGGTAAGGCGGCTAAGGCAGCCTCACGTAAGTTGGCTTACCTTTCGGCTGAGGTTAAGAATAAGGCTTTAAACAATATCGCTGAAGACCTGCTAGCTAAAAAGGATGAGATACTGGCAGCCAATCAGATTGACTACAAAGAAGCTGAGGCATCGGGGATGAGAGCGGCTATGCTTGACCGATTGATGCTAAACTCCAGCCGCCTTGAATCTATAGCCCAGGATGTGCTGGCAGTGGCAGCACTTCCCGACCCGGTGGGTGAGGTATTTGATATGCGCACCTTGCCCAATGGCTTGCAGATAGGTAGGAAGCGGGTGCCATTAGGGGTAATCGGGGCTATCTATGAGAGCCGACCCAATGTTACTATAGACATCTCTGCCCTGTGCCTGAAGTCGGGTAATGCCATTATCCTCAGGGGAGGTAGGGAGGCAATTCACTCAAATAGTGCTTTAGCTAATGTGGTTCAGGAAGCCTCAATTAGGGCTGGTGTGCCCGATGGAGCAGTAAACTTTATTGAAAATACCGACCGAACCCTGGTCAATCACATGCTCAAGATGGGAGGTATTATCGACCTGCTCATCCCAAGAGGTGGAGCCGAGTTGATAAAGTTTGTCACCGAGAAGGCCACTATGCCGGTGGTTAGCGGTGGGGTTGGAGTTTGTCATACTTATGTAGATAAGAGCGCTGATGTGGCTAAGGCAGTGGCTATAGCCTTTAATGCCAAGGTGCAGCGACCCACTGTCTGCAATGCTTTAGATACCTTGTTAGTTCACGCTGATATTGCTGAGCGCTACCTGCCTTTGGTGGCAACTGAGTGGGCGAAGGCTGAGGTAGAGATGCATTGTGATGAGCGGGCTTTATCCATCCTTAAACCATATCCCTCTTTGAAGCTGGTGCCATCGGTAGACGAGGATTGGGGCAAGGAGTTTCTGTCGCTGGTGGCAGCTATTAAGGTAGTGGATTCCTTAGATGAGGCGCTGGAACATATTGAGTACTATGGCTCAGGGCATTCTGAGGCTATTATCACTGAAGAATATAGAGCGGCGATGCGCTTCCTTAATGAGGTGGATGCTGCCTGTGTCTATGTTAACGCCAGCACCCGGTTTACTGATGGGGGGCAGTTTGGCTTGGGAGCTGAGGTAGGAATCAGCACCCAGAAACTTCATGCCCGGGGTCCGCTAGGGGTAAGGGAATTAACTAGTTATAAGTGGATTATCTTTGGTAGCGGGCAGGTAAGACCTTAATTGTTTCTAGGGCAGATTGTTGAGCTTGAAACAGTTGCTTTATGCCCTTTTCAGCTAGGGAGAGTAAGAAGTCAACTGTCTCCTTGGAGAATGGCTTGGCTTCAGCCGTCCCCTGAATCTCAACAAACTCACCCTTGCTGGTCATCACCACATTGAAATCAACCTCAGCACTGGAGTCCTCGTCGTAGCAGAGGTCTAATAGCCGATAACTATGCACAATGCCGACACTGGCGGCGGCTACGGCACTCGTTAAAGGTATGGATGACAGCACCCCCATGTTTACTAGGGTCTGAAGGGCTTGATATAAGGCTACATACGAGCCAGTGATAGCCGCCGTTCTGGTGCTGCCATCTGCCTGCAATACATCACAGTCTACGATTAGGCTTCTTTCGCCTAGGGCATTGAGGTCGGTTACTACCCGGAGCGAGCGCCCAATGAGGCGCTGTATTTCCTGGCTTCTGCCGGCAACCCTGCCCAGTGAAGAATCACGCGGGGTGCGAGTGACTGTGGCGCGGGGTAGCATGGCATATTCAGCAGTAATCCAGCCACTACCCTCCCCCCTGAGGAAGCCTGGTACCCTCTCCTCCACACTGACCGAACACAGCACCCGCGTCTTCCCCACCTCTATTAGTGCCGAGCCTTCAGCAAAGCTCTGAAATCCGGGTATTATTCTTACCGGTCGCAGTTCATCCCAGTCACGCCCATCGGCTCTCTTCACCTAAAATCTTCCCTTCTAGCTTTTGATGTATACCAAAGTATAGCATTGGTAAGCCACATTAACAATGAAGCTCGCTCCGAGACTATTTATTTACCCCCCCCTAATCCCCCCCATAATAAGTAGTTGACATAGTGTTAGTCACCCAGTATCCTTAATGACTAAGGAGGTGAGTCATGGCCAAGGACTTCATTAAGGAAATATTGAGAGTGGTTAAGAAAACTCCTGATACGCAGGACGGCATTAAGAACCTAGTGTTTAGTCTAGATGAGCTCTTATATGAAGCCGATAACGATATTCTGGCTCTACTTCCGCAGCGCCAAACTCTCGTAAATCTAATCCGCCGATATGATGAATTGTATAAGCTTGTTTCTGGCGAAGACTTACTAAGTCCACAAGAGATTGCAGATAGAGAATCCTTACCCTCAAAACCCCGTGACTTGACTAAAAACCCTGGCGAGGTACCCCAAGTTAAATCAATAAAAAACCAGCTTCGACTACAGGGACTGACCATACTTTGGAAGAATCCTAATTTCGTTTTGGGAGTGTTAGCCTGGATTTTAGGTATTCTTGGTGGGGTGTGCACGATAATGGGAATTCTTACGGCAGTGGGAGTAGCTCCATCATTTGTTGCTGGGGGAACGGTTTTTGGCCCAGTTGCTTATACTACCATAGGCTGGGGAGGACTAACCGTACTTCTACTTATGGGCTGTATTATTACCATTATTGCTCGCGGTAGATATGAATAGTGAACCTCATCAACTCTTTTAATGATGAAGGCTGCGCCAATTGTCAAGCAGTCTCATATCAGGTTTAATTTACGCCTCATTTCTAGTATTGATAGGGTGATAATGACAATCTAACCTACCTCACCCCCTTTAAATATTTGTTTAGTAACCCTATCCCCTTTATCCCCTTCCCCTTGATAAAGGGAAGGGGAATGGTTATATAAGAGGGGCTTCGCCCCTCTTAAACACCCTTTCTTAGTAAGCTACTAGGTTGTATACTCTTAGCAAGGCATTAAAGCGGAGGTCAAAAAATGGAAAGCATATGGACTACAGCTGCTACCATACTAGCTACTGGAATAGTAATTTATGGAGGCTATTTCCTTAGAGATTTTTTACAAGGCAAAAGGGAGACCGAAAGACAAAAGCTAGAAAGGGAGCACGAAACAAGAGAGGCTAGAAGGAAAGATCGTGAGCGTGTAGTCATTCCTATAAGAGAAGCATTAGTAAAACTTCAAGCCGGTCTGCGTGGGCGCCTATTTTTGAAATTTATATTGGAAAGTATACCTGTTGAGAAGAGAGAACACGTAAATTTATCGGGGATAGAAGCGTTGCAGCCGTTAAAAGAGCTTACCAAGCGGTCTGAAATTACAGACAAATTAAACATGTTTGTTGAGGTGGAACCTTTGATTTCTACTATTACCAAACAAGATACAAGGGAGTTTCTACAGAAGGTATTTTTAATCTATGGCGGATTGACAAAGGAGCAAAGGGAAGAGGAAGGTATCCTTGATAATGAGGAGGAAGATATCAATTTAGCATATCAAAAGCTAGAGGATTTTGTGGCTCTAGCTGACTGAAGGATAGAATAAATTATGGTGAACATCAGCCCGGAAATTATTAGTCTGATAGATGAAATCAGGAATGACAAGATTCATGGTGCCAGCCAGTTGGCAAGACAGGCAGTCAGTGTATTGAAGATTGCTGCTGAACGCAGCCAGGCAGGCAGCACTAAAGAGTTTTTGCTGGAGCAGAGGGAGGTGGGGGAGGGGTTAATGTCAGCCCGCCCAGCTATGGCACCAGTATTTAATATCGTTAGTGGCTTACTGAGCAGTATATCTAAAAAAGCCATAGAAATAGATTTAGATTCAATTAGACGTCTAACAATTTCTAGGGCTGATGAAGCCATCACCGGTTCACTGCAGGCTATAGCCCAGATTGCCAAATATGGCTCTGAACTGATCGCCAATGAGGATAAAATAATGACTCATAGCTATAGCTCAACAGTGGTGGTAATGCTCAAGGAAGCTTTTACCAAACTTGGGAATATCGAGGTGATTACTACCAGGTCGGGGGCGGGTGGCACCGGTAAGAGGATTGCCCAAGAACTCGGAGGCTATGGATTACCGGTTACCTTTATTGATGATACGGCTATGGGGCTTTATATATCAGCGGTGAATAAGGTGGTGGTCGGTGCTGACAGGATATGTGCTGACGGCAAAGTGGTTAATGGGATAGGCACCTATCAGCTAGCCTTAGCTGCTGAGAGAGATGGCATTCCCTTTTATGTATTATGTGAGACGCTTAAGTTTGACCCCAGGCTAAAAAGTTACGAGGTTGACCTGGAGGAGAAAGAACCTTCTGAGGTAATTGAACCAGGGAGGTTGCCACCCGAGGTCAGGGTTAAAAACCCCTACTTTGATATTACACCGTTGGAGCTAATTACCGGGATAGTTACTGAGAATGGGCTGCTTATGCCAGGAGAGGTTATTAGCTCTATGGAGAGGCAATAAGTTGAGGATGGTTACTTATATACCCGGGCTAACGTCTCCTTGAGCTTAGGCACAGTTTGGTAGTTACCTATATCTTTAGGCTATATCCACTTCGCCTCTTTATGTTCCCAGTCAATCTTGATTTTATCCCGGTCTTTTATCTGAAAAAGATATGGGTGAACCACCCATTTAACACCGAGCTTGTTATCTTCAATAGGTAAAGGTCTGCCCTTTTTAATTAATTTAAGGTCTTCCCCAGACAGGCCGGCTTCCTCTTTTACCTCAACTAAGGCTTGCTCATCAGCAATCGTCTCTATATAGCCGCTAACCCCAGCCCATCTCCCTTGATAGCTGCCAACCAGTTCACTGCGCCGCAACAGCAATATCTCACCATCAGACTCAAGAAAGCAGGTAACAACCTGTTTTTCCTGTAGATTGTTTATCTACCTCACCCCCTTTAGATATTTGTTTAGTAACCCTATCCCCTTTATCCCCTTCCCCTTGATAAGGGGAAGGGGATTGGTTGTATAAGAGAGGCTTCGCCTCTCTTTGACTCTCTTTCACATTTATTCCTCTGCAAGTTCTATGGAAATGTTTTATCAACCTCACCCCTTTAAGTACCAAGAAAGATCTTAGATTTTCCTGGGAACCCAGTTTATCCCCCTCTACATAATGGGAATATCTTCTTATCATGAGGGGAAAGATTTTATAAAAGGGGCTTCGCCCCTTCAACCTACCCCTAAATAGACGACCCTTGGCTATTTTAGGCTTATCAGGTATTCTTTTAGCCAGCCTAGGGCTACCTCAGCAGCGTCTAGCTTGTTTTGCTCTCGGTTTCCCTGGAAGTTGTGCTTCTGGCTATAGTTTCCAGCCTGGTGGGATAATCCAATGTAGAATAGCCCTAGCGTCTTCCCCAGAGTAGCCCCACTAGGTCCGGCAATACCAGTATCGGCTAAGCATATATCGGCAGTTAATACCTCTCTACCCCCTCGTGCCATCTCCTCAGCCACCTGATAACTCACGGCACCATATTTGTTGATAGTATCCTCTTTCACTCCGACTAGTTTAACCTTGACCTCATTGCTATAGGCAGTAACCGACCCCTTATAGTAATCTGAGCTTCCGGGGACATTGGTTATCAGGTGAGATATTAGCCCACCGGTGGCTGATTCAACTACCCCCAGGGTTAGCCCTTTCTGGCGAAGCAGGTTGCCGACCTCTTGTGCTAGACCCGTCATGGCTTATGTTATGAACCTTCCCATCAAGGCGTGCATTGTTTCTTCGTCTACTTCGTTTCTGCCTTGACCCAGTTTGCGTATAACCTGTTCAACTATCTGGCGCTTGTGTAAATCATAGAGGTCATCCAACTGGCTATATATACCGACCCGTCTACCCACTTTAAAGTTGGCTCTTTCTTCAGGCGATAAGGACTGGAATCTATCTATAGAAGCCAGCATCTTTTCCTTATCCTGGGGCAATTTGCCTTCAATTTCCTGCAGCAGGTTAGTAATATGGTCACTGACATAGTTTGAGTGGCACTCAAGGTGTTCAATGAGCAGTTTTTCTTCTTCCAGAATCTCCTCATCTGTTGCCCGGATAAAATTGCCCTTTTCTATTTCACTATACAAAGGCATGCTATTATTAACGGCCAAGGTTCTGACTCTGATGAAGTCAGGGGCTATTTCATTCAGCACCCTGGCTGTTTCAGTAGCATGCTGACGCCACATTTCCTTCCCACCCAGACCCAGGACAACATATTCACATAGCGAGATCCCTGATTCTACTACTCTTTTGCCGCCTAGGATATGTTCAGCAGCAGTAACTCCCTTATCCATATACTGGAGTAGAGGGTCATAGCCCGATTCTAGCCCGATGTGCAGCCGCGAAAGCCCGACCTGGTGTAGCTCACTCAGCTCCTGTGGTTTCTTTTTGGCTGCTGTCTTTGACCTGGTATAGCTAGTTACTCGCTTAATACTAGGCAGGGTTTCCTTCAAGAACCTGATTACTTCGACCAGCTCATTAGTCCTCATTATTAGGGTATTAGCATCCTGCAGGAAGGCATTCTCACCACCGGTATACAGCCATAGAGCTACATTATAAAAGGCTTCATTAGCTGGATTATTAAGAACCTTTCCAGCTACCTCTTTCACTCTGCCTCCATAGCCAGATTTCCATGAAATTTCCTTTATCTTATCCTGTATAACCTTGGCTATTTTTATATCTTGCTTTATCTCCTCTACTGACCTGAGCTGGAATTTCTTCCCTTTGTAGGTAGGACAAAACTTACACCGGTTCCAGGGGCAGTTTCTGGTTGCCCTGATAAGCAGAGAGTAAGCTTCGCTAGGGGGTCTAATCGGTCCTAACTCAAAAGAATTTACCACTATAGCCATTCAAATACATACCTTTTAACGAATTCAAGGTTGCTCCTTACTTTCTCGGCACCAGTTATAATATTCATATGACCAGGAAGCAAATACTCAATTTCTAGCTGCGATAGTTCTTCTATGGAATGCTTAAGTTCTTCGGCATTACCACCGGGTAGGTCAACCCTACCCGTATTTTGCTCAAATATAACATCTCCACAAATCAGAATTTTCTCTTCTCTAGAGTAAAAACAGATGCTATCCGGGGAGTGCCCTGGGGAGGGGATAAGCTCGAATTCCGTGTCTCCGATATTTAATTTGTTATTATCCAAATTGCCATCTTCCTTAAACCCTACGGTTGGAAGACCAAAAATTTCTGATGCCCCCATAACAATCATATCATAGAACCTTTTATGTAAGGGGTGGGAAAGGATTTTGGCTCCAGAGATTTGTTTAAAGGCTTCATTTGCCCAGCAATGGTCAGGGTGGAGATGAGTATTAGTGATAATGTCAATATCATTAGGTTCAATACCATCTCTGCGCAAATCCTGTATTAGCGCTGGTAGGAATTGAGTAAGTCCAGGGTCTATGATAACACTGAGGTCACCCTTAATCACATAGGTATTGCAATCTAGCATTCCTTTTTCGGGATAAAAGTATAGACTGTCTGTCAGCTTCATGTTATTATCACAATAAATTGACCCAAGTTGGTATGAGATTGTTTATCAACCCCTCACCCTTTATCCCTCTCCCCTTGATAAGGGGAGAGGGAAGAGAATTATGATATGAACATCTTCTTATCATGGCTCCGCCCCTTTTAATCCCCTTACTAAACAACCTCTTGGTATACCACTTGATTATATAGTAACCATAGGATAAAATAAAGCCAAAAGGAGGTCCTGTTATGGGAGTATTAGCCTGCATTCTTGGCATTCTTGGTGGGCTGTGCGGAATTATGGGAATTCTTACTGCGGTGGAAATAGCTCCAGCCTTTATTGCCGGGGGAACGGCTATTGGACCAACCGCCTATACCGCTGTAGGCTGGGGAGGATTAGCCGCGCTTCTACTCCTAGGCTGTATTGCTACCCTTCTTGCTCGCGAAAGATACGAATAGCTGAGCTTACCGTCTGATTAGTGAAGAGCAAATTAGGGTTACGATTAGTGGGCTGGGGGTAAACAGCGCTTAAATTGTTTAATTCCACAGGTAACAAAGACTGGCGGCTTCTGAGATTGCGGGCTCACTATACTGGCTATGTGCCATTCTAACTTTACCTCACTAACCACCCTAAAAACAGGAGGTATAAATGAAAGCAGCTATATTTTACGGACCTGGAGGCTCCTGGCCACAAAAGCCAATGGTTATCGAGGAGGTACCAAAGCCAACCCCAGGACCTAACGAGGTCTTGATCAAGGTGGCAGCTTGTGGTCTCTGCCGAACTGACTTAGAATATCTCAAGGGAGAGGGCTCTACCCCAAAGCCACCGCCCATTATCCTGGGTCATGAACCATCAGGCATTGTGGCTGAGGTTGGCGCCGAGGTAAGTGGCATCGAGTTGGGACAGAGAGTTTTGGCAGCTACTGCTATCCCCTGTCTCTCCTGTGACCTATGCCGTAGCGGACGTGAAAATCTGTGCCCTAATATGGTAATAGTCGGGGCTAATCGAGACGGGGCTTTTGCTGAATATGTAGTAGCGCCAGCGGTGGGAGTCTATCCACTTCCCGATAGCCTTCCTTTAGAAGAGAGTTCAATTATTACTGATGCTGTAGGCACCTCCTATCATGCTATATACAACAGAGCCAATGTTAAACCATGGGACACTGTAGCCATTTATGGAGCCTCGGGGGGATTAGGACTTATCTGTGTCCAGTTTGCTTCTGCCATCGGAGCTACTGTTATAGGTGTTGGCAGAAAGAAGTGGAAGCTAGAAGTAGCCAAGGAGTTGGGGGCTTCGGAAGTAATCAGTATCGAGGAGGTTGACCAGCCTGAGCGAGCCATAAGACGAATGACCGGGGGTGGTGTTGACATCTCGCTAGATGTCACTGCTGTTCCTCGTATGATTGAGAGTGCCTTCCGAGCTACTAAGCCTGGAGGCAAGGTAGTAGTAATCGGTTTCGGTTTTCATAAGATACAACTGGAAATCAACCGCTTGAATTGGCTTGAGCTTAATGTGATGGGCTCAAAGAACTACAACTCAGTAGATATGCCAAAGATACTTAAACTCGTGCACAAGGGAGTCATCAATTTAAATAAGGTGGTCTCCCACCGCTTCAAACTTGAAGAAATTAATGAGGCTTATCAGATGCTAGACAGGGGGGAAGTGCTACGGGGCATCGTTATCCCCTAAAAATATTAATTCTAAAAAGGAGAAACAAGATGGGGCTGAAAACTGCAGATGAATATATGGAAAGACTGAAAAGGATGAAGCCCAATGTTTATGTGGGTGGCCAGCAAATTCGGCGGGACGACCCGGTATTGGCTAAGTCAATTAATACTATCCGTGTTACCTTTGACGCAGCGGCTGACCCTCAGTTTCAAGACCTGGTGGTTACCACCTCGCCCCTTACTGGGGAAAAGATAAACCGATTTACCAATCTCCATAGTAGTATTGATGACCTACTGAAAAAGCAGGAAATGGTCAGAACTTTGTGCCATCTGGTGGGAGGGTGTATCCAGCGCTGCATGGCTACAGATACGCTTAACGCCCTGGGGGTGGTCTCCAAGGATATTGACGATGCCAAAGGCACTGACTACCACCAGCGTTTCATCGAATTCGCCAAGTATTACCAAAAAAATGACCTTGTAGGCAGCACTTCACAAAGTGATGTTAAGGGTGATCGGAGCAAGCGTCCTCATCAGCAGGTTGACCCAGACCTCTACCTCAGGGTAGTAGACAAGCGTAAGGATGGGATAGTGGTGAGGGGAGCCAAAAGCCATATCACTATGGGACCTTATGTAGATGAGCACTTAGTTATTACTACTCGGACCCTAACTAAAGAGGAAGCCGATTGGGCAGTGGCTTTTGCTATTCCTGCCGATACCGATGGGATTAAGAACATTACCCGAGTCACTGATACACGTCCCAGAATTGAATTGAAGGCACCTTACAATCAATACGGCGTGTCTGAGTCAGTGGTGGTGTTTGATGATGTCTTAATCCCTTGGGATAGAGTATTTATGTGTGGGGAGTGGGAATTCGGCGGTAGATTAGCCCTGAATTTTGCCAACTTTCACCGGCACTCTTACTGCGGCTGCAAGCCAGCCATAACAGATATCATAATGGGGGCTACTGCCCTGGTGGCAGAGTATAATGGAGTTGGAAACGCCCCTCATATCAGGGACTCGGTAACCGATTTGATGATAATTGCCGAGCTAGCTTTTGCCTCAGGAATTGCCGCCTCGGTGAGGGCTCACCCCACCCCATCCGGAATCTATGCGCCTGATTTTCTTTATTCCAACACAGGGAGGTATCTCACCGGGGTAAATGTCTACCATGAATTTGATATTCTAACCTCCATTGCTGGCGGCTTACCGTCTACTCTCCCCTTTGAACAGGAATGGCTGAACCCTGAGATTGGCCCCTACTTGGAAAAGTATATAATGCGGAATTCAGAAGTCTCCGCCCAGAAGCAACACCGCTTATTCCGCTTCATTTCTGATTACTCCACTTCTGCTGCCACCGGCTGGAGTCAATATGCTGGTGTGCATGGCGGTGGCTCACCAGTAATGGAAAAGATTGGCATCAGAACCCTGTATGACCTAGAATCCAAGAAGAATATGGTCAAATATCTGGCGGGGATAAGCGACTGAACTACTTCATTATGAACTAAGCCTTTTTCTTGTGGCGACGCCAGTAGATAATACCGAGGATAGCTCCCCATACCGGGATGAAGATTAAAAGCCAAATAACGGCTGTGCCCAGCCACTGCCCGAAGATAACGATTCCACGAATAGCAGATTTAAATATTTCTGGAGCATTCCAGGGCTTAACCGCAGCCTCTAGCTCCAGATGCACTGAAATTAAGCTCATTGATGAGGTCCGCTCCAGATACTGCATCCGACCCTTGATTTGCTCTATATCACCCCGCACCCGAGACAGACTATCATAAATTCTGAGGATGTCCTCCACCTCTGTAGCTTTTTCCAGTAGGGCAAGGTATTGGCTCTCAGTTGCCTCGGCATTGTTGAGCCTTGACTCCAGGTCAACATACTCTTCAGTTACATCCTGGCTATCGGTGCTCTCCGAGGTTACCCTGACGGCTAACTCCCTGAGTTCAGCCAGCGCCTGTTCAAACCTGTCATCAGGCACCCGAATAGAAATACGTCCCCTCATATCCTGTTCTTCACCCCAAATTCGGGACGATACTACATAGCCGTCAAAGCTTAGAGCCAGCTGGGCTATCTCATCCCGAACATCAACCACATCCTCCACCACCAGCGACATCTCCCCGGTGCGGACTATCATCCGCTCTTCGGTTGACGGTAAAACTCCAGCCCCAGATTCACTATAGACATCTTCTCGCCCCGATGGCATTAATGCCTCTTCCTGTCCGGGTAGCATTGGCGCTGGCGCTGTTTCTTCTGGTGCTTTGGCGCAGGAAACAGACACCAGCAGCAAAATAACCAGCATTAGCCCTGTTATCAACTTTTTCATAACAAAGCCCCCTGCTTAATATCCATACTTCCACTATACTATAACGCTGGAGTAAAGAAAAGGTTAGCGTGATTTATTATTGTGGGGGTAAATTTGGAGTCTGATATACAATGGATAGAAAAGTGGTAGCTAGGTAGATAGTTAAGGCAGAGATACACAGAAGAGGTAGCCTGCCTGCGGCTGAATCAACAATTGTTTAGGATTGGCTCTTACGAGGCTGAGTGCCTAGGATGGGGCTCTGGGACGAAAGGTTTTGAGATGCTACAGCATAGGGCTGGCTGCAGGAGCTGGTTTTGGGTTTGTTAGAGTACAGGTAGTTGCCTAATTGCCTTTAAGGGTATAAGATAACAAGCATCACAATTAAAAATAACACATGGAAGGGGGTGATATGCCTCACCAATTACTAAGTAGAATTTGCTGACTTTATTAAGCCGTTCGGGCGGTTAGAAAATTTTTAATAACTAAAATAATCTTCTGAGGTGATAATAATGGTCATAGAATTGGTTCACGTCGGATTTGGTAATATACTGGCCATGAATAGAGTTATTGCCATAGCTTCACCAAACTCAGCACCTACCAAGCGTACCATTCAGGATGGGAGAAACAAGGGACTACTAATTGATATGACTAGTGGCCGAAGGACCAAGGCTGTTATCTTCACCGACAGCGGGCATATTGTTCTGGCGGCTCTAGCTCCAGAAACTATCGCTGCCCGGTTACAGGTAAGTCGAGGAGGTTCAGGGCTAGGAGCAGGGCAAAGCGATGAGCAAAGCTAGCTATAGTAGTCAAGCCCTGTTCCACCTGCCGACAAGGCCATTATTCATCGTCCTCTCCGGTCCCTCAGGAGCAGGGAAAGATGCAATCTTAACCAGGATGAAGGAATTAGGCTATCCCCTTGAGTATCTTACCACGGTAACCACACGGTCTCAGCGAGCTAAGGAAAGAGATAATATAGACTACCACTTTGTCTCAAGGGAAAGGTTCCAGGAGATGATTGAGCATAAAGAGTTATTAGAATGGGCAAATGTCTATGGCAATTGGTATGGTGTGCCTAGGCAATCAGTCAAGCAAGCACTAGACGAGGGGCAGGATGTAATAGTAAAGGTTGATGTTCAAGGAGCAGCTACTATCAAAAAAATCCTGCCACAAGCAGCATTTATCTTCCTGATGCCTCCATCAATGGGAGAGCTTGCCATAAGGCTCAAGCAGCGCCACACTGAATCATCCTTCAACCTAGCCTTACGCCTAAAAACTGCCGAGGAGGAGATAAAACAACTGCCCCTGTTTGACTATATAGTAGTGAATAAGCGAGATGAAATTGACCTGGCGGTATCAGCCCTTAAGGCTATTATTACTGCCGAAAAGTGTCGAGTGACTCCCAGGGAGATTAGTCTATAAGCTAGGGTATTGCTCCCAGTAGCCAGGCAAACAAATAACCTAGCCCACCACAGATAGGGAAGGTTAATATCCAGGCAGCGATGATGTTACCGGCTATTCCCCAACGGACTGCTGAAAGCCGTCTGGTGGCACCCACTCCCATAATAGAGGAGCTGATACAATGGGTGGTGCTCACTGGGATACCAAGCTGTGAAGCTACCTCGATAACTGTAGCCGCTGAGGCTTGAGCGGCAAAACCGTGAACAGGGCGAAGGGTAGTAACCCTTAACCCCAATGTTCTAATGACCCGCCAGCCGCCAACAGCCATCCCTGAGCTGATAGCTAAGGCTGATATGACTATTACCCACCACGGAATTTTATCCCATAGACTGGCATCATTATAAAAAATTACCAGCGCCATAGTGATGACGCCTATGGGCATCTGACCATCATTCTTGCCATGACTATAAGCAACAAAGGCAGCAGACGGGATTTGCAAATTGCTGAAAAGGCTCCGCATCCTATCTGGGGCGCTCCGCCGAAACACCCAATACAGGCAAACCATTACCGCAAACCCACCAATAAATCCAAGAACAGGAGCCGTAACCACTGCCGATAGAACCCTTCCCATAACTGCCCACGCCACTGCCCCACCACCGACCGCTGCCATGCCAGCGGCGGCTAACCCAGCGACAAAGCCGTGGGTTAAACTCACCGGAAGACCATAGTAAGTAGCTAGGCTCGTCCAGATAACAACTGAGGCCAGAGCCGCAATCACCGTCAGATATGATATTGCTTCTGGGATTAAAATCCCTTTGCCGATGGTTCGGGCAACCTCAAGACCAGTGGCTGCCCCAGCAAAATTAAAAAGGGAAGCCAGCATTACGGCAGCTCTGGGAGAAAGGGCACGAGTGGCAACTGCGGTAGCGATAGCATTGGCAGCATCATTAAGGCCATTAACTATACCAAAACCAACAGCTAGAATGACAATAAGGATAAAAAGGTAAAGAGAGGGGTCAGGCATGCTTGAGGGCTACTCCTTCAAGGACATCAGCCACATCTTCACACCTATCAGTGGCGCTCTCCATATGCTCATAGATTTCGCGCCACTTGATAATATCAGTAATGTCTGTGGTATTATAAAACAGCTCACCCACCGCTGTGCGGAATACCCTATCAGCTGCGTTCTCTAACCGATTAATCTCCACACATCGTGGGAGAATCTGTTTTAGCTCAGCACGATGACGCAACTGAGGCACGGCTCGTTCTACCTCAGTTGCCGCTTGCACTATAATATCGGCTAGCTCCTTAGCCCTCTGACTGGGATAGTCTACCTTATAGACAAGCATGGCATCAGCCGCCGCCTGAATAAAATCAGTCACATCATCCAGGGCATGAGCCAATAGAGCAATATCTTCCCTATCAAACGGGGTGACGAAGGTGCGATGCAACTGTGCCATAATCTGATGGGTAGTAGCGTCCCCCTGGTGCTCCAGCTCGGTTATTTCACCCACTTTTTTCTCAACATTCTCCCAGGTATCAACCATGCTCTTTAACCCCTGAGCTGCCTTTACCATATTCTGGGCACTCTCCTCAAAAAGGTCAAAAAATTTCTCCTCACGGGGAATAAAAGGAAACTTAAACACAACCAGTCCTCCTTTGCCAGTGAAAGATATATCAAGGTAACAAGGAATAGATAATGATAAGAAGATTTAACATATTATTTCTATTTTGAGTTTAGATGAGAGAGATATAGTTGTCAAGCCAATCGAGGTTGATAAACAATCTTCTAATCAGCAGTTGACACGCAGCAGGTAAGTGCCTAAAATTCCCCCAACTGCGAACCACATATAGTAAAGTAGATAGGGTATGCACAATAGTTGGCAACTCAAGCCTGGTGATAAGATTTTTCGCCCACGACGAATTAAGCGATTCCGCCTAAGACGAGTATTAGGTGTCCCTGCCCTATTCAGTGCTGGCTATGGAAATGTTGGCTCCTCTATCTACTATGCTCTAGGCATTGTTGCCCTAGTAGCTATGGGCGCCACCCCCGTAGCCCTGGGAATTGCCGGTGTTCTCTTCATATTCACTGCCCTTACCTATGCTGAAGGCACAGCTATGCTACCTGAAGCCGGTGGCTCAGCTACTTTTGCTCGGCACGGCTTTAATGACCTAGCTGGCTTCACTGCCGGCTGGGCACTAAGGAATACCAGTCATTGACATGGCAACAACTTAGAACTCGACGGGAGAACCCGCTTTGACGAAAGGAGACGGACTGAGTAAAATTGGGCGACTGAAGCACGACATATAAAGTTAATCACAGAAGG
>JRER01000881.1_pt1 | contig 17113 bp, 14 predicted proteins | sample 210161 | NCBI WGS metagenome assembly JRER01 (sample SAMN03019618, study PRJNA260268) | marine sediment metagenome | biome: Marine; feature: Sediment; material: Clay; isolation source: clay from marine sediments 136 meters below sea floor depth collected from... | place: New Zealand: Canterbury...
AATAGCGAGGCGATCCAAAAGACTCGGGGCTGCTATCGCTTCCGGAGTGATCAAGACACTCTCCAGCCGTTGGAGTGAAGAGCAAATATGAATTCCAACGCTCTTGGTCTGCCACGTAGCCTCTTTGAACGCACTATCTTATGAACCTCTCCACAAAGGCGAGGGAATAATACCCTGCCAGGGCCACCATTGTATCCTTGATGCTTTTCCCCAGGAGACAACTGAGGAAAAACCTAGGCACCGGAAAACGGAGAGCTCCAGCGGCGATCCCGGCCAAGTCGAAGAGAGGGTTAGGTATGGCGGAAAGGATTATGATGGTGATGGTGCCATGCCTCTCCATCCAACCCTCGAATCTCTGATAGATGGCTTGGTCGTCGATCATTCCTTGGCCCGCGTACCCAGCCAGATATCCGGTCAACTCTCCTATGGCATCCCCAAGACCAGCCATAACCCCTACAAGAATCGGGTTGAAGACGGCCCCCGCACCGAAGACGGTGGCTAGGCCAGGCACAGGGAAGACGACGGTGCCGCTGCTCAAAAGGGTGATGAGGAAGATGCCAAAGTAGCCCAGGCCTGCATAAGCGGCGAGTCGCTCACGAGAGAGGACAACCACTACAGTGATGAGAACGGCCAGAAGGAGTGCCAAAAGGCGCTTGGCCGCCTGGCGAGCCCGCGACTCCCCTCCGCCTCGCTCCATATCACTCCTCTTCGATGATGATGGCATGGATCATATCTCCTGGGGGCGCGTCGGGATCTCGAGGCGTGAGGGAGAGGAGAACCTCCATCCCCTCTATCGCCTTCCCGAAGACCGAATGCCGGCCATCGAGGTGGGGCTGGGGAGCGTAAGTGATGAAGAACGGCTGCCGTTGGTATCGGGCCCCGCGTTGGCCATGGAAAGGATACCGGCCGAGTCGTGGCTGAGAGAAGGGCTGAACTCATCGGGGAAGGTATAGCCTGGGCCACCGCTACCCGTGCCCGTGGGGTCGCCAGCCTGAGCCACAAACCCAGGGATCACTCTATGGAAGGTGCAGCCGTCGTAGAAACCCTGGCGCGCCAAAAAGATGAAGTTATTCACCGTCATAGGAGCCTCGTCATCGAAGAGGAGGAGCCTGATATCGCCTTTCTCCGTCTTGATGGTGGCATAGTAGGTCTTCTCTGTGTCGATGATCATGGGCGGCGGGGCATCATATCGCTGGGGTGCAGGTTTCGCCCTTCCGCAGGAGGCGAGAACCGTTAGAGAAAGCCCGACCAGCGAAGCCAGAAATAGGGTTGATAGCCACGTCGGCTTACTTCTTCGCACCAGCCTGCACCTCCTCCCTTCCCTTGGAGGGAACCCCGATCCTCACGATCTTATCCCGGTTGTTGGTCACATACTTCGTAGCATCGACAGCATCCACTATCAGGGGAGCGTGGGCCACTATCCAGGCGTAGTGGTACAGACTATGCCCCGCCACGATGGCCACGCAATCTTGCTCCTTTAGGAGTTCCTCTGAGAGGGGCATCGATTCCAGGGTCAACTCGCCTGGGTGGAAGAGATCAGGCCCCACGGGAAAGAGTGGGATATAGGGGTCGTTGTAATTCACCGTCGCGCCGCGAGCCAGGAGTAGTTCGATCACCCTCTTGGCTGGCGAGTTCCGAGCGTCATCCACGTCCTTCTTGAAAGCCACTCCCAAAATCAAGATCTTAGCCCCTTGTAAGGTTTTCCCTCGTCTATTGAGCGCATCGCCGATCTTATTACAGACGAAGTAAGGCATGCTCTGGTTTACCTCGGCGGCTAACTCGATGAATTTGGTGTAGAAGTCGTATTCCCGTGCCTTCCAGGAGAGGAAATAGGGATCTACCGGGATGCAATGTCCACCCACGCCAGGCCCGGGATAGAAAGGCATGAACCCGAACGGTTTTGTGCTGGCGGCCTCGATTACCTCCCAGATATCTATCCCCATCAGTTCGCATAGTTTGGCCAGTTCGTTGATGAGGGCGATGTTGACGCTGCGGTAGATGTTCTCCAGGAGTTTGGTCATCTCTGCGGCCCGAGGAGAGGAGACGAGATGCACCTCCGGTGTGATAGTGGAGAAAAGAAGCCTGGTCAACTCCGCACACCGAGGGGTGACTCCTCCTACCACCTTTGGGGTATTCTTCACCGTGTACTCCCGGTCTCCGGGGTTGACCCGCTCGGGGCAAAAGGCGAGAAAGAACTCCTCGCCCACCTTTAGGTCTGAGGATTGAAGCAGGGGCAATACCTCCTCTTCGGTGGTGCCGGGATGGGTGGTGCTCTCCAGGACCACCAACTGTCCAGGGGTCAGGTATTTGGCGATCCCCTCGGAAGCAGCGATGATATAGGAGAGATCCGGTGCTTTGGCATCGGTGAAGGGGGTAGGGACGCAGATGAAGATGATATCCGCTTCCTTCAGAACATCGTACTCAACCGTGGCGGTGAGTCTCCCTCGCCTTGCCTGCTCTGAGATATCCTCGGAGGGGACATCGCCGATATAACTCTGGCCCGCACCAAGGGAAGCCACCCGCTCCTCATCTACATCCAATCCTGTCACCCGAAAGCCACTCCTGGCGAACTCCACCGCCAGGGGTAAGCCCACATACCCTAGTCCGATGACCACGATGTGAGCCTTCTTCCTTTCGATCTTTCCCTTCAGTTGATTGAACATAACTACCTCCGCGGCTCATCCAACTCTACCCGCTCCAGCCTCACCAATCCAAAGAGTCCGGCCAGGGCCACGCCGCCCCCAAGGATATAAGCCTCCACCAGCCCGGCTTGCATAATGAAGGTGGCTATAACCCCCAAGGCGCCACAGAAAAGGTAGCAGGCCATCACCGCCTCCCTCTGGGAGAGCCCCATCTTTACTAAGCGGTGGGAGAGGTGATCCTTTCCCGGGTTAGTGATGGGGTTGAGCCCCCGCCTGAGGCGGGAGATGACAACTAGCGTGGTGTCAAAGATGGGGATGCCCAGGACGATGACCGGGATCATCCAAGTGATCTTATCTGGGTGGCCGGGAAAGCGGAGTTTTATCCCCACCGCCGCCAGGACGAAGCCCAGAAAGAGGCTGCCCGCATCCCCCATGAATATGGTGGCCGGATTCAAATTGTAGTAGAGGAAACCGAGACAGGCCCCTAACAAGGCGGCGGCCAGGCTGCCCACCAAATATTGACCGTTCAAGGCTGCTAGGAGGAGAAAGAAGGCTGCAGCTACGGCCCCTATCCCTCCTGAGAGGCCATCCATGTTGTCCAGGAGGTTGAGGGCGTTGGTGATGCCTACCACCCAAAGTAGAGTGACTCCAAAATTGAGGATAGGGTTATGGAGAAAAGCGACCTGGACCCCGGAGAGGAAGAGGAGGGTGGCGGCCAGACTTTGACCCCCTAACTTGAGAAGGGGCCTGATCCCCCAACGATCATCCCAGATCCCTAGGAAGGAGACCAGGGTGGCGCCCACCAGGATGCCGATCAACTCCGACACATAACGCCGTTCGCCGAAGAGGAGAAGGGCTGCGATGAAGGCTAGGTAGAGGGCCACTCCTCCAAGGAGCGGCATGGGGGTGAGGTGGACTTTGCGAGGCTCAGGCCGGTCTACCATCCCCGTACGGGCGGCTACCCGCCGGAAGAGGGGCGTGACTCCTACGGCTAGGGCCAAGGCGGTAGCGAATACGAGAAGCAGATTGCCCATCTAACTCTCCCAATAGGCGATGAGAGCGTCCCAGAAAGGTCTCTCGGTAGGGCTGGCCAGGTCCCTAGCCAACTGAGCCTGGGTTAGGGCCTCGTCCAAACGGCCCATCTGGTAAAAGAGCAGAGCCAACCGGCTACGAGTGCCGATATCGTCACTCGACTCCGTGGCCGCCAGAAACTCCTGAATAGCCCCCTCCAGGTTCCCTGTTACAATATAAGAGTAGCCTAAATCGATATGCTCTTTGACCTCTTCGGAGGCAGTGAGCATGGTCTCTTGGTGGGCCTGAGCGGCGTAGGTATCGACCAGGAGTAGGTAGGTCTGGCCATATTCCGGGTCTAGAGCCAAAGATTCCTGGAATTTGGCGATCGCCTTCTCGTAATCCTCAAAGGCCTGGTAGGTCTGGCCCCACTCGTTCATGAGTTGAGCGTTATGGGGGCTTAAAGTTGTGGCCTCCTGGTAATAGTTTAAGGCCTGCTGCAACCTTTCCCTCCGCTCTTGCGGGTCTTTCGTCAACCCACCCCAGACGTTGTAGATTCGTCCCAAGTTGGCTAGATGGTCGGTATTTAAGGGGTTAATAGCCCTCGCTTTCTCTAGGACCACTTGGCCACTCATCATGAGGCTTCCTCTATTCAACCTGGCTATCTGTTCTGGGGTTAGGCTGAAAAGGTCTTCAATGGTATGGGGTTCGAAGAACGGTTGCGCGGTAGCCTCCGGTGCGGTTTTCGCCTTCTCCAAGATGGAGCGGGCCAGGAAGATGTAGTACCAATCCTGATCCGGGGCTAGTTTGATCGCCTCCTCGTAGATGGCTATGCTGGCGTCCCACTGCTGGTGGCGATCCCATTCCAGGCCTTGCTTATAGATGGTATCGGCCCGGATGGGGTTTATGTTGGCAGTAAGGATAAGAACGACCACCAAAGGCAGAAAGAGGGGGTAGAGGGCCCTTCGAGGCCAGGAGGCCGGAGCGAAGGCTCGCTCTCCCTCTCGCATCAACGCTAGGGCAGACAAGAAGAGTAGTCCAAATGTGGCCAAGTAATAGATCATCACCGTCCCGGTCCCTCTCCAGGCCAGACCTATTACCTCCTCTATGGTGGTCGCAGAGAGGGTGCTCACCATCCTCCCCAGTGATAAACCAAATACCAAAGGAAGACCCAAGGAGATAAGGCCATAAGAGAGGAAGGAGAACAAAGGGCTTCCACCTTTGGGGGCCGCTTCGGTTGCCATCTCAGCGAAGATGAGAGAGGTGGCTAGGGCCCAGGTGAGGAAGAAAAGCCAAGGGATGCTGAACCCCTTAGCCGCGAGATCGAAGCCGGGGATTAGGAAGTCGAAGATCAGAGTGATCAGGAGAAAGGCCATGAGGAGAGGATAGGGGAAGAGGGGGGCGAACCCCTCCAGCCATGATGACTTGGTTTCTAGAGCTCCTCTTTTCTTCCCCCGCTTTCGTCTAGGGTTGCTTTTCGAGGCAGAAAGAGGTTTTGCCTCCGAGGCTGTAGCCTCCAAGAGAGGGGACCCTGTTATGACTAACAAAGCAGCGTAGAGCCAGAAGTAGGTTTTCGTGGCGGCGATGGCTATCCCAAAGTGGATCTCTACGAAATGGGCCATGATAGCCGAGAGAAGAGCCACTAAGAGCAGCTCATATGAGTTCGTCTCTTTAGCCTTGCTGGAGAAGCCTTGGGCCACCAGATAGGCCAATAGTCCGCTCACTAGCCCTACCGCCAGTCCCACCCCCGAAAGCCGCCAGGTGCCCTCCAATAGTCGAGGCCCCACAGCCCCCAGAAACCCACTAATCGACCAAAGAGTGATATAAGCGTTCCTCTCCCTTTCGCTCCCGATGAAACCCAACCACTTAAAGCCGTAGTAGAAGAGGCTGCCGAAGAGGAAGATGTAGGCTAGAAAGCCAACCAAACCCGTGGTTACCAAAGCGTCGAAGGTCTCGTTGTGAGAGCGATCCGGCACCCTATTCCGGGCCTCATAATGTCCCAGTTCTGGGGGGTAGAACCTGCTAAAAGCCACGTACATCGACTCTGGCCCGTAGCCGATGAGGGGACGAAAACCGTTAAGCCTATCCAGGCTGTCTGGCGGCAAGCCTAAAGGCTCGTGAGGGGCGATTAACTCTACAGCTCCTTCCCAGATCAGGAGCCTCACCTTCCCCGTACCTGACTCCGTCTCGAAGACCCGACCCAAGCGGCCGATGTAGGGTAGTTCCCGCATGAAGCCCAAGGGGGTATTCGGCAGGTTGAAAAGGACGAGAAAGAGGGCACCTGCCGAGGCCAAGCCCAAAGCCCCCAACCAGAGCCAGGCTATCCGCCGTCTCACGGCGAAGATGGATATGAAGACGAAGAGCCCCACTAGAAGCCCGATGAGAGGGCCTCTGCTCTGGGTGAAGATGATAGAGGCCAACTGCAGGGCGAGGAGAAAGGTGTATAACACTCCCAAAAGATGGGGGATCAGCGCCTCCTCTTGAAAGGTGAACCAAAAGGAGACGACGAAGAGGAGCATCCCCCCTCCCAGGGCTAGGAGTTCCAACCCCATCTCCCCTCGATAGACCAGGTGATTCAACTTGAAAATCAGGAGCAGGGAGTAGACGAGAGCCAGCCCCTGGGCCACAAGGAGGAAGAGGTATTTAGCCACCCGGAGCGGAGTCGGAATGGCGCCCCATCGAGAGGAGAGCGAGGAAAGAAGGGGTACCGAGAGCAGAAAGAGGGCTAGAAAGCCCCAGAGAAGGGCGAAACTCGTCCCTCCCGCTATGTAGTCCACATCGGGGAGGAAAAAGATCAGATAGAAGAAAAAGTAGAGAAGAGCGAGGGCTTGGAGCAAGAGAAGGAAGGTGTAACCCCCCCTCTGTCGAAAAGTGACGATGGTTTCCCTCGCAGAGGGAGGGGCTTTTTCCCAAAAGGTTTGGAAAGTGCTCACAAACCTTCCCAGAGTCAAGGGGACGACCATTATGAGATAGGCAGCCACAAAGATAGAGTTCCCCATGCTGGAAGCCACGCGGTAAGTGACATCCCCAACCCAGGGCAGGGGGTCTAGTTTGAAATGCTGCACGATGCCGTAAAGGGCCACCGGCAGGCTGACGATAACCATAGCCGTAACCAAGCGGTCCAGTTGCCGGCGACTCTTTAGGGTTAGGAGGGTCAAGAAAAAGATGACTGCATAAGAAAGTGTCGTGTAAGTTCCTTGCAGCCGCTGGTAGGAGCCCCAAAGGCTAACTCTGGGGACGATGGAGGTGGCGGTGGTCAAAAGGTAAACCCCCACCAAGATCAAGGTGGGTATCACCAAGGGCAAGGAGAAGAAACCTGCAACTCTCTTTCTTGTAACCCCTCTCTCCAGGGCCTTGATCACCCAGGCTAGGCACATTACCAGGGCGATGGAGCGCAAGAGGGTGAGTTTATCGGGCTCAAAGACGCGACTGCTGTAGATGTTGAGGAAGAGAGGCACGGCCATCGCTGCCACCAGCCAGCCCGCCTCTATCACCCTGTCGCAGAAAACGGCCAGTCTAGTCTGCATCTACTTCGCTCTTCGGGTGGTCTCCTCTTTGAGGAGTCTCTGGTAATGGGCCACCATCATCTCCAGCCCCTCTTCTATGGTCACCTGCGGAGTGAAACCCAACACCCTTTGGGCTAGGCTGATGTCGGCCCTCATGCGAGAGACGCCACCATCTTGAACGGTGCTGAAAAGGGAAGGCACTCGACGCCCCAGTATCTCTTCCAGCCCTCTCACCAGCCCCTTGACGCTCACTTCTCGCCCGGCACCGACGTTGATTATCAACCCTTGCGCCTGGGCCGTGGCCGCAGCGATCAAAGCCTGCACCACATCATCCACATAGACGAAATCCCTGGTCTGTTCGCCGTTCCCGAAGATGACCACCGACCCCCCGCTCAAGGCCTGGCGGACGAACTGGGGTATCACCGGGGCATGGGAGGGTGGCGCGACTTGACCTGGCCCGTAGGCGTTGAATATCCTCAGCATCACCGTCTCTATCCCATAGAGGGCCCCCATAGCGGAGAGATAATGTTCGGCTGCTATCTTAGTCACGGCGTAAGGGTTGCGGGGGTTGGGACGGGCCGTCTCCTTGATGGGCTGCTCCTTCTGTTCCCCGTAGACCGTCCCCGATGAGGTGAAGACCACTCGCTTGATACCCGCATCTCGGGCTGCGGTCATGAGGCTTACCGTTCCCCCCACATTCACATCGTTATACTCCACAGGGTACAATATCGACTCTGGCACCGAGACCCTGGCCGCCAGATGATAGACGCAATCCATACCCTTAAGTAGCGTCCAGAGTCTGGGTATATCCCTGACATCCCCGCGGGTGAAGGAGACATTCTTATGCAAGGAGGCCGGGTCTCCGGCACTCAGATCATCGAGGACCCAGACGTGGTGCCCCTCTCTGACCAGATGATTGGCCAAAGCCGAACCCAAGAAGCCCGCTCCACCGGTGATCAGAACCCTCAAACTTCCCTCCTGCCCCCGCTAGGGGTAATTCTCCCGGCTAAAGGTTCTCCCTGAACCAGGCTACCGTCTTTTTCAAGCCCTCGGCCAAGGGCACTTGGGCCTTGAAGCCTAGTAGCCGCTCCGCCTTACTGGCATCTGGCAAGCGGCATCGTGGATCCTCGAAATGAGAGCCATAGAGATCATCATAAGGGACGAAGATGATCCGAGAGGAAGAAGCCGTGATCTTCTTCACCATCTTAGCCAGTTGGAGGATGGTCGTCTCCTCCTCTCGCCCGATATTGAAGACCTCGCCGTTCGCCTCCTTGCATTGAGCCGCCAGGACTGTCCCCTCCACAGTGTCCTCGATATAGGTGAAGGAGCGGGTCTGCTGCCCATCGCCATGAACGGTAAGGGGCTCTCCCCTTAACGCCTGACCGATGAACTTGGCGACCACGCTCCCGTATCCTTGGGGATCGAGGCGCGGCCCATAGGAGTTGAAATAGCGGAGGATAATAACGGGTAACCCCCTCTCTTGGTGGTAGGCTAGGAGCAGATGCTCGTCCAGAGCCTTGGCTGTAGAGTAAGACCAACGGGAGACCCGAGTTGAGCCTAAGAGCCTCTCATCCTCCTCAGAGAGTGGCACCTTCTCGCTCTTGCCATATATCTCCGAAGTGGAGGCGAAGATGAGACGACAACCGGCTTCCTCCGCCGCCTCAAGGACCACTTGCGTGCCCACCACATTGGTGAGGATCCCTCGCAAGGGGTCATCGATTATATAGGGGATGCCCACTACGGCGGCCAGGTGAAAGATCAGGTCACAGTCACCTACGGCTTCCCTCACCAGGGATCGATTCAGAACGCTCCCCTCGATGAACTGAAACCGCCTATCCCCTAGATGGTGCTCGATGTTGGCCAGTTTGCCCACGGAGAGGTCATCTAGGACGACCACCTTGTGTCCATCGACGAGAAGCCTATCCACAAGGTGGGATCCGATATAGCCTGCGCCCCCGGTCACCAAAGCCTTCATCGTCCCGCTATCATACCCCCCGCCAACCTAAAAATCAAGTCAGAGCACCTCTTCATAGAGGGCCAGTGTGCTGTCGATCATCCTCTCGTGGGAGAATTCCTTCTCGACCCGCTCCTTGGCCCGTTGTCCCATCTCTTCCCGTAGTCGTGGATCACTCAATAGCCGCTCTATGGCTCCCGCCAAGGCGGCGGGATCCCGCGGGCGTACCACCAGGCCCGTCAGGCCATCGATGTTTACATAACTGGTGCCCGTGCCCAACTCTGTGCAGACAACCGGCTTGCCGCAAGCCATGGCTTCCAGTTGCACGATGCCAAAGGCTTCGCTACGATGGATGGAAGGCAATACCAAGAGATGGCTAGCCTGATAGTAGGCCGGAAGGTCACTCTCCTTTTCCCCCAAGAAGAAAACCTTTCCCTTGACTTTCTTCTCCTCCGCAAAGCGAGAGAGGCTCGCTTTATAAGAGGAATCGCCACCGCCGATGATTAAGACCCTGGCTTCGACCTGGGTGAGGGCCTCAATCAAGACCTCTAACCCTTTGTAATAGCGCAGCTGCCCCACAAAGAGTAGAAGGGGATGACCGTATCGCCCTTCGATCTCTCTTGCCTTTTCCTCATCGACCGTCTGAAAACGCGAAACCTCGATCCCGTAGGGTATCGCTATACACGCCTTTTTGCGTCTGCTCAGATAGCGTGAGGTGCGGATATATTGAGGACTGGAGGCGATGATGCGGTCGGCTTTGGCTAGGAGGCGCCAAAGGAAAGGCTCGTAAAATCTAAGTAGGCTCCTCTGGCGGATGATGTCGCTATGGTAGGTGATGACCGTTCGCCTGGCCCTACCTAGCCAGAGATGGGCCAACTCACCCCAAGGGTAGGGGAAATGGAGATGGGCGATGTCGGGCTTCAGGCGGCGAACTATAAGGGGCAAGGAGAGGCTTAAGGGGGTGGAGGCTAGGGTAGCCAGCCTTCCAGCCTTGATGACCCTCACCCCGTTCATCTCCAGGGTCGTGGTCTGTCCAGTCAGACTGGTGACTAGGACCGTCACTTCTAACCCCCGCTTGGCCAGCCCTTCGGCCAAGAGCCGCAGATGGTTCTCGATGCCCCCCAGCACAGGGTAATAATCCTTGTAGATATGCAGTACTTTCACGGGCTTAACACCTGACGGTAGACCGCTAGGGTCTCTTTTGCTGTCCTCTCCCACGAGAAGTGGGCAGCCTGTTTGAGGCCCTCCTCGCGCATAGAGGCCCTGAGGTCGCTATCTCCCAACACCCGCTCTAGAGCCCTCGCCAACTGGGAGACATCCAGGGGGTCGACCATGACTGCTGCCCGGCCCGCGATCTCCGGCAAGGAAGAGGTGGAGGAGCAGACCACCGGCACCCCACAGGCCATCGCCTCCAAGAGGGGCAGGCCGAACCCCTCATAGAGGGAGGGGAAGACGAAAAGCGCAGCCCCGCCATAAAGAGCCGGCAGGTCATCCTCGGGAACCTGGTCTAAGAAAACCACCCGCTCTTGCAGGCTAAGTTGCTTCACTACTTCGTGTACTTCCCGATAGCGTGCATCCTCTTTCCCAGCCAGGACCAGTTTTCGCCCGGTTTTCACCTTGGCGAAAGCCTCCACCAGACGCACCAGGTTCTTATGGGGCTTGTTGATCCCCAGGTAGAGGATGTAACCCTCTGGTAAATCGTACTTTTGGCATAGGTTAAAGATGGCCTTCTCATTCACAGGGTTAAACTGCATATCAACGCCCAGGGGGATGACCCAAACCTTGGATGGCAGGACCCCAAAGAGGCGAACAAGGTCCTCCTTGGCCGACTGGGAGACGCAGATAACCTGCCTCGCACCGCCCACCGCCAACCGGATGGCGACCTCAAAGATCGCCCTCTTCCACAAGGAGGGCATGTATTGGGGACAAAGTTTGGGTATGAGGTCGTAGATAGTGACTAAGGATGGACAAGGGAGAAAGTAGGGTTTGATGTAGTAGGGCGAATGAAAGAGGTCCGGTCCCAAGCGGCGGATGAGAGAAGGCGACCGGTATTGCTCAGTTAAGGAGAAGGTGGGGAGATCTACGGATACCACCTCCACATTTGGGGCTTTTAACCTCTCCAGATCGTAGCGTGTATTGACCAACTGGGGGTTATAAAGGAGGGCGAAACTATCCTCTGGCGCGGCCTTGGCTAGAGCTTGCACCAGGTTGTAGGTGTAGCGACCGATGCCGGGGAAATGATCTTGGATATACCGTCCGTCGATGCCGATGCGCAAGGCTAACTCCTCAAAAGAAGCCGATAGACTTCCTCCACTCTTCGTGTGAGGGCGCGGACATCGAAGTTGGCCTCCACTCGTTCCCGTCCTCGCCGTCCCATCTCTTCCCTCTGCTCTCCATTACCAAGGAGGCTGAGGATCGCCTGAGCCAAGGCTCCGATGTCTCCTGGTGGCACTAGGAGGCCTGTTTCCCCATCCTTGACTATCTCTGGGGCGGCCCCATCGGCGAAGGCCACGATGGGCTTAGCCATGGCCATCCCCTCGACCAACACGCGTCCGAAAGGCTCAGCCTGGGAGCAATGGACCAGGACATCTAAAGAGGCCAATACTTGGGGGATGTCCTGGCGATAGCCAGTGAATATGACTCGCTCGCCAAGGCCCAACCTTTGGGCCAAATCCTTTAACTCCTCCAGATAGTGCTGGCCAGGGAAGATAGTCTCCCCCACTACCAAGAAACGAACTTGCGAGTCTTGGCTAGCCACTCGAGATGCGGTCTCCAGGAAGAGCGTTTGTCCCTTCCAGGGGCGGATCCGCCCTACTATACCCACTAGAGGGACGTCAGACGCCAAGCCCAATTCCTGGCGAAAAGTGACGCCTTCCAGATGTGGGTCGTAAATTTCCAACTCTAGCCCGTTGGGGACCACCTCCACCTTGGAAGAGCAAGGCAGATGATCAGCCACGGCGTGGGAGACGGCGATGACCCTGGTGGCTAGGCGACACATGAGCCAGGTATACACCCTCTCGGTGTGGATATCTCGCACGTGCCAAAGGAATGGGACTCTAGTCAATTTGGCGGCTGCTGAGGTGTAAAGGCTAGCCCGCATCACGTTGCTGTGGACCAGCTCCACCCCTTCTCGCTCGATGAGAGCCCGCAGAGAAGATACCCCTCTCAAATAGCGCCCTAGAAGCAAGAACGGGTTATACACCCCACGAAGCCTTTCCAGGGGCACAATCTCCACTTGTATCCCTAAGCCCCGCGCCTCTTGCGCCAAAAGCCCCTCGCGGCAGGCCAGAAGAGGGATAAAAGCCTTCCTATCTAAATGTTTGAGGAGGAGGAGAAGGCTATATTCTGCTCCACCGAGGGCGGTGGCGTGGTCCAGATAGAGTATCTTGACCGTCATCCTTGCTCTCTCGCCTTCTGTCCACCACCTGGCTTGCCAAACTTGCTGAAGACCTGTAACAGCCTTTCCTCCATCTTGGCCCAGCTGTACTCCTTAACGCATTTCTCTCTGGCTTTTGCTCCCATGTGGGCAGCCAAATTCTCATTCTCCAAGACGAACCGCAGTTTCCTAGCCAGTTGTTGCGGGTTGCCAGGCTCCACGATGAAACCGCACCCATGGAGGATGGTGGGGATATCCGAGACATTGGTGGAAATTATCGGCTTTGCCATGGCCATGGCATCGAAGATCTTAGCGGGGATTTGACCTTGGCTAAAAGGGTATTCTCGCTGAGGCACCACAATCACATCAGCCATAGAAAGGTACTCCGGGACCTCATGGAAAGGCAACATACCGAAGAATCTGACCTTCCCTTCGTGGGAGTTGGCGATTCTGCGAGCCAGAGGGTGATCCCAATCGACCCCGGCGATGACCAACTGGGCCTCATCCAGAGCCTCAGTGGCCGCCAGTAGATCCTCGATCCCTTTGTGGCGGCGGAGAGTCCCTAAGAACATCACCACCTTCTTGTCCCTATCTAGTCCATGCTTAGCCCGCAGGGCAGGGCCATTAAAGCGAGCAGGATTGAAATGCTCTGTGTCTCGCCCATGGGGGACTATGACGCCACCAAATCTCTGCTGGAGAAAACTAGACACGGTCGTTATGGCATCCGCATAGGGGATCATCTTCTCCATCAACCAAGTGTAGCCGTAGGAGTTGGGATCAAAGATGTTGAGAAACAACCCTATCCTTCGCAGCCGGTTGAAGCCGGCATATCCGCCCACCTCCCAATCATCAATGTCCAGCACTAAAGGCTTCCCCCTCCTCATCTTTTGCCAAAGGCCAAGGCCAAAACTTGCGGGGCGGGGCTTGATAGCATAGATGACATCTCCACTGATGAGTCTCAGGAGCTTCCTTGCGGAGAGAAGAAAGCGGGGGTGGTAACAGCCAACAGTAACTTTGTACGTGACTTCACCCGTGTCGCAGGGGGGCCAGATGCCGCTGCCGAAGGTCGGGCCCAGGATCTCCACCTCGTAGCGGCGCTGGAGCACCTTAGCCAACAGATAGGCTCTGCCAAGGCAGTTATGAGACATATCGGGAGTTAGAATCGAAATCTTCATGACCTGTCAAACTTTACCCTATTCCAAGCTCTTCCAAAAATATTTTTTCCATTTTGCTGACGGCTTTATCCCAAGTAAACTGCTTTATATGCTCATATCCGTTTTGCGCAATCTGTCTTAGCAAGTCTTCATCGCTCAATAATCTCATTAGATTTTCAGCTAACAACTCCGGATTTTTGGGCGGAGAAACTAGAGCTGTTTTCCCGTGGATTGCATAATCTCGACATCCTCCATTATCTGTTGTGACTAAGGCGCATTTACACGCCATGGCTTCTGCCGAAGGCAATCCAAAACCCTCTCTCCAGCTTGGGCATAAGAATATATCACAAGAATTGTAAATTTCCCTCACCTCATGACCTATAGGTTTATAAATGATATTCGCAATTATATTCACAGCTTTTTTATGAGCACCAAACATTACTAATTGTATATCTGGATGTTCTTGCTTCGCTATTTCAAACGCTTTCACACCATCTGGAATCCCTTTCCAATCATAAGTATGATAAAGCAGACAAATCCTTTTATTCTCATTATAAGTTTTTCTTGTAGGATAGAATACATTGGAATCAATAGGATTTACAATTAATTCCGAATCAGCATTAAATTTCTCCTTTAATATCTCCTTAAGCCAATTAGACACTACTATTTTTTTGATCGGGTATAGATATGTCTCATCAACTTTCTTTTTATCGCCGTGATAGAGACTTTCATAATGCTGAATAAAGTAGAACTTCCTGCCCTTCCTAGATGAATAATCCTTGACATACGGCGCTGTTTGCCAAGCTGAAGCAACAACGATATCCGCCTCTGGTATATATTTTTCCTCGTAAGATGGCACATATTTTATATCTGCTTTTACTTCAATCCAATCAGGCTTGTAGTGTAAAAGAGTCATAACGACTCTTTTGGGATAGACAATTGGAACTCCTTTTATCTTTTCTCTTGCAAGAATTGGTTGTGGGCAAATTACGGTTACCTTGTGACCTCTTTTGGCAAGTCTGTCCGCATATCCAAGAATTATCTTTACACCGCCGCTAATATTAATGTGTGGAGTAAGAAAAGTGATTTTCATATCTTTTCTTTCCTTAACTCAGAATACACTTCCCAATCTTTGTAAGGCAATATCTTTAGAAATCGCTCTCCTTGTCTCTGTTTCCAATTAATTATTTTTTCGAGAAGTTTGTCTAAAATATTTGGTTCATACCATCTGCGGAGGACTTGCATCCGAGATTTGATAAATTCAAAGTGAAAATCATAGTAATAAGACCCAGGGGAGTTTTTAGCAAACTGAGTAAATGTCTCAAATGTAAAAAACCTGACATGAGTACTATCGCCGAATGCTCCTGGACTGAAACAATGGGGAACCCAAATCTTAAGGGCCCCACCCGGCTTTAAGACTCTATAAAACTCCTTCATGATAGATTCTAGATTCTGAATATGTTCCAAAACATGAACACAAACGATTTCATCCACGGTTTCATTTTTGAAAGGTAAGCCATGTGTTATATTGCAGACTATATCCACTCCGGGTAGTTTAGCTCTATCGACCCCTATATATTCCTGGGGATTATAATCACCCAAGTATCTCTTGTATCTTTCTATTTTTACCTTGTCCAACTTTCCGCAGCCTATATCAACTTTTTGTACCATACTTTCACGCCCTTATTGTTTTCAAAGCATACCTCAAATTAGCCACCATATTGTAACCTGAGCATCTATCTAAAATATATATGCCTATTGGATAGATAAAAATGCTTGCTGCAATAATCATACAAAAAAGTAAAACATCATTTGCCACCAGTGGCTTAAGAATAAACATCTTCACAGGAAAAAGAGGGGCAATTGCTAGTAATGGAAATGATATGCACCTCATTAGATTTAATATTTCACTTTTCTCCATTCTTACCAATCTAGTAACAATTGTTAGAATGATAAATATGAACGAGCAACTGACTATAGAGACAGAAGCTGCAGTGCCAGTTATTCCCCACTTTGCTGTTAAAGGATAAATCAATATTGCCAATAACGCTAATTGAGCAGCCGGTAATTTCGCTTGAATATCGGGTCTTCCTAAGGCAAGAAATATCGGGCCGGATGCAGCAGCAATTGACCTTAAAGCCCCGAGAATACAAAGTATCTGCATTGCAGGAACCATAGGCATCCATTTTGCCCCCAAGAATATCCTAGTAAATTCAGGAGCTAGTATGAATATCCCTCCAGCCAAAGGAATGGATGCAAGGGCTGTGAGTTGCAAAGTTTTTAGGTAAGCCTCCCTCAACCTAGGAAGATCATCCTGCAATTTTGAATAAGCCGGGAATGTCACCTGGGAAATGGCATGGGTGATTTCCGTTGCAGGGAGATTGGATATGAGATAGGCCATCTGATAGAAGCCAAGGGCAGTCACGCCAAGTACTTTCCCTACTAATGCGTCATCACCTTGCGAAAGCAAAAATATGAGTATGCTTGATCCTAATACCCATCGCCCAAACCCATACAGTTCCCTCGCCCTCGCTCCCTCGAGCCGCGTCTGCGGTCGATAAGGGTGAATCAAGTACGACACCACCATCCGCACGAAGTTCGCGGCCAAAAGCCCGAAGATGAGCGCCCAAGCGTTCTGGAGCAAAAGAGCGGCGGTGATTGCTACCACAAGATCCACTAGCGTGCCGCTCACTTGGTAAACGAACTGTTTGTGAAACTCCAGTTCCTTCTGGAAGTAGACAACGCCGATGTTGGTAAAGCCCTGAAAGAGCATCGAGAGCCCCAGCACCCGAAGTAGTGGCGCAGCCGCCGGTTCGCCGAAGAACGCCGCTACATAGGGGCCAATCCCGAAGAGAATCAATGCTAAGAGCGCCCCACGGATCGCCTGCACCGTCCAGGTGGTGTCCAGATAGGGTTTTATGTCCCTGTCCTTCTGGATGAGCGCCTGCTGAAACCCCGTCTGCGAGAACGTCTCCAGAGCAGACATCGCGAGAAGCGCGATCCCGAACAGGCCGAAGTCCTTCGGCGCGAGCAGTCGGGCCAGCACAATAGTGCGCACCAACTTGAACAGCCGGTCCACAATCCGCAGCGCAAAGACCCAGAAGCCGCCGCGAACCACCCGCTGGGAAAGCGTCCCACCTGGCGACAAGAGCCGCTGTAGCCGGCTCTTCTGTAGAGCGATCCATCCAGTCCGATTTGTCACACCCATTATGCCGGCACTCGTCGCTGCTGCACCTGCTTGCGCCATTCAATCGTCTGGCGTAGCCCCTCTTCAAACGAAGTCTTGGCTCGGAACCCAAGCAACTGCTCTGCCTTGCTCGTATCCAGGTATAGGACCGCCGGCCGCTGCCCCCCGACCGTCGCTGGGCTCACGTTGCCGTACCGCCAGCACCCATGAAAAAGCGGCACACTCATCATTTCAATACCCTTTCCCCCCCCATCGCCTCTACCCTGGCCACTACCATATCGAT
>JRER01000753.1_pt2 | contig 17077 bp, 20 predicted proteins | sample 210161 | NCBI WGS metagenome assembly JRER01 (sample SAMN03019618, study PRJNA260268) | marine sediment metagenome | biome: Marine; feature: Sediment; material: Clay; isolation source: clay from marine sediments 136 meters below sea floor depth collected from... | place: New Zealand: Canterbury...
AGGTATCCTTGGGCATCTAAGGTACGACACCGACAAGGAACTTGAGGCTATTAATAGTCTATATCGAGGAGAATGGAGACTATACAAGAATTTCTTTCAACCAGTAATGAAACTAAAGGAGAAGATTCGGGATAAGGGAAAAGTACACCGAAGGTACGAGGTCCCCAAGACCCCCTATCACAGGCTCATCGAATCAGAGCATATTCCAGAGGACACCAAGGAGAAATTAACAAAGCTTTACCAAGGCCTTAACCCTGCAGAGCTCAAAAGAAAGATCGATGAGAAGATCCACCGGCTCTTTGAAGTCTACGAGGAGAAGCAAGGAGGAACGAGAGCTACTCCCTCCAAGAAACAAACTCCTCGGGTGACAACAAAAAGTTACCTTTTCAATGGCACAACGACCCTAACCTCGGTTACCTGATCGAATGGCTTGACACGGAGGGATTATGGAGAAAAGTTGCGAAAATCCTTGTCCAGAGACGGTTTCACTTTACAAAAAGAAAATAGTTTGGTAAGATTCTATCTAGATAAAGGTTTCAGCTCTTTGACAAAAAATATAATATCAAGGAAGGGACGTTGAGCCTCTAATAGAAAGAGGGCTCACGCCCCTTTCTTTTTGGAGGTTTGAACCCTTCCGGGAGGAAGAGAAATGGGTTTACAAGAAGTAATATCAATGGCAATATGGATGATATTTGTGTTCGGAATGTGTTCCGCAGTACTAATTTTCTTAAGCTCGGTTAAAACACATGAAGACGGAATACGTTATTTATTCAGACTTTTTAAGACAGTTGGAATATGTGTTTTGCTAATGTGGTTATTATCATGGTTGGGGAGTCTATTTTAACAATAGTGTATGAGAGAGCCTTTACTGATCGGGGCTCTCTTTTGCTCTTAGGACTAATCAGGAGGGGATTTGTCCAGCCCGGATGGGGTGTCCGCTTTTTGACTTTTGAGGAGCGATCTTAACCGGGTGTAAATAAGAAAGGCCGAACAAATCGTTGCGAAAAGAGCTGAGATAATCCCCAGAAGTCGATGTTTCTCAACGAAACTGACAACTCTACCACTAAGTTGGGGAACTCCATTGGACCTTACATTATTGGTATGTGCTACAAAACGTAGGCTGATTCCCTCTTTGTTTATAGATGCCTCGTTTAAGTTTAAATTGTCGCTGTATATAACTATGTCCTGTCCACTTACATACTTCCTTTGTCCGTCAATTTCTCCTAGATCAATAATGGCACCTTGGTGTACTTTAAATGCGAGATTCTTAAAAACACCTTTAGGTGGAATGTTTAGGGAAGATGTGTCGCGGATTAATTGTATTGCCTGACCTTCGGCTTTTCCAGTATCTGGATAGAGAGTAAATTGCATCTTTACTTCTCCATCTCCCTTTGAGTAAAATTTGACGACTACGGGACCAGCTATACTTATGTAATCATCTTTAGAAGATAGTTTCTTTAGTTGGCTTGTTGCCAGTGTATCCTGGTCATATTTTGTAATTTGATCTATGGGATTATCGTATATTTTACAACCCTTGGGAAGATCTATCTGTTTCACAGCATTGCTGTGAAACAGGCCCTTTGCTCCTAAGTGTATTGATTTTATCGAGAGTTGAAATAACTCTGGAGCTATTCTTTCCCACCAGAGTTTCATTGTTGGCTCATTAGACGCAGACAGATTGAAAGATAAGAATTCTTCTTCCGAAACGCTGGAAACTACAAAAGGTACAGAGTCTGTGGTCTGGGGTAGAACGAATATACCCGATTCAAAGTTTTCTATTCGATTGTCTTTGTCTATGTATGTAACTTTTCCGCGAACCTTTCCTTGTTCAGAAGTATCCGGCATGATCGCAAAAGAATAATTTAATAGGAATAATTTATTAACTTTTCTGGTAAAGTCAGGTTCTAATGGTAAATTTTCTAATAGAGTAAAGCGAATATCTCGTATATCTGCATTGCCAGTAACCTTTCTATAAACTATAGTTGTATCCACCAGTGCAAGGAAAAGGAGAAAAATAAATAGGGCAATTAGAAATGCGACAAATTTCCCTCTCTCTTGGCTAAAAAATATCTTCAGATGTTTGGTCAAAGATTTAGCAATGTTTTTAATATTGCTCCACAAAAAAATCCTCCTCATTAATGTGAACATTGCCGGTACCTATGTCAACTGATTTAATTTTGCAAGTATATTTTCCTGGTCTTGCGTATTCCTTTGTTTCTTCGTGTCTCCCATCCCATACAAATTTGAGCTGCTCATTCCATGGTTTGAACTCCTCTTCCTCACTCCAGATATATTGCCTCTCTTTAAATATTAGCACAGTTGCAATAACCGAGCTTGCATCCTTTGTTAACCAGTAATAAAAATGCCACATTACGGCTGGCCGCTTTGGTGAAATGCATTGTGCGGCCACTGGGATAACTATAAGTCGATAGATTTCTAGAACTTTCTCCTTAAGTAAGTCTAAGTTAAAAATTTTTGATATTGAAATTTCTTCCTTTATCTTAAATAGTTCTGTTGTTCGTTGGATGAACACATGGAGGCCTTTTGTGTCTATATATCCATCTTGACTGAGTCCTTCAATTAAATAGTCGTAAATTCTAGGTAATGTTTCCTTGTCTACTCCTTCCATTAAATCCTTCATTATATTTACTACATCATCTTTATATTCTCTCGTGTATAAAAGACTCTTTCTGGCAATCTTGAGCATTTTTTCGACCTGCCCTGAGTTGTTTTCAATCTTTTTCTCTGTTGTTGCTAAAGCTAGAAGTGGTATAGATGCAATTTCTTCTCTGAAATCCGATAATTCATGAAAGTCTTCTCGCTCTGCGAAGGTATTAGAAGGCAGTGGTAACACAGCGGCATGGACTGACCTTTCTACTACTAGGGCCGTAATCGCTCTTGGTACTTCGTATAGATCGCGTATTATGACATCTTTATCTGGGTCTAATTCGTGTTTTTTCAAAGTGCGCCTTAGAGCATAATCGATGATTGAACCGTGGAAATCTATACCTATAGTTTTTCCTTCAAGATCTCCTATGGATTTAATTTGGGATTGTGCCATGAGATACAGTAGATTCTTATCAAAATAGAAGAAGATTATCCTTATTGGCAACTTTTCGGTAGCTATAAACATTGCTATATGCGCTGGTGATCCAATATAGTAGTCTATCTCTCCATTGTGTAATGCATATATCCCTGATGACGGACATATTCCATAGGATATTTCCGGCTCTAGCTCTTCCTCTTTAAAAAAACATTTCTTAATGCCCACATGAAGAGGTAATGAAGTAATATCTTCAGAGTAAGGAGCTACTTGTATTCGGACTACTGCTCCATGCGCTACACTAAAACCACTCAAGACAGCTATAATCATGATTAGAGTAGTTATAAGTCGTAATGTTCGTCTCATAATAGCCTCCTCTTCAAACAAAATATCCCGATAATTGACGTACCTTTTCTTCTCCCTGCCTTCTCTCCACCACCTATAGGGAGTTGAGATTTTGGGATGCGGGTTGTGTTGGAGTTTTTGTTGTTTTAGACCCGATATTCCGGAAAATAATCTGCAAGGTTTTTACCGTTATAATACACATCCGCTACTAGTCTGTCCCTATCTATAGTTTGATAATTTTTAATGTCTACCCATTTGTTTAAGATCAGTCCTCTAAGTTTTTCTTTGGCTTCTTCATACCCTGGTTCGTCTTGTTCAGGCGTATTATAACCTGCTGGACGAACAGTATCTCCACTTCTTCCATTCCACTCCCAGTTATGGCTAACCTTAAAAGTATCACCATCAACAACTTCGGTAACAAAAAATTCAGTCATGGCCTTCTCACCTCCTCTGTTGAGCCTGGTTTTGTTTCCGTGAGATTAGTTTAACTGTTAGTCTGGCTTGACAAAGTGGCATCCGTTTGACTGAGTAGGTTGACAAAATGGCGTAAATGTGTTGTAGTCTGGGTTTTTGGACAGTTTTCTAGCTGTGGGATGGTCTGTTGGGGAGTTTCTTTGACTGCCCTTTGAAGGAGTTAGGGTGCAAGCAACAAGTGGTAACTGCGGGTTTAGTATGGTTGATGCAGGTTTTTAGTTATTTAGCTTGGATTGAGGCCTCCTTTTTGTTCTGTCACTTATCCTGAGACATCTGTTAACATATAACATTTTTTTGGTTTGTCAATTTTTGGAGAGGTAATGTGAAAAATCGTGTACTTTATTTGTGTGCCCCCTTTTCCATTATTGCCCGGTTAGAGTCAGGGACTAGGATCTTGGCTCTGCTCTACGGTGGCTTGAGGCGCAGGAAAGCTCGTCTCCGAGTCACGCAGTCGTCCCTTCGAGGATACCTGAAGTACGAGCGCAATAGTAGAAATGATTAGCGCACAAGTAGAAAACCAAAAAAACATTCTGTTGGATATCCTGGTATGGGCGAGACCGATGTAGTCCCTTGGCTTCAGCTCTTCTATCACAGGACAACGATACGGACAAAGAAAACACCTTTTCCTTTTGACCTTGCACTCTAGAGTCTCGGAATCTTTTGGCTCGGCAAAATAACAGTTTGGGTCGACTATGCTCCACAGTGATTTAAGCATCTATTTCTCCTTTGAGTTTCTCGAAGTATAAGATTTGGGAGTCTTTGTGAATTTCTCCACTATGTTTCTAAAGAAATCTTCGTCGTATGGAGCTCTCTTCGCCCACGACATTCCCCGGTTCTTACAGGCTAATCGCGTTGCACTCTCATAGAATAGGTAATTGTCGTGCTTAGTGACCTCAAACTTCTCGATGATTCCCAGGTCAGATAGCCAAAGTGTAATATTTCGAATGGTGATGGGAGCTTTTCCGCGAGGCCCTGTCATGAATAAGCGCTTAATTGTTTGTCCATAGAGATCGAGAAAGAAAGACAAGAGATTTTTCTTATTTATTTTGAACTCGGTTTCCTCTCTTCCCAGATCCTCTTTTTTTATGAATATTTTGACGACGAAATCCAACAAGAGGTCTTTCACAACAATCCCCTGAGGGTGCCTCATACCAGTCCGATGGTGTCTACTCCGCCCCCAAGTGTCGATATATTCTGGCCAGTAAAGCAAAGACCGCAGATAGTATTTACCGCGCGGAGTCACATAATACTCCGGGGAAGTCTTGACATTCGGTCCACCTAGCGCCCTTTTGTATGTAATCGCTTTTTCGTCAGTCAGTTCCATATCGAATAACTTTCTGAGAGGCTCTTCCAGTACGTCTGCTTTGAAGCCATACTCTTCAAACCATTCCTCGTCGGTTGAGCTGATTGAACTCTTACCCATGAGGAATTCCAGGAGTATTACATACAAAGAGTTTCCAACCTGGCTGCCCTTAATTCCCTTTTCCTGTCTCTGTTTCTTGGTCAGGTATTGATGAGAACGCTCCTTGTGCAGATTTTGGATTTGTATCTTCTCTGTTGGAATTTGGGTAAAGTGGTCAAAAATAGCTCTATCGGGAACAGAATACCCTTCGATTTCCTCGGTTATCTCAGATCGGTTCTTTCTTAAGCACTCCATCATCTCTTTCCCAATCACTTCTATGTAATTGATATTGCCGTTACTCATCCCCTCTATGAACTCATACTGAGGGTGCGAGAAAGGTAGTTTGATTGTTTGGACTTTTTTTCTTTCTTCTCCCTTCACCTGATCTTGCATTTGTTCGGCCTCTCGAAAGAACTCTTTAATCCTTCTGTACAATTCTCGCAGCAAATCAAATACTAATTTGCTTGCCCCAACCTTTTCCCGCAATCCTATTTTCTTCTCGTCGCAAATCAGGTCCAACCGGCGACTCAGGATTTGCTGTGGCCCGAACACAGGCAGGTTCACAGGGTCCAGGCATTGAGTTATGGCAAGTTCCCCTATGGGGTAGTCAGAACATGCCATTATGGCGTTGTAAGCAGGATTCCTAACTGCCTGGATGACAACGCAATGGAGAGACCCTCTAAAGGGTTTTATAAGCCTAACTAAATTAGGCAAGAATCGGTCGCAGTAATCTATATCATCTAAGAAGAGCAATAACGGTTTTTTCTTTTCTCGATATTTCAATATCAGTTTGACCCACGATTCGTAGGTTTTCCTGGAAGATCCCCGTAGGTCGTGGCCGGCAGCACGATATGCATCTTTCACCTTCCGGAAATATTCCTTTATGAGCTCTATTAGAATCTCTCTGACTCTCTTTTCGAAGACGTCTTCCCGATTTAGCGAAGTCGTTGCGTGGAGGTCGACGAATAAATGGCGATCCCTCATGTCCTCGGAATATCGGGGCGTTTCCAGAAACCACTTCAAGAAATGTGTCTTTCCCCCTCCCTTGACTCCCCTCAAAAATACGTCGTCGCCGTATGGCTCCGCCGCCTGAATGGTATTACGAAGTTTGGTGGCCTCATCACTCAGTTCTATGAAAAAGGGATGTTGAAACACCTCGTCTTTATACTGCAATAGGGGTCGAAACAACGCTAGAATGATGCTTTTTGTGAGCCTTGGATAGTCCCACAAACTCTTTGTTCTCATGTTCTCCCTCCTTACATATTGCTTATTATCAGCAATCATTGGCTTCAGGGAAGTTGATGAGCAGACTTCTCTTTGACCCTTTTGTGCCTATGTATCTTAAGAGATGCACGGTGACCCCGTTGACTTTTTGATATGCTGTAACCGAAGCTCTTTCTTACAATGTCTGGTCGGGGGAGAGAACTGCCTACCTGTAGGTTTTATAGATCTCGTGCTTTTCTTATCCGGACGACGTTATTTCTTCCTCACCGCTGGTCATCGCCTTCCTACCTAGTTTTGAAGCTTAACTCCTGCGTTCACCTCCTTCCCTACAAGTCTCATCTCCCTGTTTTCAATCTTGGACTCCGAATTTGCTACCTTCTCCCGAAGTGTTCCTGACCTGCCCCCATTAATTGTACCACTCGTTAAGTTAGAGTCAAGGGAATAGTAGTTGGAGTTTCCCCAAAATTTGACATCGTTTTCCCAAGATGCTGAATTAAAGAAGGATTGAGAAAATGACAAAGTGGAAATGGACTTTCTGCGTGACAAAGCTCGATATTTTAGATAGAATTTGGGGAAACTCCCAAAAACAAGAAAGGGTCCAGTATTATGGCTATCGAAAGCAAGACAGCAGGAAAAATCAAGACGCAGATAACCCGATTTTCTAAGAGACTCTCATCTGGACTAAATAAGCCAAAGAGAAAGTTTCTCCATCAGATGATATATGGTATTCAGGAAAGTTGCGACATAAAGCTTACCAATATTGGCAGGTCGTTAGTAGAAGAGATCTCGCTCAAGAAGACCGAGAATAGACTCTCTCGGCAAATAAACAATGGGGATCTTACTGAGTTTGTAGACAGAAAACTCACGGGAGAGGCTAAATACTGGATAAAGGATGAAACAGTTCTGGCTCTAGATTTATCAGATATATCCAAAGAGTATTCAAAAAAGCAAGAATTCCTAGCCCTGGTAAGGGACGGAAGCCAAAAAGGAAAGATAAGAAAGGGATATTGGACCTTGGGAATCTTAGGTGCCGATCCCAGAGGAGATAAGGTAGTTCCCCTTTATGGAGAGCTTTACTCCCAAAGAGCCGACGACTTCCAAAGCGAAAATAAACAAATCCTTGCAGCTATAGATCTTGTAAGAGAGATTATAGGAAAAAAGGGAATATGGACTTTAGACAGAGGCGCCGATAGAGGAATCATCTTCAAAGGCCTTTTAGCAAGAGAGCTTAGGTTTACCATAAGGCTGAGAGGTGATAGAGATCTTGTTTTAATAGACAAGAAAGGAAGAGAAGGAAGAAAAAGAAGTTCTTTTACTTTAGCCAAAACTTGTCCTTGCAGAAGAAAGGTAAAGCTCAATATTTGTAAAGAAGGAGAAGTCCCCAGAATAAAGGATCTTTATCTTGGAACAAGAAAAGTGAAGCTTCCTTTCTATGACACTCCCCTAACTTTAGTGGTAGTGAAAGGATACAGCAAGAATCTCCTTATGCTTTTAACTAACGTTGAGGAAGCAGAAGATGATCCCTTAAGTATTTTAGAGATCTATCTTACCCGCTGGAAGTGTGAGGAGAGTTTTCGTTTCATAAAACAAAGCTATAATCTGGAGGATGTGAGGGTTCAGAGTTATATAGCCTTAAGGAACACGGTGTCTTTTGTTACGGCGGTATTCTTTTTTGTTAGCGTTGTCCTGGCAGCGGGCATGAGACTTAGAATACTTCTTAAGAAAGTGTATGAGAAAGCAAAGAGGCTATTCGAAATACCACCCTTCAAACAGTATGCTATTTGCGACGGGATCTATAATCTTCTTTGGGGAGGGAAATTTTCGAGCTCGAAGGAATTACCTGTTAGTCAAACACCTCAGCTGACTTTACCTTTCGAGATTTCGCCCTTTTAAAAATTTTGGGGAAACTCCTGAATAGTAGCCTCGGGAGCAGGTGGCCGGTAATTTAAGGAACCATGCGGTCTTACCTGGTTGTATTCATTCCGCCACTCCTCAATGAGTATCTTCGCTTCAGTTAGTGATGTAAATATCTCTCGATTAAGCAGCTCATCTCTTAGCTTGCCATTGAATAACTCTATATATCCATTCTCCCAGGGACTTCCTCTCTCAATAAATAGCGTATTTACTTCTAGACGGTTCAACCATCTGCGTATCGCCTTTGCGGTGAATTCAGGACCGTTATCGGAACGAATATATTCAGGGGCACCCCTAAATATGAACAGATAGAACAACTCCTCGATAACGTTCTGAGAAGTAATCCTACGATCAACCAAAATGGCCAGGCACTCCCTGGTGTACTCATCAATGATAGTGAGCATTCTGAATGCTCTGTCATCAGCTGTCCTGGCTACCATGGCCTCACGAGCTCCACACATGGTCCTTGTGCTCGAGATCTTGAGCCTGGTGCATGAGCCATCATTGAGCCAGAACCTGCCCCGCTTTGGCTGCTTCTTGGGCACCTTGAGGCCTTCCCTACTCCATATTCTCTCCACTCTCTTGTGGTTCACTCTCCAGCTTTCCTGTCTGAGTAGTGCCGTTATTCTCCTATACCCATATCTACCATATCGCGTTGCCAGCTTGATAATCTCTGCTGAGAGTCTTTCCTCTTCACTCCTGAGGTGAGGGATGTGACGTTGAGTACTCCTTGCCTGTCCCAGCACCTGACATGCCCGTCTCTCGGAGATTTTAAGAGTCTTTAAGACCTTACCTACCATCTTACGCCTCTTCGACGGGCTTAGGAGTTTCCCCGGGATGCCTCCCTGAGTATCGCATTATCCAGGGAAAGATCTGCTACTATCCTCTTGAGCCGAGTATTCTCCTTCTCAAGCTCCTTTAGTCTTTTGACTTGTTCAATCCTCATGCCACCATATTCTTTTCGCCAACGGTAATAGGTTTGTTCGGTTACTTCTATTTTCCTAGTGGCTTCACCTATCGTTGATCCCTGACTAAGGAGAACCTCTACTTCCCTGAGCTTGTTGATGATTCTCTCTGGCGTATAGCTTCTTCTGGCCATTTACATTCCCCCTTTTTCGATCCCTATTCTAACATAATAACTGGACCGATTCTAGGGGGGCAGGTCACTCCGCCGTCTTCTGGTTTTCTTCTGAATTTTGGTGCTCGTTTTGTTTTCATTTTAATAAAGCCATAGATGAGTAAAGCTATTTTGTAATCAGCCGATAATAAATAAAAGTAAATTGATGTGTGCACTGTAGACCCACCTTCTTTGCTGCCATTCTGTTCCGGGGTGGATCTATTTCTGTTTAACTTGGTCTTGCACGGTGGCTAAATGTTGTTCTAAACATAACGCATATAGCCTTACCGTATCCTCTTCTGAGGGGAACCCTGTATTCATTTGGAACTATTTCTTCTACTTTACTATGATGTTCAAATTCTTTCGCGATTCTTTTTACGATTGAGTTGTTGTAGTCCCCCCAGCCGCATAGATAAATTGCATCAACTTTTTCTCTGATACACCTTCGTACCCTCCGGATATATGCTGGTGCTCCATATACATCTCTAACCTGAGGACGACCCACCAATATGACATGGACTTTGATTGTCCCTCCTCGAAATTCCAGTGGTACAATTTCACCAGGTTCTCTAATAACTATGATATTCAAGAACCCTACAAAATCAGCTGTTTCTTCGAGCAGCGATTCGCTTGGAGAATGTCCATATATTTTCCTACCTAGTTCTACAAATTCACGCAGTAGAATTCTGGTGAAAAATCCTTGATCGTCCAGCGTTTCCATTATTTTATAATATTTCTTTATTTTTGGTTCTTTTTGTAAAGTTGGCCCTAAAGTGTCTTCGAGAAAAAGGTCGACAGCTGTAGTTCTTTTCCCAGAAATAAGCACTTTTCTGACACACACAAAGTCAATTGATTTCATGACCTGTCTATCGATATAAGGACGGGCGTGTGGAATGACCCCTCTCGAAGCATAAGCCATAACAGCAGTAACACGATTCCAATCTTGGTTGGCGTGGTATTTCATCTTGACTACGATTTCGTCTTTATCAAGAAAGGCTTGAGGACTCATTTCTTTAGCCCATTCTATTTTAATCCCGTAAGGCATTATTTCTCCTACCTCAGAACTTATTGCCTTTGAGCAGGTATTGATCCGCGATCGGACATCAAGGTCAATAGCGGTTTGTTCTGCTTTAAGACTTCGCCAGGCAAATAATTTGAGGATTACCGAGACCAATCGTTGTGCTCTTTCTATATCAAAAAAGAGGAACCAAAGTGTAATAAGTAGAGGTACCGCAACTACACCTGCAATTGTTTTCCACCATTCCCAAATTAAGTTAAAAATCGAGCTACCCAATTATTCTAATCCCTTTCTCCTTAGAACTTCTCTATAGCACTCAGGATTGTCGCAACAAAGTAATATTTTGTTTTCGAAAGGATAGATACAATGGAGATTTTCTTTATTAATTTGGCTTCCGCAGATATCGCATTTTAACTTTCCCTCTTCTAAGGGCTTCAGAAGGTGAAGGCTTTCTAAAAATTTATCTATCCTGCGCTCGTGGACTGCGTGAATTTTATACTTTTTCATTCTACTCCCTAAAATTAGTTGGCTCTTGAGGGGGCTCTTTTAAGAGTTCTGGACTGCATCCCTGTGGTTGGACAGATTAGGTTAGAGTAATCTGAGAGGGAACAGTTGGTTTTTGTTTATCCAGCAGCCGCTCCTCAAACTCATTGGGTGGACAGTAGCCCAATGATGAATGCAGTCGCTTCTCATTATACACATCCTCGACAAAGTGGCAAATTCTCCTCTGCGCATCCCCCATGGTTTTGTACTCCCAGAGGTGGATCTCCTCATCCTTTAACGTTTTGATAAAGCTCCTGCAGACGGCATTGTCATAGGGATTGCCCCGTCGGGCCATTGCTATCGCGACAATTCTCTCTTTTTGGGATTCTTTTCGCTTGAGACGTAAGATCACAAGTCTCATAATGACACCAGTCTAAGGATGCGAAAGGAATGCCTTTAATAGATCGAGCAGAAGTCAGGTTTGAATTGTCTCTCACGGGAACTTTCTATCACTGTGCGTCCTTCTACAACAACACTGAATCCGTTCGAGGTTGAGGAAGAAAGTCCATACCAAAGCCTTTTTTCTGGTGACAAACGTTCAGGGGGAATGTGTAAATCCCACGATCCCTCAGGTCCAGTGAAGGAGACATAAGTCCCGTCTTCGAAGAAGTATGTGGTTGTACAATAACATTACCTGCTTGATTCTTTTTCCCAGGGCCAAATGACATTTCCAAGTATCAAAGAATTCAACATTAGTACGAAGAGGAAAGCAAAAGAGAGATTGTTGCTTCATTCAACACACCTGCCAATGTAAAAATCTCTGAGAGGCAATATTCCATAAAAATTCCCCTTAAATGTTTTTTGGTTATTACTGTTCCCTTCAACCCCTCATCGTTGTTCAAAGTCGTAGCTATTCACCCTCCAAAATCTTCTCCATAGTCGTCTTTCCTAGCTTGGCAATCTTAAGAAGAATATCCCCTGGAGGGATTACTTCACCCTTTTCATATCTACTCACCGTTGATTGAGTTATTGCCAATTTTCGCGCAAACTCATCTTGATTCATGTCTAAATCGATGACGCGTATTTTCTTGATTCTTCTCCCCATTTCCTTTTTGTTAACAGCCATTTTCAATTCCCCTTGTTTGAGGGTAAAATACCCACGCCCCTTGACAATTATTTATTTTAGGATATAATATACATAAGAGGGTAAAATATCCTCTACTCTTAATATCCAGTTATAGTCTAATCAAATATTCGCCATTGTCAACCCCAGGATCTCCCAAAGGTTTGACATTGGCTGAAAGGAGAAAGAAATGAACAGACTCCTTATAGACGTGAAACAACTCTCAGAACTAACAGGGTTGAGCGTTTTTACGCTCTATTCCTGGATTAACCAGAAGAAGATTCCTTATGTTAAAGTCGGGAGGCTTGTTCGGTTTGACCCGAGAAGAATTGAAAAATGGATCGAGGGAAATAGCGTTGAAGAAAAGAACTTGTAGGGAGGAGTTTTATGTATACCTTTGAAAAGAATGGAGTAGTTTCTGCAAGGGATCCTAATAGATTGTATACGAAGGCGCACACCAAAAAAGAGGCCCTTGAAAGACTGGCTGAGTACCTTAGAAACGAAAGGGGCTATTCTGAGAAGGAAATTAAGAAATTTATCACTAAATCCTTTATAGAAGAAATTGACTGCTAATTCTTGAGGATTTTCTTCAAGTTACTAAACAAAATCTGAGGATAGCATAGATGGCGGTATATAAAAAGGGCAATAAGTGGTACATTGATTATTACGTGGATGGGAGGCGGCGAAGGGAATGTATCGGTCCTAGCAAGAGACAAGCAGAATTGGTATTGAAAAAAAGAAAAGTTGAAATAGCTGAAAATAAATTCCTAAATATACGCAGATTTGATAGGATACGGTTTAAAGAAATGAGCTTTGAGTATCTGGAAATTTATGCAAAACCAAATAAAAGGTCTTATTCTCGAGACCAGACAATCATAAAACATTTAGATGAGTTTTTTGAAGATAAATACCTGCACGAAATAACAGCAGTTGATATAGAGAAATATAAACTCTACAGGCTCAGGCAGGTCTCCAAATCAACTGTCAATAGAGAACTAGCGTGTCTGAAACACATCTTCAAAAAAGCTAATGAATGGGGAAAAACTGACCGAAATCCAAGTGAAAAAATACGTCGCTTCAAAACAGTTCCACCGAGAATAAGATATCTGGAGACTGAAGAAATAGAGGCCCTCTGTAATGCATGCCCCTCTTATCTGAAACCAATCATTTTGACGGCAGTGAATACGGGTATGCGGAAGGCAAAGCTACTGAACCTCGAATGGAAAGACTTAGATTTCCACAATAAATTGATCTACCTTAGTGACACTAAGGGAGCCGGAAAGCGAGAGATTCCTATGAATAATCTTGTCTATACCATACTTCTCAGCACAAGAAAGGGGCCCAACAGCCGATATGTTTTTTGCCACAAGAATGGCAGGCCATACAGGGACGTGCGGGTTTCTCTTGACAAGGCTGCCAGGAAAGATAGAATTGAGAGAGTGGGGTTCCACGATTTGAGGCATACTTTCGCCTCTCAACTCGTCATGGCCGGGATAGACCTAAAGACCATTCAAGAACTTCTTGGACACAAGACAATTGACATGACGCTTCGCTATGCCCATCTTTCTCCAGATCATAAGAGAGCAGCAGTAGAAGTTCTAGGGAAACGAATGGATACCTATATGGACACCACGGGCAGAAAAAAGGAAAGACCAAAAATCGACATCCCGGAATCCCTGCCAGCACAGTAACATAGAAACGCCGAAGTGGTGAAATTGGTAGACACGCAGCATTCAGGATGCTGTGGGGTTATCCCCTTGGGGGTTCGACTCCCCCCTTCGGCACTTCACCGCATTAAAGCTACTTTGGGGGGTTAATGAATTAAGAATAATAATTTTGTGCCAAAATTGTGCCTAAATTGAGGCAGAAATGGCAAGAATCTATAAGAGAAAAAAAATTTGGTATATCGACTATGCGATCTCAGGAAGACGCAGAAGAAAAGCTATCGGGCATCTAAAAGAGATAGCCCAGCTTGCCCTGAAGGACATAGAGGTTCGCATAGCCAAAGAAAGAGCAGGCTTTCCTCTAGATGGAAAGCTAGCCGACTGGAGAAAAGATTTTGATCGCTATATTGGAGCCCATCTTCGACCTAGAAGTGCGGAGCGTTACCGAGAAGCGATAGAGCATTTCTTCGTCTTCCTTTCCAAGACCTATGATATTCTTCCCAATCGGCTTTCCCAAGTTAAATCCGAGATGATTGAAGATTTCAAGCTCTGGCGCTTAGAGAGAGTGAAGAAAAATACCGTAAATACAGATCTTAACATCTTAAGAAGGTTTTTTAACTTAGCAATCAAAAGAAGCTACTTGAGCCAGAATCCAGTTAAAAATGTCGAATTTTTGAAGACCTATTCAAAACGGCCAAGATTCTTGACCCGGGAGGAGATTATAAAGCTTATACCGGAACTTCCCAAAACTGTGAAGCCAATAGTATCGGTCCTTCTTAACACAGGAATGAGATTAGGAGAGCTTCAGAATCTAGAGTGGTCAGATATTGATTTTGAGAAGGAAGAGATTCACATTACTTTCAAGAATGACTGGATTCCAAAAGGAGGTAAAGAAAGGAATATCCCCTTGAATAAAAAGGCAAAAGAAGTTTTGCTCGCCCATCCTCATGACCAAGAACTAATTTTCCATACTAAAGAAAATAACAAAATCCATCGCAACCGGATACTTCAAGGTTTTAAAAGAACTTGCAGGCGGGTAGGGATCAAAGATGCCAATATCCATACACTCAGGCATACTTTCGCTTCTCATCTGGTCATGACAGGGGTGGATTTGGTAACGGTATCAAAACTCTTAGGGCATAAAGATATATCAACTACCATGATTTACTCCCATTTATCGTCAAACCACCTCCAGCAGGCAGTTGAGAAATTAGACCTCTAAAAACACGCTCATAGATAGGTTAAATTTGAGACTTCTCATCCTAAGACAGGGTTTATATCGAAAGAGATTTCCAAATGGCTAGAATTGAAGATTTTCTTCAAGCTGGTTCTAGCTCCTAGCGATTTTCACAGTTATCAACGCAATCTTATGGAAATTAGAATATTGATCTTTGAGTATTTGAAATAGGACAGAGTCCTTTTCTTTAAAAGAAGGTCTTTACCTCCTAACCGCGAAGTTAAGGAAGAGGCTGCAACTATTGCCGTGCTTCTCACGGCACAAGGGGTAGCAGTCTCTACCGGATTTACTTCGCGGTTGCCGGTGAAGATATGCGCCCCTTTTTTTTATTAGAATCCAAAGGATATAAAAGAGTCATTTTGAAAAAGGAGGAAGATATGTCTCGTTCTCCCAGTCACAATGAAAAAAGAGACATTCGGCAGGCTGCATCAGAATCACCATACTTCAAATCAGTATCTTTCATGCAGCAGATAGACTGAAAAAACTTTTTCTCAAGGCCCGCCTGTCTGATTGCCTCCCACCATAGTCCCCATAAGCCTACTTTTGCTGGTATAACTTTAGCCATTTTATTATGTCCTTTTTAATTCTTATGATGACCTTTCCGCACAGCTTGCACTTCTAGCTCAAGCAATGAATCCCTTTTTTGGTAAAATAGACGAGTTTGAAAAAGGTTTGTTTGGCGAGGGTTGAGAGAAGGACGAATGATTATCGAAACTTTGGTTGCAGTTCCTAGCTAAATTTATACCCCTTTTTTCCTAACTTCTTTACTGCCTTTTCCTCTGTTTGCCTAATATCCGGAAAGAGTTCCTCTAAGATTACTCTATGGCAATCAGATCTAAATATTTGCGGTCTTTGTTCCTCTTTTGGCGGTCACTTAAACCAACTCCCCCCCAATCTCCCAAAGCCGACGGCCATTCCTTGATGTGGTCATAGTATTTCTCAAATAGATAGCCAGTAGCGGCTCCAACAAAATAGGACTTTTTGGTTACCTCCCAAAGCCGTCGAGTTTCCATAGCGTATTCTCGAGTATATCGAGCTACCTCTTTAGTGTACCGACCTACCTTGTAAGTGTATAGAGCTACCAAACCACTAAATATCAAAGTCACCACACCGATGAATATAGTCATCCCCTTTCTCCCTTACTTATTTCTTAAATACTCCCTCGGGAGTTCTCTCACAATATCCGAAGTTGTCCTTCTCTCTACAATCTTAACGCCTCTCTTGATCGCCTGAGGCAGCGGAGAGGGTGGATTTTCAACAGTAAGAAAAGATATTTTCTTCGATTATCGCCATGAGGCAGGACGTTGTACAGTGATTTTTTTTGCTGTATCAATTATAACGATATCTGGAAACTGGCTAGTTTCTAGGTGCTTTTTCTTCATTTTCATGCGGAAATCGCATAATTTTTGGAGCTCTATCGAAGACCTTCCTATTGGAGTTATCAACCCAATTTTTTTATCTGGAAAATTTTCTTTTACAGCTCTAACTGCTGGCACAAGGTCACTATCGGCGGTTACAATCATTGCAGTATCATAATCATCATTCATTGCATATTGGAACAAATAGATAGCAATGTTAACGTCGGTATGCTTTTCTTCGTGGGTATGGTAGATACGGTTGCAAATTCTGCATCTCCTAGTCATAGGTTTAAACTTTCCTAAAACAATCTTAACGCCTTTTGATTCCAGTGCTTGAGTTAGCTTCTTATGACGTAGTTTCTTATCGGCGTTCCACGGGACGTAAGCAGTAAACAATATCACATCAACAATTTCGTCATTGCGAGTAACAAAACACTTAGCAAGGGCAGAATAGTCGACCCATTTATACCTACGGTATTTTTGTTTTTCTTTAATGGCATGGTAAACATTAAATCCATCTACTAGAAATAGAACTTTATTCATCTAAATTAAGGAACCATAACAAAAAAAACCCGGATCCACCGGGACCCGGGGCCCTTGGAACGAGCCAAGGGGACGATAACTCCTTTGAGTCACTGTAAATTATACTCGCTTTTTTGAATTTGTCAACCCCCC
>JRER01000830.1_pt1 | contig 16998 bp, 19 predicted proteins | sample 210161 | NCBI WGS metagenome assembly JRER01 (sample SAMN03019618, study PRJNA260268) | marine sediment metagenome | biome: Marine; feature: Sediment; material: Clay; isolation source: clay from marine sediments 136 meters below sea floor depth collected from... | place: New Zealand: Canterbury...
TAAAAAACCTATCACTTAATAACTTCGACTATATAGTAACTATGGATTCCTACATAGATACCTATATTAAGAAATACATTAAAAAGCATCATCAAATTGAATCAAATAAAATTATCTTATGGAATATAGATGACCCATACGGTAAAAGTATTGATGACTATAAAAAGTGTGCTAACATAATTAAAAATCATATTCATGATCTCCTCAAAAAACTTGAAATGATCAGTTAGGATATATCGAAAAATCTCTAAAACTAAATTCATTGGTAAGCATATCAATAAATTTTAGTAAAATGAAATCCTAAAAATCTGGATAAAAAACCAAAAAAGCAAGAGATGAGCAACAAGTATCAAGAATTTTAAAAAATATAGATTTGAAAGAAATTGTTGAGAACAGTACATATCTTAATAGGTTTGGTAAAACAAGAGACGAAATAAAAGAAAAGATAATAGAAAGAAAGAAAAGATTTAACTTAATAACATACGAAAGACTGGCAGATATTGAATACAAAGAGAAGAAAGAAGATATGATTAGAGATATAAAAGAGAGGGAAAAGGAGTTAATAATAAAGGATAAAACTGATATTCCCTAACTGGAGAAAATTTTATTGAAAAAGAGGATTTTAAAAAATTCAGTGATGATAGCCTCATAATGCTAATTTACAAATGTAAATTTTTAAAATATAGACAGATACTTGACTTTTACGCAAACAAAATAAAGCTAAAGACTTTATATAACAAAGTAAGCAAACTAAAGAGAAAATAATTTTTAGAAACAATTAAATCACCCTTTGAAGATAGCTATAGTCAAGACTTAGAAAATAAAAATAAATTTAGTAAAAATACAATTATTTTTTTAGCCCCGGACTCATTAGATGCTGTTCTGGCACTGTTAAATGTTGAAAATAAAAAAGAGATTCAAAAAATAAAAGATAAGATAAACAGCAACTATGAGAAATTAATAAACATAAATGATAAAAACTACTACGGAAGCTTACCCCATACTTTCATAACAAATAAAATACTTCTTCAAATAATTAAAATTGATAATGAATCTATTAATTTTAAATTAGTAAATTGGGAAGTAGAGCCAAGACAAAAGTATGCTGGATTTGATGGGGAAGGTGTAGTAAGAAGGATAAAGCCTGACTTAATGATAGAGTTTGCAATATATTCTAAAATTGTTGGTTAATGGGCTAGCTTTCATTTCATAATAGAAAACGATTTGGGAACTAAAATGGGAACTTCTTTTAAAAATAAGATAAAGAGATACAAGCAGTTTTTTGAATCAGGAGCATACATGAGATATTTTCCAAAATTTGTAAAGCCAGGAGTTTTATTTGTTGTAAAAGGCATTGATGAAACAAGATCATATTACGTCATAGATGTTATTAAAGAAGTCTTAGATGATGATTTGGATTTATATGATTTCTATGTTACAAATTTTAATTATTCTAAGGCTAATATTTTTAAAATTTGGTTAAAAGCAGGTTATGAGACCAAAAATGATGGAAGATTAAAATTTTCAAATATAACTAAATGTAAAAGAGCAATATATCATCCAAAAAAAACTGATGAGAATTGGGAAGATATAGAGTTTGTAGATATGTAAGAATCAGGGAAATACTGTAGAAAAAAATCTTTATTTTACCTGATAAAATTAGCTGACTTATATATATTCTTTTATTCTTAATTTTATTTAACTAGACTAAAAAACAATCCGACCTGATTTTTAATTCATAATTTATTTTTATATTTATTTATTTAAATATATTCATTAAAAAATGATTATATAAACACATATACAAGAATCAAATCAATATTTAAGATTTATAATAAGGTATAATTCAAACATGTATTAATTTAGAAATACTATATGGCAATATTTAATTAAAACTGATTAAATATTTTGGTTATGAAATTAAGATGGATACAAGAAATTTAATCCAAGTAAGTTTAAGTGCTTTTATGGGAGCATTTTTTGCTTTTTTATTTTTTCTATTAGCAGAGATAATCTCGAAAGCTTCCGAAAGAATAAGAAAACATTACAATGCAATTGTTAAAATAGAACATCGTTTAAATGATTATTTAAATTATATTTCTGATAACCGCTTTTTGATTAAGAATTTCATAAAATCTTTAAAAGACGGTGTTATTTATATTGGTCGTTTTTCTTTATTACCTATAGAAAAAGACATTACTTTAGAGCTACTAGATCTTCCTTTAATTAATAAAATATTTTCTTTTAATATTGGTGTTAGAAAGATGAATAATGATATGGAGACTATAAATAATTGGTATGATGAAATAAAAGGAGCTTATTTAAAAGGTAGGATAAATAAGAGTATTTACAAAAAAAATACAGAAAATCTAATTACAGAACTACAGCATTTAGATGGTTTTTTAAAATCTTTATATGAGAAAATTAAAGATATCATTGCTTTAGTAAGAATTTTAATAGAATATAAACCCCTTAATATTAGAATTGTTCATTTTTTTTCAAGGGATATTTCATTAAAGATTAGTAAGGAAAGAATTAACTCTGAAAAAGAGAAGTTAAATTCAGAAATTAAAAAAATAGCAAAAGAGAGCAGAAAAGAAATTGAGGAAGTACTAAAAATCGAAGGAGATATTTAAAACATAACATACATTAAATTTAATGGAAAAGGAGCAGAAAGAAATTTAATAAAAGCAATTCTGTCTTCTTCTCAAGCCTCAATACTAGGAAAAAATTTTCCAAGAATTACTGTTACAGGAAGAACAAGAATATACCCTGATATTGATATCCTACAAATTAAAAACAAAAGCGTAGAACATGAAGATATCTAATATTTTATCATGGAATTGTTAATTTACTAAGGGTAATTATGGTAACCTGTTACCTAAATTAAAATTTATTTATTTATATTTAAATTTATTGACCTTCTTCTATTAATTTTTACAGATAACAATTAAATCCTTTTTAACTTATTTAATAAAGTTTTGTATAATATTATTGGTTTGTTAAAATAAATTCTGTATAGTATATATAATGATAATTATATTAGTTTCTTGTTAATGCTGATAATTCAATAAAAGAAAACATATAAAAACAAAAAATGTGATCGAAATGGCAGACACTCTTACAAAAGAGCAAAGAAGTTACTGTATGTCTAGAATAAGATCCAAAGACACAAGTATTGAAATTATGTTAAGGAAAGGTCTGTTCAAAAGAGGGCTGAGGTATAGAGTTAATTATAAAAAGTTGCCAGGATCACCAGATATTGTTTTTGTAAAACCAAAGATAGCTATTTTTATAGACGGTGATTTCTGGCATGGGAGAGACTTTGAGAAGAGAAGGCATACTTATAATAAATACTGGACAAAAAAAATTATAGGAAACATGAAGCGCGATATTAAAATAGATAAAAAACTTAAAACAGAGGGATGGGAAGTTGTGAGGATCTGGGGCAGCGAATTAAAAAGGAACTTGGAAAAATATGTTGAAAAAATTGAAAAAAGGGTAAAAAGATGAGACCAAAGGTAATAGATCTTTTTTGTGGAATTGGTGGGTTTAGCAAAGGCTTCGAAAAAGCCGGTTTCAATGTTTTGCTTGGAGTAGATAATTGGGACATTGCTCTGAAAACATTTGAAAAAAACCATAAAAAATCACGAGCTATTAAAGCAGACCTTAGAAAGCTTGGAGAAGATTTCTTTAGAGATTATGAGAATAAAATAGATGTTGTTATAGCTGGCCCACCGTGCCAGGGATTTGCAATGTGTGGGAAAAGAGACTCCAAAGACAAAAGAAACACCCTGTTTGAAGAGGTTGTAAGAGTAGTATCTATTATTAATCCCAAAATTGTCGTTATCGAAAATGTGGTTGGTCTTCTTTCAATGAAAACCCCCAATAAAGAACCAATAAAAAAACTTATTTTGAAAAAGCTTAAGGAAATTGGATATGAAACTGAATTATATATTCTAAACTCCGCTGACTATGGCGTGCCACAGATAAGAAAGAGAGTTATATTCTTTTCCTCCAGAATAGGTGCAATAGGATACCCGTTACATTCTCATTCAGAAAAACCTTATTTAACGATTAGTGGGGAAAAAATCAAGAAGTGGGTTACAGTGAGGGATGCTTTGGGAAACATTCCAGATACAGGAGCCAAAGAATATTTACCAGCCAAAACAGAATTTCAGAAACTTATGTCAGATGGATTTAAAAAAATAACAAACCACGAATCCATAAACCACAGCCCAGAGGTGGTAAAAAGAATGTCTCTTGTCCCTCAAGGTGGAAATTGGGAAAATATACCAGAGAAATATTACAATGTTGGTGGAAAACACAGCAATAACTATAGAAGGCTAGATCCAAGCAAGCCGTCTATCACTATAAAACATGCAATAAAATCGATGATCATCCATCCGTTTCATAACAGGTGCCTAACCGTTAGGGAGGCTGCAAGACTTCAGTCTTTTTGCGACTCTTTTATATTGTGTGGAACAAAGTCTGAGCAGCACCAACAACTGGCAAATGCAGTCCCTCCACTGTTAGGTTTTTCAATTGCTGAAAGATTAAAGAGCGTTCTGGGAAAAAACCAAGAGTATAGCATTTCACGAACATCCAGCTTGAAAAGGGGAACAAGATTCACCTGTATAGATTTATTTTCTGGCATAGGTGGGTTCAGGATTGCTCTAGAGAGAATTGGTGGCTGTTTTATATTCAGTTCAGATACAGATAAATGGGCAAACCAGACTTATTTCACAAACTTCGGTGAATGGCCAAAGGGTGATATAAATAAAATACCTTCGAATAAAATACCTGACCATGAAGTTCTTTGTGCAGGTTTTCCCTGCCAGGCATTCAGCATAGCTGGGAGAAGAAAGGGTTTCGAGGACACTCGAGGCACTTTATTCTTTGAAGTCGCTAGGATACTGAAAGACAAGAAACCAAAAGCGTTCATTCTAGAAAACGTAAAAGGAATTACAAACCACGACAAGGGGAGAACAATAGAAATAATAAGAAATACTCTAAATGAAATAGGTTACACAATCTTCGAAGAAGTTCTTAATGCAAAGGATTATGGACTGCCACAAAACAGGGAGCGATGGTTCTGTGTTGGGTTTAGGAAGGACTTTAAAATAAAGGAATTCGAATTCGCTCCCAAGATGCCTTTGAGAGTGACTGTAAAATACATTTTGGAAAAAAACGTAAAAGGCCATGAAGCTACGAAAACTGCATTAAAGCATATCGAGAAATTTTATAATAAAAAATACTCACAGAAAAAAGAGCATCCTGGTGGACTTACAATAGCAAATGAAATAAGGCCCTCAAGATGCATAATGAGAGACGACGGGATATCACCCTGTCTTACAGCAAAAATGGGAACAGGTGGGAACAACATACCTGTGATAGTTGAGCTTAAAAGGAAATTTACTGTAAGGGAGTGCCTGAGGTTAATGGGATTTCCTGAGAACTTTAAAATCAAAGCAAAAAGCTACAAAAGTTACAAACAAATAGGGAACAGCGTGCCAATCCCAATAGTACAGAAAATAGGGGAGGGGATTATTAAAAGCCTACAACTATAACTTTGGCTTAATAACTATTGTAAAATCCCCACGACTTCTACCGGAACCTGTTGTTGGCGAAAAAGGTACAAGGCCGGTTTTTTTCAAAGCACCTTTCTCGTAAATCCAGTGCGCAGTGAAAGGTTCATCGAAATTGCCAATTCCCTTAAAAACGAAATCGGAAATTCTTTTATTTGTATTTATCGCTTCAATTATTTTTTTATTCGAGTGGTCTTTTACTTTCCTTACGATATCCAATATTATTTCAGGTTCTACATCTTCCCTCTTAATAAGTTCGATGCCAGGTATAAAACAGAAATATTTTTCAAATTTCTCCCAATTTGTATGCCATCCTTCCAAAACAGACACATTTCTTTTCAGGTAAGACCTTTTTGAGCAATATATAGAAGCCCCTGCACCTAGTTCATAACTTCCAAATACTCTTTTAAAGGTTGGTGGGTTCATCTTAAGTATTTGGTATCGTGTAGAATCCCTTCTTTTTACCGATATCCCTGAAAAATTTATTTTATCGAGAGAAAATATTTTAGCATCTTCCTCATCCAAGTAAAAATCATTTCTCTCGAGATATTCTCTCGGGATATCACCACACGCTATATATATATCTGCCTTAGGTTTTACAAATCTTTTTATTATTTTAGACAGCTTGTGCCTTGTTACATGTACAGCAAAGCATATATATGGGTCTTTGCCTATCCCCAAAATTTCCCAAAATTTGCTTATTTTATTTCTATTAAGCTCTTTTACAAAACCTATTTCTTCTTCTGTACCCTCATAAGTGCCTTTATTCATAACTCGTCTAAAAAATAATTAATTTTTGGATTTATATCAAAAAATCATCAATTCTTGGCCATTTTAATTGAATGCTCCCTCTTTTCGTTTTATCTCTAGGCCTTGTGTTCCACCTTTGAAATGTAAGCCCACCTACATACAGCTGGGCAGTCCCAGAAGATGGATGTAAAACCATGTATTCAATAATATCATTTATTTTGCCAAACTTGCCATTTGATGTTGTACCATGATATATATATTCAGCCTGGTCAGCAGGAAATCTACCAGTTTTCAAGAACCTAATAAGGAGAGGTACTGTGTGCTCGTTAAAAAAAGTCTGAATAGCCTTTCTTTTAATGGGATTGTTTTTAAAGAACTCTTTACTATCAACTTCAGAATCAACAAATTCAATTAAAAATGCTTTCACTTCTTCAGAAGCACCGAGACCTTCAATGAATTCTATAAAAAATTCTTTTCTTTCCTGATGGACACTATTTCCAGACCCCTTTTTGACACTGATGTACCTGCTTATTCCATTAAAAGAAACGATTAAGTCGGCTTTTCCACGGCTACGCAACGCTGTAGAAGATATATAAGCATTTTTATCTATTTCTACATTTTCATTTAAATATTTTAAAAATCTTCTCATATTATTATTCAAATTGGAAAATTTTTTAAAAGAAAGATATTCTGCGATTATATATTCATTATCAAATCCTGCTTTACTCATTCTGAACCACCCTTCAAATTCCTTTGGCTTTTTATAATGAAATTGTTTTTAATTGGACTAACTTTAAAAAATAAGTGGATAAAATTTGTATAATATTGAAATATTAAATTTTAAAATCTTATTTAATGAAATAAGAGATATCCTTTTTATAAACCCTTGCAAAATCTTTCAAACAGACAACATCTATACGATGCTGGCCTGATTCTATCTTAGAAACATATGATTGGGATCTACCCAATAATTTACCAACCTCTTTTTGACTAAGCCCAGAGTTTATTCGTGCCTTTTTCAATTTCTCGACTATATATTTGTGATATGCTGAATAAATTGTTCTGTTCATAAACAAACCCCAAACCTGGTTTCATTATATATTCAATAAAAGAATATTCCAAAACGGAATATTAGATTTAGTAGTCAGGTTTTAATTAGAAATCATTGTCTTGGATTATATGATTCTGTGTGGAAAAAATATAGTTGTCATATAATTAAAAATCAGATTAGTGAGTTTGCTGATATGATTACAATTCAATGGTTAAGATATAATCATAAAAAATTTTTAAAAAATTTTAAAAATGATATTGAAAAATTAAATTTTGAAATATTTTTATCAGTACGAACTTTTGCTTATACGATTTTTTACAAATATTATTTGCAAAATAGGAACCAAATAAGCTATCAGACTTTGGAGATTTATTTCATGTTTTTTATATTCCCTATTGTGAATTATCAATAATAGAAAGGGATCTATGAAATATCCTTAATCAAATTAAACAAAATAGTGATATTCTTAATAATGTAAAAATAAAAAATATTGATTTTTTTAAAGACTGGAAATAGTAAAATTAGAAAAAAATATTTTTATTAAACAAATAATAAAAATAGATACTTCTTAAGCAAGAATTGTCTTAAGATTTAAAAGGGGAATCTTTCTATAGTATGGCTACATCAAATTTTTCAATTAAATACAGACCAGTAAGGATAGGTTTTTTAGTCAAGCACGGACAAATTAACGATATAGTAAGAGCAAGTAGAATTAATACTCTTCTATGGGGAGGTATTTATAATCCAATAATCCCTGTGTCAAAAGATGAGGATTTTTCAAAACAACTTATTAAACTCTTTAATGTAGATGTTTGGTTTGCTATAAGCAATACAAAAGAAATAGAAACCTTATTAAAGCAATATGAATATCTTAAATCACCAAATTACTATGGGAGAGAGGTATTGTATAAGGAACATCATAGCAAAAAATACATATTAGGGTACTTAGATATAATCAATATAATTAATTTTTATTGGGATGAAGAATTTAAAAACAAATCTAATGAATACAAAAGTAACTGTGCTTTAATTGAGTGGGATAAAAATGATACTCTTGCAAATTTGTTTGCTACAATTTTTGGAGATTTTCCTAGAGATATTAACCTAAAATATGATTACAGGACAATTTTTTTAAAAGGGTTGAAAGCAAAAAGAATTCTTCTTAAGAATAAGGAAAATATAAATAGTGAGCTTAATCAAATGATTTATCCTTTGGTATTAACTCGAGACAGGTTGCATGGATATGGCAAAATTCTTAGCAAGGATGGGGTTTATATTGGAAATTCAGATTCATTTGATGACTTGATAGCTTTTTGGAATTTGCGAGCTTCTGGAATAGATCTTCATTTCTTACCCATTAATTCAAAAAGATTAAACCCATTTATTAATAAACATTTATCAAAGCTTGATAAAAAACCCAATCGTCATACTAATATTGAAGATTTTATTTTCATATATCATAGAAATAATAAAAATAAAGAATTTGATTTTAGTAATTTCAAGACAAAGAAGGAGAAAGTCTATCACCATGTCACTAGAACTAGTTGGAATGGTTTAAATATAAAGCCTCTTAATTTTTATTTTGACTCTAGTCAAGTTTTAGGGAATATAAATTATAAATTTGAGAAATATTGTGTATCCATTGCTTTACCAGAAAAACCTATCAAAGAGACAAATAGGAATAAATTTCAAAATATTGTGGTCGTTGTTGATACAATTAGTGAAGACGAATATCTAAAACACACTTTAAAATTACCTTTTATTCAAGAACTGAATGAATTTTATAGTAGAGAAATTGTTTTTGATTCTTGGGAATTAAGGGTGGACAAAGAAGGAATTGGTCTTATCAATAAAATCTCTAATAATGTAATCAAACTATGGCCAATTCTAAATAATAAAATTATTGAAAAAGTATTTGATTTTGCAGAAATAAAAAATGAAATGAGCCAACCTGGTAGATTAGCTTACCATATAATTCACCAGATGAGAGAATATGGACCATTAGATGCATGTAGGGTTTTTAAAATTAAAGGTGTAAGAGAATTAGTTAAAAATATTCCATGCAATGAGAGTATTAAATGGGAAGATGCTTTAAAAATAATTGGAGAAAGCGATTTTGACAAATTTAAAAATTTAGTTATAGAAAGACGTAATGAAAAAGAATTAAAAGTACAAGATGTATTTAACTTTTTAATAAAGAAAAAAATATTCTCTCCATTTTTACCAAAAAAATATTCTAATATAAAAAAGTCCTTTATATGTAAGAGGTGTGGATTAGAATCAGAAATAGATTATGGTAAATTTTCAAGAGAATGGGTATGTGATTATTGTAAATTTGAGCATTATTTACCTGAATTCATTAGTTCTGAATTTAAAAGAAAAGAAAAATATATATGGAATTTTAAAAAATCAGGTCTTTTCTCAAAAGATAATAATCAAGAAGGAGCTATACCTGTTATTCTAACGCTTTTGCAAATTAAAAGGCTTATTGATAAATCTAATTTTATTTATACTACATCACACATTTTAAAAACCGAAAATGGAAAAGAATGTGAAACAGATTTAATAATTCTTAATTATAAAAGAGGATATGATATTGAAATAGGAATTGGAGAATGCAAAAGTGATTTTGGAGTTATTGACGAGGAAAATATAGAAAAACTTATAAATATCAAATCTATCTTAGAAAAAAAAGATTTCAAATGTTACTTAATATTTGCGAAAACTGCATATAATTTTACTGACGAGGAAATAAATCTATTCAAGAATTTAGTATTTAAAAATAAAGTGTTTGAACGTATATATCCAATTTTATTTACAAATAAAGAACTTGAACCATATGACCCATATGAAGAATATCATGAAAATGATTTGTATAGGAGATGCCCCTTAAATCTTGAAGACATGAGTATTAATTCAGCTAAAATTTATTTGGATTATAAATAATATATAAAATAATTATAAAATTAGCAATTTTGAAATAATTCTTCAGGAGTTAAAAGTGGTATGCGATAGACTAATTTTCCCAGAAAAAGAAGGCGAACTTCATAGATGCATAGGTCACGGTAGAAATATAAAAGGGAAGAAATGGAATGAAGAGTTTGAATTAACAGAGGAAGAATATAGAAAGTGTATATGGGTTGAAGATGGAATGGCTGAATGTTGGATGATTCCTATATCTGAAAAAAAAAGAAAGGGATAAAATATTTCTTATTTGTTTGCTTAAAAAATCACAATAATATTATAAAAGTTATGTTAATATGTTATGGTAAAATCTTAGATAGTTCATCAGAAAAATCCTCTATAGTTTTTTTAACTTCTTTAAAAAAACCTTTGTTAAATTGAATGCGATTATTATCTAAAAATATCCAATTTTTATTTTTATTTATGAATTCTTTAACTTTGACTACATTATTTTTTTTCTTCCCCCCCTTTTTTTTCTTTTTTATGTCAATTCTTCCCTGTTTATGAACAATAAAATTTCTTATAAGTCTGTAATTATTAATAATATTCCATGAAGGTATCTGTTTAGTAAAATCAATTTCATAGACATCCTCTAGGTAATTTTTAGCTCTTTCTATTCCTTTTCCCTTATATTTGTTGAATTTCTTTTTATGATTTCTTTTCTTTTGTACATGTTCACACAGAGATAAAAGCCCATATTCAAATATTGAGTAGCAGGAAATAAATAATGATGATCTTAAAATATTTGGGAAAGCTTTAGATAGTTGATGATATTCATCACTGATGGAATCAATGTATTCATTTTTCTCTACATCTGTTAAATTTTTTAAATTTTTTATTTCTTTATCAGCCCAAACTTCAAATTCTTTTATCTTGTCTTTTAATAAATCTTCGAGATTTTTAATATAATTATCTAAAATAGACAAATTTAGATGAATTATTAATTCAAATATATTTTTTGTTTTAAAAAAATCAGTAAAAGTTTTCCTCCATTATTAATTTGTTTTAAATTTAAAATTAATTTTAATATTTTTATTATAGAAAAAGACATATAAATTAATAAGCCAATTCTAATTTTTCTGTAAAATTTATAGAGTCATCAACTTCCTCTCTAACTTTGTTTCTTTCTTTATATTATTTATCTCTTTTAAAATATACTCATCTACTTATATTTTTTCATCTTCATTTATTATTTTTATATATCTTTTACCAGTCTTCATCTATCTTCATAAGTAACCATTAGTTTACAGGGATCGTTTTGAATTTATATAATGAACTACATTTATAAAAATCAACAAAAATATATATGTGGGTAAAGTGAGTCATAAAGAAAGTTTTAAGTAATAGCATAATAAAATTTTATAAATAATTCCTTAGAAAATCTCTAACACCATTCAACATTTCTTTAACTTTATCTGAATTATATTCTGAAAAATTGCCATGATCAGCATTATCCCTAATTTCATTCCATACTTGAATAATTTTTTGTGTAAGCCTATTGTAGGTTTGAGCATCAGCAAGTTTTTTGTTAAGAGAGCTTATATTTTCCCTACTTTTGAGTTTAATGTCTTTATTTTTTGTCATTTTTCTTAATCCATTTTCTAATACTGCACCAATCAATGAAGCAGCTGGATCCTTATAACCTTGTTCTAATAAGTATTCAGACATTTCTAAGAAATCTGTAAAAATATCAGCTGAAACCAAAGTTTCTAACTTTTTAAGATAACCACTCTCAATATCCACTTTTGCTGCTTTTAAAATTGATTGACCTTTAAATGCATCTGGATACCTTACATGTTTACAACTTTTTTGAAATTCTTGAAAATGAATACTGTCATTTCCAAATACCATAGTAAGAAAAGATAAAGATTCTATTCTCCATTGATAAAAAGGCTCATCATCAATAAAATCACCTGCAGTAGTTATAAATCCCCCTGAAGGAGGATGTCTTGTTGATAATGCTTTTTCTCCCTTTTCTATCAACTTGTTTAGTCTCTCTTTTATTTTTTTATAATACATACAAATCACCATTAAGGAATAATATTGAATACATATTATAAATTATATATATTATAAAATTTTAAGTAAAACATAAATTTTATTTGTCTAACCATAATTTGTTGAATAAAAATACTCTTTTTATTGTCTTTCTTCCTAATAACTATATAAAATTGTATGCTTTGATGAATATAGTTTTTATCTATAGATTTGAAAAAATTCTTAAGATAATTATTTCTAAATAATAATAGTAGAAATAATTGATTAAATATCTATTATTATTTTCTTTACTAGGATAATTAAAAAGTAAAAATTAACTTTTAAGAAATAAAAGCTTTGTCGTGAATGTGTAGAAATAGCAAAATATTTTAATATGTACCCATAAATAAATGGCATGAAGGACATTATAAGCATTAAATTTTACGATCTTTCACCTTTCTTAAAATTGTGCCCTCCTTTTTCTTAGTATCAAATCCATTTGAATGTATAATGATTTATATAATGATTTTCTTAATTTAAATGTTAAGTAAAATAATTAGAATTTAACAAACATGTCAATTTTTATAGATGTTGATAGAGGAAAGCAGGCTGCAGAACTACTATATAATTCGTTTTCCACAGTAGGTATTTTTGGAAAAACAGAAACACCAGAAGATATTATTCCAAAAGGAATGATGAAAGGATCTCTTGAGCATATACTCTTTATAACCCTTACAGTTTCAATTGATTATAAAAGAGATGTTTCAGTATTATGGTATAGTTCAAGAAAAACATATGAAGATCCAGAAATAAGATATCTATTCAAACCAAAATCTTTGCACGAAACTCCTCCACGAATAATTATCAAGGATATGCTAAAGTATAAATTATCTAAAAAACCTAAGCAGGATGCTAATATATGGCGAAGGTGTTACTTTATATAAAAAGTGGGAAGTAAATCCTTATAATTTTCTTAAATATTATGATTGGGATTCATTAACCATCTTAAAACACCTAAGAAATGATACACATTTTTACAATAAAAGATTAGTATCAGACTACCCATTCCTTAAAGGTCCAAAAATAAGCTCATTATGGCTAAGGATACTTAAAGATAATGTAGGTGTAGAACAATTAAAAAATTTAGAGAAGGTTCCTATCCCTGTTGATATACATGTAGCAAGAGCAACTCTAATGAAGGGTGTAATAAGAGGAACAGCAAAGATCAGATTGGACAAATTTTTTGAAAATGTTAGGAAAGTATGGTTTGAAAGTGTAAAAGATTTAAAGACAAAAGATAGACCAATGATTGCTTTAGATGTTGATAAACCACTGTGGATTTTATCAAAGTATGGATGTACGAATAGAGATAAGATAATAGGTTATTGTCATGTATATAATGAATGCGTAGTAAAAGACTTTTGCATTAAAGGAAAAATTAAAATAGAAAATAATTTTGTAGAGTTGGAAACATGAAAACTTTATGCATTGTAGCTTGTGGAAAACGAAGAATATGGGATAAAAATCCGAATGCGGATCCAATAAAAGCAGAATATGTCTATATAGGCTCATTTGCAAAAAAGTGTATAAAGTATGCAAAAAGGTTTTATCTATTATCATGGTGTATTCTTTCAGCAAAATATGGATTTTTATTTCCTGATGATATAGTTCCAGGGCAATATAATATAAGTTTTAATGATATAAAAACTAATCCCATTACTCTTAAGAAACTTTCATTCCAGGTTGTAGAAATAAGATTAGATAATTTTGAAAAAATTATGTGAATATTATTAAAAAGGTGTTTTTTGGAAAAGACATTTATATTCCACTAAGTGATCGCAAGGGAATTGGATATATGATTAGTATACTTAATGATGCTATGAAAAGAGGAATTTCTATATGAAGCACATTTTACTAACTCTAGTAAAATTATAAAAAATTACTAACCTATTTTAATAATTCTTAAGTTTTTAATATTCATAATTCTTATATCTTAAATTATCTTTTATATAAAATCCTAAAAATTTTAAGAATAAATTGTTAATTTTTTATATAATATGTAAGAAAAGCATATATTGATGAAAACATTTCGTATAAAAACTAGTTGTCCGAAATGCCAGAGCTCGTCTTATTCGTAACTATGTTAAGGGTTAGAGTTAAGGAGAAATTTATAAAAAAGATATTAATTAACTAAAGGTGGTCAATATGACAGAAAGAAGATTATTAATAATCCTGAAACCAGATGCTCTTGAAAGGAGATTGGTGGGGGAAATATTGTCTAGATATGAAAAGATAGGATTAGGGGTAGTTAATATTAAGTTTGTAGATAAAGCTTCAGATGAAATTCTTAGGATTCATTATCCTGACGAGTTAGCGGAAACACTTGGCAGAAAATCTAGGAACGCAGGATCTCTGGTTACAAATTTAAAGGAATTTGGGAAAATAATATTGGAATGGAATAGGAAATATATGAAAAAAGGATCAATAATTGCTATGGTATTAGAAGGAGAAGCGACAATCTCAGCTAGAGAAATCACAGGGTATACTGATCCTAGTAAAGCGAAAAAGGGAACTATTCGGGGTGATCTTGGTACAGATAGCATATTAAAGGCGAATAACGAACGGAGAGCAGTTGAAAACTTAGTTCATGTATCAGGAAATTTAGAGGAAGCGAAAAAAGAAATAGAGTTATGGTTTCCAGCAATAACTAAAAAAGAGGAGGCAAAAAATGAAAGGACAAATTAGTGATATAGTGGCAGAAGTGGAAACGGACCCTAATATGGAAACTTTGGAAGAGGCGTATAAGGCATTAAAAAATAGACAAAAATTAACTAAAAAGGAAAAAAAATTGCTAGCAGAGATATGTTATCTGATAGCACTGAATTTTCTAAGAGAAAATGATATGTCTAGTGCGGAGAAAAATGCTATTGAAGCAATATCAATTTATGAGGAGATAAAAATAAACACCTTAGAGGATGCGGCACCGATTTTATGGAAATATCTACCTGACATTATGCATGAAAATGTAGTAAAAGTAAGGATTCTCGAAAATATAAAAAAGAGGGAGAATTAATGTCTGTTTTAAGTTACGAAAGCATTAAGAAACTCTGTGAGGATGAAAATGTGAAATTAGTTGACCCATTCGATTATAACAACATAAAAGGGGCAAGTTATGACCTTACTATAGGAGACTGGTATTACTTATATAAAAAAGGTCGTAAAAAGATTGTAGAAATGATACATAGGCTAAAAAACGATGATAAAATTATAATTCCTCCTAGAGAAGTTTGTGTAGTATTATCTAAAGAAACATTGAATTTGCCTAAAGATCTTTCAGCAGCAATATACTTAAGGAATGCACTTATTAAAAAGGGTTTATTTATGCCATCTCAATCACCTATAGACCCATATCATAAGACAAAGGTTTTTTCTATATTATATAATTTATCAAATAAAGATTCGAGACTAAAGAAAGGAGAAGCTTTTGTAAGTGTTATTTTTACAAAGCTTGACAGCGAAACTGAGAAACAATATGAGGGTAAGTTTAAAAATTTAAATAAATTAACTGCATTATTAGATGAGCCTATTGTGAGTAACTTAAAAGAAATGCAGGACGATTTAGAGAGGTGGAGAAATAGATTTGAAAGAAGCATACCTACCATCCTCACAATAATAACCATAGTGTTAGCAATTCTTACTTTCATAGTATCTAGTTTTATCCTAAAAAATATATTTCCTTAAGATACTATTTCTTATTATTTGCAGGCTCTGGCACTCTCCGTTCGCTACACCCACCTCGGTTCTAGTGAGTTTGGACAACAGCGGACATACGGCTACATCTTCAGCTATGCCCAAGTTGCCGAAGGCAACTTCATATACTCACAAAACATTATATAAAATCACTAACTTATTTTTAAAATTCTTAAATTTTTAATAATCATACTCTCCATATCTTAAATTACCTTTTATATGAAGTCCTTTAAAGTTTTAAAATAAATTTTCCCTTTTTATAATATGTAAGAAAAGTATATTTTAACGAAAACAATTACTATAAAACTAGTTAGATGAAATTGTAGACTATGAATAATAAACTCTACTTTATAGTAAAGGTATAAATTGGTTTGATAATACGAGTAACATCAGGCAATGAAGCAGGTTCATATCTTTTGTTCTCATGATTATTCTAGCAAATAGAAAATAAAAATCCTTAACTTCTTTAAGAATATGAGATAGAAATTTGTTTTTATATTCAATTAAGTTATAGTGGGGGAAATGATATTTAAAAGCATTTTAATTTGTTTATAAGGCCAAATAGAACAGAATGCCAAAATAATGTGAGATACTTCCTCCTAAAACAAAAAGATGCCAGATAGCATGATTATATGGTATCTTCTCCCATACATAAAATATCACTCCAAGGGTATAGCAGGCACCACCAATTAAAAACCAGATGATCATTCCTTTTGGAACCATTTGCATTATTGGTTTAAAGGCAATGATACAAAGCCATCCCATAGCAACATAGAATAAAATTGACGAAATTTCAAGTTTTTCCAAAAGGAACACTTTGAAAACAATCCCCCCTATAGCCATAGCCCAGATAAGTCCGAAAAGAGTCCAACCCCATGGACCCCGCATTAAAACAAGTGTCACAGGTGTGTATGTTCC
>JRER01002030.1_pt1 | contig 16939 bp, 18 predicted proteins | sample 210161 | NCBI WGS metagenome assembly JRER01 (sample SAMN03019618, study PRJNA260268) | marine sediment metagenome | biome: Marine; feature: Sediment; material: Clay; isolation source: clay from marine sediments 136 meters below sea floor depth collected from... | place: New Zealand: Canterbury...
TGCAGATAGCGAAGCTGCAGAGCTGAAGGCTGACTAGAGATAATTTCGGCAGCTTGAGCCAATTTTTCCGCCGCCTGGAATTCACCTTCAGCGTGAACAACTTTAGCTCGCCTTTCCCGCTCAGCTTCAGCCTGGGCTGCCATGGCTCGCTGCATCGTCGAGGGCAACTCCACTTCCTTAGTCTCTACCATGCTAACTTTTATCCCCCAAGGGTCTGTTCCCTCATCAACCACCTTTTGTATCTTTTCATTAAGTCTATCTCGATGGGCTAGTAAATCGTCTAATTCAGATTGGCCAACAACATTCCGTAAGGTAGTCTGGGCAAGTAAGTGGGTCGCCTTGATATAGTCATATACCTTAAGAATGGCGTTTGCCGGTTCAACCACGCGAAAGTAAACTACGGCATCAACGCTAACAGTAACATTGTCCACAGTCATGCATTCTTGCCGTGGCACATCCATGGTGATTACACGAAGGTCAACTCTCCTTATACGCTCAATGAAAGGTATAATCACGACAAGACCTGGACCCCTAAGGCCAACAAATCTGCCTAGTCGGAAAACACCTCCTCTTTCATACTCTTGAACAATTTTGATAGCATTTGCCAGAAGTATTAGCACTACTATGGCGATAATGAAATAAATAAGCCAGCTCATTTCCATGTTATTTGTCCTCCTTTTCCTTAGATTTTTTTGTTACCCATAATTTCAAGCCTTCTATTTTAGTTATGATCACCTCCTCATCAGGTTCTATTCTACTCCCTTCGGCTATGGCTGTCCAAAGTTCGCCTTCAGCCAGAACTGTTCCCCCGGGGTTAAGGATCGATTGAGTTATAGCTACTTTATCTATCATTTCCTCTGCGCCGGCACTGAGTTTTCGTTTTCGACCTTTAATGGTAGCGTAAACCATATAAATGACAAAACCAGCAAAAATGGCAGCACAAATTATAGTTACAATAGTTAAATCCCTAACCCACATATTGTTTAGTGGCTACCCCTTTTTATTCTCCAGTTTTTTTGTCACCCATAATCTCAAGCCTGCTACTTTAGTTATGATCACCTCCTCATCAGGTTCTATTCTACTTCCTTCAGCTATGGCTGTCCAAAGCTCGCCTTCAGCCAGAACTGTCCCTTTGGGGTTGAGCACCGACTGCGTTATAGCCACCTTACCTATCATCTCCTCTGCACCAGCAGTGAGCTTCCGCCTTTGTCCCTTAACGATAGCAAAAATGACAAAAACAATAAAGGCGACAGCAAAAACTATGGCTACAATAATAGGCCCTGTTATTTCCATAAATGATGAATTACCTTCCTATTCTTTAGTTTTTTTTGTCACCCACAATTTCAATTCTTTTACTTTGGTTATAATCACTTCCTCATGTGGTTCTATTTTATTCCCTTCAGCTATGGCTGTCCAAAGCTCGCCTTCAGCTAGAACGGTGCCTCCAGGGTCAAGCGGCGTTTTAGCCACAGCTAACTTCCCTATCATTCCCTCAGCACCGGTAGCCTTCCGCCTTCTCTGACCTCGAACAATGGCACCAATGATGAAGATGGCAAAAACAGCAATGCCAGCTGTGACACCGGCAATTAGCCCACGATTTATTTCTATTCCCGGGCTATGGCTGAACAAGATTAGCGAGCCCATAACCAGCGAGATTATGCCTCCGGCAGTCAGTAACCCAAAAGTAGTAGTGAAATACTCGGCGACAAAAAGCCCGATAGCAAGCAAGATGAGCGCTATGCCTCCCCAATAAGCATTGAGTACACCCAGGGAATAAAATGCTAGGAATAAGCTTATGCCACCAGCCAATCCAGGGAAAACCATTCCTGGATTAGAAATCTCAGTGATTAATCCTATAGTGGCCAGAGTAAGCAGAATATAGGCAATGTTTGGGTCGCTGATGGCTTGCAAGAAGCGCTCAACGGCATTCATTTCGTTCCTAGTAGTCTCGTATCCTGTTGTATCAATGGTAACTTCTTCGCCATTAGCTAAAACAATTTTCCAGCCATTGATTCGGGAAATAAGGCTCTCTAAATTATCCGCCCTCATATCAATAAGGTTACATTCCAAGGCGCTGACATCAGTAAAGGATTTGCTTTCTGTCACTGCTAGCTCCGCCTCTTCCATGTTACGACCACGCTCCTCAGCAATGGTCCTCATCCACTTAGCCGCGAACTCGGTTATTTTTTTCAGTTGATCTTCCGGTATTTCCTCTCCTCCAGCAGCTACGGGATGGGCAGCACCAATAGTGGTGCCCGGTGTCATAGCGGCTATATGGCCGGATAAAGTAATGAAAGTTCCCGCTGAAGCAGCCCAGGCACCTTTAGGTGAAACATAAACTACGATAGGCACATCAGCATTCATGATTCTCTGGACTATTTTCTCCGTCGAGTCGAGAAGCCCTCCCGGTGTATTCAGCTCGATAATACAGACAGCAGCATTCTCATCTTCAGCATGGCTGATGCCTCGATCAATGTAATCAGCCACCACTGGCACGATAGTGCCTTCCACATGGAGAATCTCAATCGTTGGATTGGAAGCGCTAGCTATACCGCCTCTCAACCCCCCAACTATTGTGATTATAAATAGAGCAAGAAAAAAAATCCTGAGTAAAGTTCTACTCATCTAGCCTTAACCTCAAGTCAAATTATAAACTAAATACCTAAAAACAACAAATTTGCTATCACCCTGCATCATGACCTCGTTCAGGTAGATGGGTGACACTGTTATTCTTTGTGTCATTGCGAGCTGAAGGCGTGGCAATCTGGCGCCCCTCGCCAGATAAAAGGCGGTGTTGGGTGGGCCTCCTCCTAATACTTTTGCCAACCCAGCGTGATTGCCTCGTTGCTGTGGCTTCTCCTATGAAAGCATGAAAGCTGATGTCGTCACCAATTATATGAACGTGTACACATCATTGAAGGTGGATGCAGCTTAGTGTAGAATAGAGCAACTTATATAAGTTGGAAAATGGAAAACAAAAAATGTAAAGGGATGCGGGACTTGCTTCCTGAGGACATGGTGTGCTTTCGGCATGTCGAAGATGCTTTTCGAAATTGCTGTGGTAAGTATGGCTATCAAGAGGTAAGAACACCAACCTTAGAATACCTCCATCTATTCACGGCTACGGGAACGCTTACTCCAAGTATGTTAGGCAAGGTATATTCCTTCCTTGACTGGGACGGCTGGAGTGGTGAGAGGGTGGTCTTGCGACCGGATGGCACCATTCCGGTAGCCAGGCTTTATATTAACAATCTAAGTGAACACGAGATAGCTAAATTTTTCTATGTGACTAATATCTTTGCCTTTGAAGAAACAGGCAGGGAGAACAGAGAGAGGTGGCAGTGTGGCGCTGAGTTTTTAGGCGGTACTAAATTGGCCGCGGATGCCGAGATAATTTCATTGGCTAAAGAGGTTGTACATAAGCTTGGCTTCAATAACGTTAGATTACAATTATCTCATGCTGGCTTGGTGAAGGCAGTGATTAAGGAGGTTAAACTTGGCCCAGGCGAAGAAGCTAAAGTAACAAGCCGTGTTTTAGATGGAGATTGGCAAGCATTAAGGGAGGCAAAATCAACTGGACCTGAATTGGATAGACTTCTATCTCTGCTTCTAAGCCTAAAGGGAAAGTCAAGTGGCTTCCTGCAGAATACAAAAGCTTTGTGCCAGCAAACTTCATTGGACTTCAAGTCTAGTATGGAGGATTTCATAAACATCACCACGTTGCTAGATAGCCTGAGCTGTAATTATGAAATTGATATCACGGCAATACGAGGTTTTGAGTACTACACCGGAGTTTGTTTCCAACTGTTAGCTGATAGGGAGAAAATAGGTGGGGGAGGAAGGTATGATGACCTTATTCCCTTTATGAGCGGGAAAAACATTCCTGCTTGTGGCTTTGCCCTTTATATTGACCCTATAATGAAATTGCTTTCATTGGGAAGTAAAGAGAGCAGTGAATCTAGAATTTTAATTAAAGGTGAGGAGTCAACTCCGGAGATAGTGAAAACGTGCTTCATTCTAGCTCAACCGCTTCGTGAGGCGAAGCACACAGTGGAAATCGATTTCACCGAGCGCCAGCCGTCTAATTATCGCTGGGTTATCTTAGTTTCCAAGAAGCCGTCTCCATTTGTGCTCATAGATCGTCGGCAGAAGCAGCGAAGAGACGTAGCCTCGGCAGTAGAGATTCTTAATATACTAGGAGGGTGAAATTGTCTGTGGAATACCAATCGTGCCGTATCAGACTTGCCCTGCCCAAAGGTAGGTTGCTATTGTCTACAGCTAACTTGCTTAAAAGACTAGGGATGGGTTTTAAGGGCTATAACAATAAGACGCGGCAATATCGCCTTCAATCGGAAAGGTTTCCTTACCTTTCAGCTAAGATATTTCAGGAGAAAGATATTCCCATACAAGTAGCCATAGGCAATTATGATCTGGGGATATGTGGTTTAGATTGGATTGAGGAACTTTTGGCAAGATATCCAGCGGGTGCGTTGATGAAAATATCAAGTCTAAATTACGGTGAAGGTAGTGTATATGCGGTGTCCGGCTACCAACCAGGGATATCCAATCTTGATGAATTATTAGCCAAGCAGAATAACTGGCGCATAGTAAGTGAGTACCCTAATTTGGCTCAAGCTTTTGCCCTAAATCTCAGGATGAAGGCCTTTAAGATTTTCCCGGTATGGGGAGCTGCTGAAGTTTATCCTCCAGATAGCGCTGATCTGGCAATACTGTGGGCAAGGAATGAAAATGAGATAGAGGAGCAAGGTTTGGTTTCCTTAACAAAGTTACTCCCGGTCACAGCCTTTCTAATCGCTAACCGAGAAAGCTTAGAGAATAAAGACTTAAGCCAGATTTTGAGTTGTTTTAGCAATGCTATTGCGAGCCGAAATAATGTTGTTACCAGCCCTAGTAAAGTCATTGCGCGGAGCGAAGCGACGAAGCAATCTCATTGGCAAGCGAAGGAAATCAAGCTAGCTTTGCCTGACGGACATCAGCAGCCACCTACTGCGCAGTTTTTGAAGCGAGCTGGACTTAATATTCAGGGGTATGCAGAGGAAGTATTGAACCGTCGCCCCTCTTCCGATTTAGATTGGCTTGGCATTAAGGTGATCAGACCCCAGGATATGCCCCTTCAAGTGGCTAATGGCAATTTCGATTTAGCCATAACCGGTAAAGACTGGTTACTAGAGCATCTCTCTCGTTTTCCTTCGAGCCCGGTGAAGGAGTTGCTTGACCTAGGCTTTGGCATGGTTAAGATTGTGGCCGCAGTGAGTCAAGATATACCCATAACCGACGTTGATGACTTAAGATCGCTTATTCAAAGTGGTAAACTTACTCCTCTCAGAGTAGCCTCGGAGTATGTAAATATTGCTGATAAGTATCTGCGGGATAACTATATTAACCCATACAAGCTAATACCAACCTGGGGAGCAAGCGAAGTTTTCCTGCCCGAGGATGCTGATTTGCTCATTGACAATGCTCAAACTGGGAGAACACTGGCAGAGCACAACTTGAAAATTATCGATGTGCTTTTTGAATCTACTGCCTGTTTAATCGGAAACCAAGACAGCCTTGACTCCGGTGATAAAAAGGAGAGGATTGAATTTCTCATTCAAACATTGCGCAGAGGGCTATCATGATTAATTCTCCCCTTTGTTAGCTACGAGCTGAAGGCGAAGCAATCTCGCTAAGAATATTAGCGGTCGGATTATCATGACAAGAGTCGAAGGATTTAATAAGGCAAGACAATTGCTGAGCAGAAAAACCTTTCTGGAATCTTTCATTGTCTCGCCGCAAGTGGCAGCACAAATAAAGCATGTCTTTGGAGAGGAGTTTTCTCCCCAAGAGGTGGTGGAACGTATCATTGGCGATGTTCGTCATAAAGGTGATGAAGCTCTTTTCTATTATGCTAAAAAGTTAGATGGTGTTGAACTTGGTTCCTTAGAGGTAAGGAAGCAAGAAATTTCAGCAGCCTATGGTATAGTAGGCAAGGAACTTGCCTCAGCACTCGAACTAGCAGCTAAAAGAATACGAGATTTCCATCTTGCTTGTACCTGTAAGACTGGCACTGTATTTGTTAACCAATATTTAGGAAGGCAAATCCAGCCACTAGATAGAGTAGGTCTATATATTCCGGGTGGTACTGCCGCCTATCCATCTACGGTGCTGATGACAGCCATACCAGCTAGGATAGCTGGGGTCAGGGAGATTATCATAACTTCACCGCCTGGGGCGAATGGCAGGATTCCAGCGCCTACTCTAGTAGCGGCTGATATTGCTGAAGCTGACCGCATTTTCAAAGTTGGCGGGGCTCAAGCTATCGCTGCCCTAGCTTTCGGGACTGAGTTAATACCAAAAGTGGACAAAATCTGTGGGCCTGGCAATATCTTTGTGACCTTGGCTAAGAAAATGGTCTATGGCACTGTAGCTATTGATGGGCTTCAAGGACCAAGCGAGATAATGATTATAGCTGACGAGACCGCTAACGCTTCACTTTGCGCCGCTGACCTTCTAGCTCAAGCTGAGCATGACCCTTTAGCGCAAGCGATTTTGATTACTACTTCATCTAGTTTAGCTAATCAAGTTGATGGAGAAGTGGTAGCGCAATTGGGGAAATTGAAACGCCGCTCTATCGCCACCCAGGCTATTGATAGAGGAATAATTATATTAGTCAACAACCTTGCTGAAGCTATCGAACTGGTCAACCTTTATGCTCCAGAGCATCTTTCTCTCATGGTAGCTGATGCCTTTTCCATAATGCCCAAGATTCATAATGCTGGTTGCATCTTCATTGGCGAAAATTCCCCCGTGGTTCTGGGTGACTATATCGCCGGTCCAAATCATATATTACCCACAGGGGGTAGCGCTCGTTTTAGCTCCCCCTTAGGTGTTGAGAATTTTCTAAAAATTACCAATATTGTCGCCTTAGACAAGGCCACAATGCGAGAACTAAGCCAAGCAGCGATGATAATAGCTAAAGCTGAGGGGTTTGATGCCCATGCTCAAGCAATAGAAAAAAGGATGCGAGCTAAATAAAAGATTAAAATGCAAAAGGCAAAAATACAGAGCAAAAATAAAAAGTTTTACATCTTGAGTTGTCACTTTGATTTTTTATTTTTAACATTTGGTTTTAGTTGAAATGGATATAAAAGACCTAATCAGGCCTGAACTGATAACTATGAAAAGCTACACTCCCATTGAGCCAATGGATATTTTAAGCCAGCGGGCTAAAGGAAGGATAATAAAGCTTGATGGCAATGAGAATCCATACGGTTGCTCCCCAAAAGTCTATCAAGCTTTGGCTGATTATCCTTACTATTATATCTACCCTGACCCGGAACAAAGAAGGCTTAGACAAGCCTTAGAGAAATATACCGGCTTAAATCGTGAGCACATTGTTTGCGGCAGCGGTAGTGATGAACTAATTGATCTTATTCTAAGGCTTTTCCTTAAACCTGGAGATAAGGTTATCAATTGTCCACCGACATTTGGTATGTATCCTTTTAGTACTGAGGTATGTGGTGGTAAAGTGGTTGATGTACCCAGAGATGAAGATTTTGCTATCGATTTAGCTGGCATTAAGAGGGTATTGGATGAGAAGACTAAGGTTATCTCTATCGCTTCACCCAATAATCCTACGGGCAACACTATCACTGAGCAGGAGATAGTGAAACTTGTCAACACCGGGAAAATTGTGATGGTGGATGAAGCTTACTTTGAGTTTAGCAAGGTAACTATGGCTAATTTAGTGCCCAACTATTCCAACTTGATAGTGCTGCGTACATTCAGCAAATGGGCCGGGCTAGCCGGTTTAAGAATAGGCTATGGCATCTTCCCTATTGAAATCGCCAGCTACCTTATGAAGATTAAGCAACCATACAATGTTAATGTCGCAGCACAGGCAGCCGCCTTAGCTTCTCTGTCAGATATAGAGTATCTTCGTGGCAATGTAGCAAAAATAGTTGCTGAACGGGGGCGATTATTTGGCAAATTAAAAGAGTTGGAATGGCTAAAACCCTATCCTTCCAGTGCTAATTTTATTCTCTGCTCCTTATACTGTCATTCCGAGCCCTCCGTTCCTTGTCATTCTGAGCGTAGCGAAGAATCTCAGGCTAGAGTAATTTGGCGTCAGTTGCAAAAAAGAGGCATCTTTGTCCGGTATTTTGATAGCCCGCGATTAAGAAATTACTTACGAATAACCGTGGGTAAACCTGAGGAGACCGATGCCTTAATTGGGGCACTTAAAGAGAGTATGCTAAGCTAGAGACAAAGATGGGACACACAATTGTTGATGTAGTTATTATTGGCTCTAAAGGAGAGCATGGACTAAGGGGAGTGTTGGTTGACACCGGTGCCACTTATTCTGTTCTCTCTGAAGAAGTTCTCAAAGATATAGGTGCTTCTAGGTTACCAGCTAAAGTTCCCGTAGAATTGGGTGATGGTAGGATTATTCAAGCTGATGCCTATGCTGCTGTCCTTAGCTTGGAGGGTAGACAAGGACCAATAATCGCTATCACCTTTGAAGATGCTAAGCCGGTTATTGGTGTTCAATCCTTGGAATCTTTAGGACTAAAAGTAAATCCGGTAACAGGGAAATTAGAGGAGACTAGACCAAAGGGAATAGCTTATTTCTATGCTGCGTTCTGCGTTAGCTGCGAGGAGCGAAGCGGAGAGGCAATCTCTAAGAAGGAGGAATTGAAGCATGGCTGAAAGGAAAGCGGTAGTGACTCGTGAAACTGCAGAAACGAACGTCAGGGTGGAGCTGAACATTGATGGCAGCGGGCAATTTGAGATTACCACAGGCATAAGAATGTTTGACCATCTCCTCGCTCAGCTAGCTCAGCACGGAGTATTTGACATAAAACTCTCAGCTTCAGGTGGTGACCAGCACCACGCAGTTGAGGACGTAGCTATTTCTCTAGGTAAAGCCTTGAATCAAGCACTGGGGGAGAAGCGAGGCATCACCCGAATGGCGCATGCTATCGTGCCTATGGACGAAGCACTGGCAGCAGTAGCAGTAGATGTAGGGGGGAGGACTTACAATGTGACAGAAGTATCCTTCAGCGAGGCCAATATAGGTGACTTGGATGCTGATTTAGTCCGCCATTTCTTAGTTTCCTTTGCCTCCGAAGCTAGAATTAACCTCCATGCCAAAGTAATCACTGGCGTCAACGACCATCACAAAGCTGAAGCTTTGTTTAAAGCCTTAGGCCGAGTTCTGGATTCAGCTACCCGCATTGACGAGCGAATTATTAGCAGAGTTCCCAGCACCAAGGAAGTCATTGAGAGCTGAGAAGATACATAGATTCACTTTGAATCCTCTTTGGAGCTTGTTTCACCTCTTTAAATCTGCAGGTACAAAATGACTTGAACCTCTAGCAATTGACTATTGAGATGTGAATTAGAAGGTGATGATGAGACAAAAGTTTGAATACGATTCAGTTGACAAAGTAGCACGGTATATTCAGGCCAACCCTGACGGCATGAGGGTTCTAGGGAAGAGAATAGGCTTGTGGAGATTTCCTAAGCTAAAGAACATGTTGTCCGATCCTCCATCGTCTGAACTGGAGGCATGTAAATTGTTCCTCCACCCAGACATAGATATATTGTTAAGTCCAGAAGCTGAGGTACCACCAAAGCTTATTGGCATAGAAGTCAAAGTCATATATTTGGGGAATGGTAACAGGGCAAATATTCGATTTTATGAAGGACTGGATGAAGCGCTTGCCTTGCTTCGATTTGGCTTAGATGCTGTTCGCCTCTTCCAAGTGTGCATAGTTCAGTTGGCGGACGAAAATGCCAGAAAGCAGATGCCTAACAAGTTCGTTGAGTACCAGATACCTATGAGAGACATTATCAGGACTCTTCATTTACCTATTGGCTATACGCCAAGCCTGGATTTTGCAAATGGTAATCAGCTATTACCAGATCCTATTCAGGTTCTTGACTTAAAAGATTCTGATGGTGCCCCTTATGAAGGAAAACTCATCCTACCGCCAGTGAGTAATCCCTTCCTGAATTCACCACTCAAATATCCGACAGTGATTCGCAACTTCTTACTTGAAAAATACCTACAGAAACACCATACCTGTAAATAAATAATAAAGGAATCAATTTTGAGTTTTCTGGTATAATGGGTACGATACTCAAGCGGAGGCAGATATGCTGGTAAAGATAGAGACTTACTTTGACGGTGAATTTTGGTGCGCCCGGGGGATAGGAGAGGATATATTCACTCAGGGCGACACTTTGGATGATTTATACCAAAATATTAAAGAAGCAGTATCCATTCATTATGGTGAAACAGTTGAACCTATCACCATCTTGACTCTGTCTGAAGTAAAATTAGCAAATGCCAAAGCTTCCACAAGTTAGCGGCAATGATATAGTTAGGCTTCTTCAGCATCTGGATTACCAAGTTGTTAGACAAAGGGGGAGCCATATCCGACTTAGGAAAGTTACACCTCTAGGTGAACACAACATCACTGTGTCGGCACGCAAGGTTTTGGCCAAAGGAACCCTAAATGACATCCTTACCAGAGTGAGCCTCTGGAATAGTATTCCCAAAAAAGATCTTATAGATAGGCTAAGATGAGATGGGAGTGGTTGGTTCTCCGGTATGATGAAGTTGAATTTCAAGTAGAGTTCCCAGTCATTAAAATTAAAAGAAGGGTAATAAGCGTCTAGATAGGTATTATTATGAAGAGCGCTAGAGTAGCTCAGAGGAAGCCTAGAAGCATTAAGGAAATCGAGCCTTTGCTTTTCGAGATAAAAGCGTGTCTAAGAAAAATTTATGGTAAAAGGCTAGCAGCCATGATTCTTTACGGCTCTTTTGCTAATGGCAAGGCAAATGAGGACTCCGATATAGATATTGCTGTTGTTTTGAAGGGCAGCGTGGATAAGGCAGAAGAAATCAGCAAAATACATGATGCTGTCTATCACTTATCGCTGGAATACTGCCAGCTCATCTCAATTTATCCACTTTCTGAAGAAGAGCTTGGAGATGTGGAATGGCCTCTCTATTACCATATCAAAAATGACGGCGTTAACGTATGAAAGAGAAAATCAGAGCACTCCTAGAGAGGGCATATGATAGCCTAGGGTCTGCAAAGTTACTTTTAGATAATGACTACTATGATTCCTCAATCTCTAGGTCTTACTATGCTATGTTTTATGCTGCAGAAGCTATCCTACTAACTAAGAATTTGAAATTTTCGTCGCATAAAAGCGTTATTTCTTTATTTGGAGAGCATTTCGTAAAGGGCGGCATATTTCCAAGTGAGTTGGGCTGAGACTTGAGCAAAGCATTTGATGAAAGATTAACTGGAGATTATAGCTTCAAATCTACGATAACGCGGGAAATGGCTGAGGGGGCAGTAAAGAGAGCAGAGAATTTTGCCAAAAACGTCGAAGAATACCTGTTAAGAGAGGGCTATAAGTAAGAGGCTTATTGAAGCTTATTTCGCCTCCGAAGCTAAAATTAACCTCCACGCCAAAGTGCTCACCGGCATCAATGACCATCACAAAGTTGAAGTCTTGTTTAAAGCGTTAGGACAAGCCTTAGATTCAGCCACTCGCATTGACAGGCGAATTTCAGGCAGAGTCCCCAGCACCAAGGAGGTTATCGGGAGCTAGGGAGACAAATATAAACTATTTCGAATCCTACTCGGGGAGCATTTAACAGTAGGGCGGTTTGTGCAATCCCCATAATCTGAGATCGGGAAAACCAAAAAAGCGTGATGCTGCTGACACTCACTTAAGGAGATACTACAATTTGTCCTGAGATGACGGATCAGGCGAACTCAGAGTTCGCCCTATATGGATGTTAACCGAAATCGTGGCCCCCGGATGCATTTAGCATGAGTATAAAATTAAAAATTGCGTAGTTATAATGAAAAATCAGAGTAAATTAAATATGTGGCCTGATTTTAGGTTTAATTTGCAAGAAATTGCTGGTGCGGTTGGAGATTATGGAACGTTAATTCCTATTGTCCTTGGAGTGGCTATCGTTTCAAATGTTAATGTAGGGTATATATTACTGTTTTTTAGCATTTGGTATGTTATCACAGGTATATATTACAAAATGCCTGTTCCAGTAGAGCCTATGAAAGTTATTGGAGCTATAGCTATTGCAGAAGGCTTAAGTGCAGGTGAGATTGCCGCATCCGGAATAATCTTAGGGGTTCTTTTTTTAGTTTTGGGATTTTGTAAAGGAATGAAATTCATTCAGGAAAAAGTTCCCTATAGTGTTGTTAGAGGTATACAGCTAGGTTTAGCCTTACTCCTGGTCAAGACATCAATCAATTTCATCATTGGGGATTATATGTTAGCTATCATCTGCATCATGATTATCGTTTCATTCTTACTAGCTGCTAAATTCACCAATATACCAGACATTTCTGCAATAATTGTTTTGTTAATCGGGATATTTGTGGGTTTTTCAAGGTTTGGATTTCCTCAAATAAGCTTTTTGCCATTGCCTGGTATCATTATCCCAACAGTCCAAGATTTTCTAAAAAGTGGGCAGTTAGTAGCTATTCCTCAAGCAACGTTGACCGTTACTAATGCAATTCTTGCCACATCATTGTTGATGCAGGATCTTGTAAATAGAAATTTGGACCCAGATAAATTATCAAAGAGCATTGGTCTCATGAATCTAACATCGGTTCCTTTTGGTGGTTTCCCTATGTGTCATGGTTCCGGCGGTCTTGCGGCACAATACAGGTTTGGAGCAAGGACTGGAGGGTCAAATATTGTTAGTGGCTTGATATTATTGCCCGTTGCTCTGTTTTTTGCCAGCCCAGAATTTGTCGCAATTATTCCCTTTGGTGTTTTTGGAGCATTATTAGTTTTTGTCGCAATTGAATTAGGAAAACATAGTTTGAAAACGGATTCTTATATTGTTACAGGCAGCATAGCGATATTAGCATTAATAATTAATATGATGATTGCTTTCATTGTTGGGATAATATTGGCATATGTATTAACCAAAATACGAAAGCATCCACCAGGGTCTAAGAATGTTAGAGGATGTGTATGAGTAAACTGACCAATGCTGCCCTAAGACGTCAAAAGCATAGCCGGGGCAGCTGTGTGCCTTTGTTCAGTTCTTCAAGCCAAGACATCCTCGTGAGCTGTCTGACGAGGATGAGCCTATCACCATCTAATGATGAGGTAGGTGCAGCTATCATACTAAGGAGGTTATCGCGAACTAAAAGTATCTCCTAACATCTCAAGAAATTGATATACCTCTCTTGGTGAGTATAGGAAATACTGGGCGGGTGGATTAGCAGTCTCTTCACCCACATAAATGGAAATCCCGTCATTCATATCTACCGTGCGAAAGCCATCGTAATCGGTTACATCATCGCCAAGAAATAGCATCAATGGTTTACCTTCACCAGTAAGCTTTTGAGCAATGAACTCTATAGCTTTACCTTTGCCCCATTCCACTGCCGGCCTTATATCGTAAGCCTTTTTGCTTGGAGTGATTCTTATCTGACCTGAAGCAAGCGGGATTTCAACGATTCCGTTGAAAATGCTGTCTAGTTTATCCAGTTGCGATTCGTCTACCAGTCGATAGTGCAGGCTTAATGTTAGTCCTTTATTATCTATCCTAGCTCCTTTAATGCCAGCTATAGCTTTACTAACATCTTGACATAAAGAATGTAGTAGAGGTGCTGCCTGCCTAGCGGCCGGATTAACGAAACTAATACCGGGTCCTTTTACCTCCAAACCGTGGTTTCCAACATAGATAATGCCATTGATACCCACTCTTTCTTGTAAATCTTCCAAAGTCCTGCCACTTATAATTCCTAAAGTTAAGCGTGGGTTTCTAGCCAGCTTTTGCAAGCACTCCCTAACCTCTGGTGATAAGTGGGCTAATTCAGGCCTTTCTACGATGGGGGTTAATGTGCCATCATAATCAATCAGCAGTAATATATGCTTTGCTTTCCTGATTCTGACAGCAACAGCATTCCAACAAGAGAGGAGATGTTTCATATCATGCTTATAGCTATGATAGTTCTGCTAACTCTGAGAAAATATCGGCGGCCCATTTATAGATATTGTTCTTCCTAACTATGCCTCTTTTTCTTCTCATCCGTTTACGTTTTTCTGATTTAGACATATCCAGAGCTTTCTTGATAGAGGCAGCAAATTGGTCGATGGCAAGAGGATTTATTAATAAAGCACCGTCAAGCTCCCTAGCAGCCCCAGTAGAAGAACTTAGCAGTAGAACGCCATCGTTGTCACTCTGGCTGGCAACGAATTCCTTGGCTACCAGGTTCATCCCATCATGTAGCGAACTCACTATGCATAAATCTGCCATGCATCTCAGAGCTGCCAATGTATTAGGGGGCAAAGGTCCGGATAGAGTGATTATCGGCTTCCAATCCCCCGAAGCATGTTTCTGATTTATCTTGCCCACCAGTGCATCTACATCCTCTCCTAGTTTTCTATAGCTTGAGATTTGGGTGCGGCTAGGCACCTGTGTTTCTATAAAGACCGTTTTTCCCTCATACTCTGGCCAGTTGTCCAGAAAACGCTCTATAGCCATCAGCCTTTGAGGAATTCCCTTAGTATAATCCATCCTATCTATACTAATGGCTATAGATTTACCTTCCAATCCTAGGTTACGCTTCAACCGTTTTATTTCTCGTTTAACCTCATCTTTCTGGGCATCTTGGGAGAGCTGTTCAAAGTCCACACTTATAGGGAAGTGGCGTACTATCGTTTTCTTTTCATCCAAAAGCACCTCTGCCTTTTCATAGTTGACTCTGGCTTTGGTGACTCTGTTTACTGTGGTAAGGAAGTTACGGCAGTGGCGTACTGTGTGAAAGCCTAAAATATCATTCCCCAAAAGTCCATCTAATAGCTCCTCCTGCCAGGGACAGGCACTAAAGACTTGCTGTCTAGGCCAAGGAATATGCCAAAACTGGGCTACTGTAGTTTCTGGATTGACTTCTTTTATCAAACGGGATAGCAGAGCAAAATGGTAATCCTGGATGAAAACCAATGCCTTTCTGTTTCTTATTTCCTCCAGTACACTTTGGGCAAAGATACTATTTACCCTCTTATAAGTGTTCCATTGCGATTCATCAAATGTAGGCTGAACATAAGTAGAATGACACAAAGGCCAAAGTGCTTGATTTGAGAAGCCATAATAGTAGCCATTTACCTCCTTCTTAGTCAGCCACACTCGCTTCAAAGTGTAAAATGATTCTTCAGGGGGGACCATTACCTTGTTATTTGAGTCTACTGTCTCCCTGTCAGCCTTGGTACTCCCACATGCAATCCAGAGGCCGCCTGTAGCACGCATTACGGAATCTAATGCTGTGGTTACGCCTCCAACTGCAGTTTCACATTTAATCTTGCTACCGACATAATTATGGATATATGGCTCACGATTAGAGACAACTATAAGGAGATGAGCGGGGAATTTTTCCTTTGCCAAGTTGTGTAAACTTTCTTTGCTCCATATCGCCTTCATTGACCTTAGTCATATTTTACTACGATTGAGCTATTCAGCCAAACCAGCTATTAGATATGGTATAATTGCCAGGTCACCGGTAGGAATGATGAGTAATAAAGAATAACCAAATGAAATTGAAGAGGATTGGTGTCTTAACCAGTGGTGGTGATGCTCCCGGGATGAATGCTTGCATCAGAGCGGTTGTCCGTTGCGGACTTAGCCGTAAGCTGGAAGTAGTAGGGATTCGGCGTGGCTATGCTGGCCTGCTGGAAGGCGACTTGGTGAAGTTACACGCCAGGGCTGTGGCTAATATCATCCAGCGCGGTGGCACTATCCTTGAGACTGCTCGCTGTGAAGAAATGAAGACGGCGGAGGGGATAAAAAAGGCGGTGCAAAATTTGCACCGTGAAGGCATTGAGGGGCTGATAACCATAGGTGGGGGCGGCACCTTTCGTGGTGCATTAGCTTTAGCTAAAGCAGGAGGAATAAAGGTAATCGGTGTCCCGGGCACTATAGATAACGATGTCTATGGCACTGACTATGCTATTGGTTTCGATACGGCGATAAATACAGCTCTAAGCGCTATAGATAAGATTAGGGATACTGCTGGATCTCTACAGCGCCCTTTTTTCATTGAGGTTATGGGAAGAGATAGAGGTTTCATCGCCTTAGATGTAGGAATCGCTGGTGGAGCTGAGGACATCTTGATTCCAGAAACTGAGACGAAGATAGAGGAGCTATGCCATACCATAAAGCAAGATTTCGCTAAGGGTAAGAAAAGCAGCATTGTGGTGGTGGCTGAAGGAGATGAAGCTGGCGGAGCAGTTGATGTTGCTAAGCAGGTTGGAAGCCGCCTCGGAGTTGATTATCGCGTCTGTGTATTAGGACATATACAAAGAGGGGGCTCACCCACAGCTAGAGATAGGATTTTGGCCAGCAAATTAGGAGCAGCGGCCGTTGACGCTTTAGTCGCTGGCAAGTCAGGCTATATGGTGGGAGAATTAGAAGGGAAGATAACTTTTACGCCATTGAGGGAAACATGGGAAAAGAGAAAGGAATTAGATAATAACTTGCTACAATTAGTGAAGGTATTAGCCACTTAAGAATATGAAAAAACTATCCATAGGCAAGATAAGAGGTTTGCAGCAGTTAGCTAATGAGAAAGGTATCATGGCGATGTGTGCCCTCGACCATAGGAGTTCACTAATGAGAATGCTTGGGGGAAAACACCCTGAGCGTATTGACTATCAAGCCATGGTGGATTTTAAGCTAGACCTCTGCCAAGTCTTAGCCCCTTATGCTAGCGCTATCCTCCTGGACCCCATTTATGGGGCTGGTCAGGGAATTGCTGCTAGTGTTCTCCCCAGAGACACCGGACTGCTGGTAAGCTTAGAAGAGACTGGCTATTCAGGCAAAGCAGAGGCAAGGATCACAAATATACTCCCAGATTGGAATGTGAAAAAG
>JRER01000205.1_pt1 | contig 16930 bp, 21 predicted proteins | sample 210161 | NCBI WGS metagenome assembly JRER01 (sample SAMN03019618, study PRJNA260268) | marine sediment metagenome | biome: Marine; feature: Sediment; material: Clay; isolation source: clay from marine sediments 136 meters below sea floor depth collected from... | place: New Zealand: Canterbury...
CTATTTCTGCCTCTGCGAATCCTATGGCTGAGCCTCCCAGTTTATGCATGGCTGCTTCAAAACTAAGCCTAGTACGGGTGCTGGGTTCAAAAAATAGCGTTGCCAGCATTTTTCCGCGGAGCATGTCTGAGCCGCTTTTTGCGACGGTCTCCATGGCGCTTGCAATTTTTAGAATGTAATCAATCTCTTCGCGTGAGAAATCCTTAATTGAGATGATGTCGCGTCCCTTAAACTCCAAACTTGACACCCAGAAAGGTTAACTATGTCGCAAATAACTCTTTTGTGCTAGGCTAATCTGAAAAGGAAGTGCGGCGTGGCGTTACGTAGACTATAAATGTGCTTTCGCAGATATTTGGCTAAATGTGAGTCAAGGTGATTGCATGATAGATGAGTTGCAGAAAGCTGTTGACCTTGCTTTAACATTAGGCGGAGAATTTGCTGATGCCAGGTTTGAGAATCACAAGATAACGCGAATCAATGTTGTTAATGGTTCGATTCGAAACTTCACTTCTTCCTACCGTAAAGGCATAGCCATACGTGTGAAACTTGGAGGAGCCTGGGGTTTAGTGTCCACTACAACTCTTGATTTAGAATCCATTAAGGCATCTGTTAAAAAGGCGATCAAGTTGGCGAAAGGTTCGGGCGACTACTCTAAACAGAAAATAACGCTTCCAGAGATGCCTTCTATTAAGCGGAAGTCAAAGGCAAAAGTGAAAATACATCACAACGATGTCGACACTGAAGAAAAACTTAGATTTGTCCTCGATGTAGACGCAGCGCAGAAAAACGCTGACAAACGCATCGTTAATAGAACATCAAACTATGCTGAAAGCATGCGAGCTTCTGAGCTAGTGAACAGTTTCGGCTGTGAACTTTCATGGGAAGAAGTTCGAACGATTTTCCTAACATTTAGCGTAGCATTCGAAGCTGGCAAACGGGAATTTAGCTACGATACCAAAAGTGGAACCGTTGGCTACGAACTTATTAAGGAAACTGACCCAAACGAATTCGGTCGTGCAGTCGCGAAAGAAGCTGTTGCAATGTTGTCCGCGGCTAAACCTCCTAGTGGACTTATGACAGTTGTGGTTAACCCTGACATTGCAGGAGTGCTTGCACATGAAGTGATGGGTCATGCCTCTGAAGCTGACGAGGTGATTAGGCAAAGGTCCTTTCTCGCTGACGCTGCTGGCAAGTGTGTTGCAAACGACCTTGTCACCATGGTTGACGATGGAACAATCCCCAAAGCGAATGGGTCGATTCCCTTTGACTCTGAAGGAACACAAAACCGCCGAACAGTGATTATTAAAAATGGGATATACAAAGGCTTCATGCACTCGCTTGAAACAGCCGGAATGCTAAATTCGAGTCCCACGGGTAATGCGAGAACTCAAGATTACAACAGGCGTGTTTGGGTGCGCATGACAAACACCTTTTTTGAACCCAAAGATTGGAAATTAGACGAGATAATTTCAGACACAAATGAAGGTTTACTAGCGCTGAAGGCGATTTCTGGTATGGAAGACCCTGTTGGCGGAGGCTTCCAAGTTAGAGCACTTAAAGGATACATAATAAAGAACGGCGAAAAGAAAGGCATGGTTCGAAGCTTCACACTAACAGGAAAGGCTCTTGAAATCCTAAAGACAGTCGATGCTGTTGGAAAAGACTTTCAACTCCGGGGTGGCAACTGCGGAAAGGGAGAGGAAGACTGGGTGCCTGTGAGCTCAGGCGGACCATACATGCGAGCGAAGATAATAGTTGGAGGCGGATAGCAATGTCAGAGCTAGAATCACTAGCTTCAACAGCCTTAAAAAAAGCAGAAAGTGGAGGTGCAAGTCAAGCTGAAGCCTTTGTTTTGAAAAGTCGCATCCGCAGCGTTTACGTTGAAAACAGTGTACCACGAGTCGCAGATGATAAGTCAGAAGCTGGTTTAGGTCTCAAAATCTGCTTTAACAAACGTATCAGTTTCTCATCGGGCACTGTAAACGAGAAGTCTATAGAAGAAATTGTTAAAGAAGCCTTGCGCATAGCTAGAGCTACGAAAGAGGACCCCTACTTCGAATCGCTTCCAGTTGGTAGAAAAATTTCTGGGCAGCTACAAGACGTGTTTTGTAAAGAGACCGTTGAGACCACCTTGGAGGATGTTTTGGTAAAGGTTATGAGCATAGTGAATACTGCTGAGGGATATCAATACGTGAAGGTGCCCCTCGGCCTGATTCGACTTGCAGAGTATTCCATGTATGTAACTAATTCTCTGGGTGTTCAATTTCATCATCAAGGCACTATGGTTTTCCTACACTTTACAGCTAAAGCGACAGCTGAAGGGAAAGCTGGAGAAGGCATCGAAAAGAAGTGGTCAACAAGCATCTCAAAAATGCACTTTGAAGAAGTTGGGAGCTCAATCGCTGAGAAGGCTCTTGCCACACTGAAAGCTGAACCTGTCAGGGAAAAATTGAACCTAACAGCCGTAATAGACCCTGTAGAACTTAAAGGATTGCTGTCTGCAGTCGAGTTTGCAACCAATTCTGAGCAGGTAAATAAGGGCAGGAGCCCTTGGATTGAAAAACTTGGAGTCAAGGTTGCAGGTGAGAAGTTTACCTTGCTAGATGACGGCAGATATCCGGGCGGAATAAGAAGCGCTTTAGCAGACGATGAGGGCGTTGAAACCGGCAAGAAAACAATCATAGAAAAAGGCGTGCTTAAATCATATATTTACGATTCCTACAACGCACACATTGCAGACACCAAATCAACGGGCAACGCATATAGGAGAAGAACAAGAAGCATTGAAGGAGCTTTCACTTCTCCAGCCAATTGCGCCTACTCCACCATGATTGTAAAACCCGGAAACAAGAACCTAGACGACATTATCTCACAGATACGCAAGGGAGTTCTCATTGAAACCTTCGCTTCGCCAGAGGTTAACCCAATAACCGGCGGATTTGGCTGCGAGGTGAGAAATGCCACAGTCATTGAAAAAGGACAATTAACCAGGCATGTTAAACACGCACTCTTGATAGGAAACATGTATGGAGCGTTGCAAAACATTTTTGATATTGGAAAAAACGCAGAAACTGTGGAAAACGCGGCGTTGCCACCAATAGCTTTTTCAGAAGTCACGTTGGTTGGACAGAAATAACTGAGAACCGCTACACTCTTTTATGTAGCCACTAAAATACTAATTCGGGTAAGGTTGGCACAACATGCCTAAGAAAACATTGAGAGTTTCAAAAATTAAGGAAGGCACGGTCATCGACCACATCACAGGTGGTCATGCCCTAGACGTGGTTAAAATTTTGGGAATCACAGGGCGCACTAATGGTGTCGTCACTGTCGCCATGAACGTTCCCAGCAAGAGGCTGAAATTTAAGGATATAGTTAAGGTTGAAGGAAGGAAGCTTGTGTCGGATGAAGTGGACAAGATTGCATTGCTAGCCCCGCATGCCACAATAAATATCATACACAACTATAAGGTGGTGGAGAAACAACGGGTAAAACTGCCAAGTGTCATTCGGGACATAGTTAGATGCGCCAATCCAGCATGCATTTCAAACAGCAATGAGCCAGTGCAGTCGACGTTTTATGTTGACCGAGAAGAGCCTCTTCTTTTAAAATGTCATTATTGTGGCTACGTCATGGAAAAACAAGATGTTCTCAAACAGTTTTAATCGTTTACTTTGTTTGGCTTAGAAGCAGAATGGCTTGCGCCAAGTCACCTTTCGTTTGTTCAAGTGCGGCTCTTGCTTCTTCAACGCTAACTCTGGCTTGTTGCGCTACCAACTGCACGTCTTCTTCTGGAATTGTAACTCTCCTTTCAATGGCCTTTTCCACGATTTTTTCGCCAGTTATCTGGAAGATTTTCTGGCCATGCATATCCATAACTGCCACCTCTGGGTTTTCTATGATAATCTCTTTTGTACTCGTTTTCAAGATGACTTGTTGAACATCCGGCATGGCGCCCATGCTTAAGCCCATACGTTTCATTAGGCGTTTAGCTTCTCTCGGACTGATTCGCCGCATTTTTCTACGCTCCTCTTCTCTATTACAATAGGGTTCATTTTGAGTTCTTAACTTCTTCTAAAGTGCCCCAACGAACCCGAACAGCCACGCCGCATTTAAACGCTTTCATCTCGGCGCCAGTTAACACAGCTCTCCCAACAGCCAAGACTTCGCCTTTTTCATCTAAAACGATTACTTCTTCTCTGGGTCGAATCTCCTCGTCAGCGTCAACAACATGTTTGGCGAAGACGCTCTTACCCTTTGCAACAAAAGGTGCAGCATCTCTAGAAACCTTAACCCACAGCCTCGGATGCTTGGCGCCATTCAAAATTCTCTTTGCGCCAACCACGGTCAGAGAGAACATTCCGTTAGTGGGACGTAAGGTTGCAAGTCTTTTTCCGTTCAGGTAGATGTGACGTATCCTTTTAGTTCGCTTGGAGAAAACAACTTCAACATTGTTTGGAAACAGCCTTTCTCCAACGCCTTTTCCGAACTGATAGTTGGCTATGCTTCGTAATTTCTGGAGCACGTCATGTTTTTCACTCATGCTTTCACCGTGAATGAGATTTTTTCAAAAGTGACCATTGAACTTTAACAAAGTATAAAGATGAGCTAACGGTAAAAACTATTTGGGAGAGAACACGGTTGCGTTGCGAGGTTTGCGGTAGCACAATCCGGGGCACACCATTTAGGGCAATGATTGAAGGCGCCAAACTGACAGTCTGCAGCGAATGCGTCAAACTGGGCTCCATTTTTTGGGAGGCAAAATCTGAACCCCGCTTGAAAAAGGTTGCTAAACGTTTGCCTCCACCCATGTTTGCCGCCAAGAAGAAGCCAGTTAAACTGCAAGAAACTCTGGAAATTGTAGAAGATTTTAGCTCTCGGGTTAGGCAGGCGAGAGAAAAACTGGGGCTAAGCCAAGAAGACATGGGAAGAAAACTGAATGAGAAGGTTTCTGTTTTGCGCAAAATTGAAAGCGGCAAGATGGCTCCAGACCATAGACTAGCGGAAAAGCTTGAACATGCTTTAAAGATTAAGTTGCTTGTTCCCTTTTCTGAGCCCAAGGTTTCGCCGAAAGTTTTGTCGCGTCCTCCGGAAGTTACTTTGGGGGACATTGTTAACGTTAAGAAAGGAAAAACGGAGGCATCTGAAGAACGAAAGCAATCATAGTTCAACGTCGACGCCAAAATGAACGCTCAAACCTAGACGAGCTTTACAGCTTAGCGGAGTCTACAGGCTACACCATTATAGACTCGATGGAACAAGTAAGAGATCCCGACCCAAGTTATCAGATTGGAAGGGGAAAAGTCAAAGAACTAGCCGAGCTGGTTTCAGAGAAGCAAGGCGAACGAGTAATTTTCGGCAACGAGCTGAAACCTCAACAAGCCTACAACCTTGCAAAAGCGACAGGCGTGGAGATCATAGACCGCTTCCAACTCATCCTAGAAATTTTTACCCACAGAGCCGCGACTACTGAAGCTAAACTTCAGATTCAGCTTGCCAACCTAAGATACGAGTTGCCACGCGCAAAAGAAAAAGTGAAACTGGCAAAGAAAGGCGAACAGCCAGGGTTCAGGGGACTCGGAGCCTACAAGGTTGACGTTTACTACGAAACGATAAAACGCCAAGTTCACCGCATCCAGAGGAAATTGAAAACAGTACGGAAGAAGCGTAGCCTTCACCGAACAAGAAGACTTGAGCTTGGCTACTCTCTCGTCGCCTTAGCTGGCTACACAAACGCGGGCAAAAGTTCCCTCTTTAACGCTCTAGCCCAAGAGGCCGTTCCTGTAGATTCTGGCTTGTTCACAACCTTGTCCACCACAACACGAGCTATAGAGCTTTCGGGAAGGAAGGTTCTTCTAACCGACACAGTAGGCTTCATCGACGACTTGCCTCTAACTCTCATAGAGGCCTTTCACTCCACCCTTGAAGAAACAATCTTTTCCGACATAATCCTCTTGGTAGTCGACATAAGCGAGCCTCTAGAAGCCATTGAAAGAAAACTTCTGTGTTGTCTTGACACCATACAAACTATTGGTGCAACCGGCATTCCCATAGTTACAGCGCTAAACAAAACTGACCTGCTTTCAAAGAGCGCGTTACAACCGAAATTAGAAACCTTAAAAGATTTGGCGCCACATCCAGTTCCAATTTCGGCTCTTCACTTTACAAATCTTCCACAGCTTAAACGTGCGTTCTTCAGCTATTTGAGAGAGTATGTTCAAGCTTCCCTTTGGATTCCATGGAAAACCGAGTCTATGCCGTTTATCTCTTGGATTCATAACCGTGCCGAAGTTCGTGGCTTAAAATATGAAAGCGACGGCGTGAGCCTCACCTTTAAGTCGATGCCTTGGTTTGCAGAAAAGGTTAGACATAAAGTAGAACAGCTTGGCGGAACCTTCAACAGAAAATGAACCTTCCAAATGAGTGTGAAAGCAGCATTGCCGAAGGTGGCAGTTTTGAGATGGGGACACCGAGAAAGAGACAAGAGGCTGACAGCGCATGTAGCCCTAACCGCACGGGCATTAGGCGCTTCCGACTTCTTTCTGGCAGATGTCAAAGATGAGAAAGTTAAGGCAACCGTCAAAAAAGTGGTGAAAAGCTGGGGTGGCCCCTTCTATTTCGATATGGGAAAGCCTTGGAAACAGATTATAAGAAAGTGGAAGGCGGAAGGCGGCATAGTTGTTCATTTAACAGCCTATGGAGAGAACATTCAAACCAGCGATGTCCTTAGTAGGATTAAGGCTACTGGAAAAGATGTTTTGATCATTGTTGGTAGCCGAAAGGTTCTTGCAGATTTCTTTAAAGAAAAGGTTTCAGATTTCAACGTAGCCGTAGGAAATCAGCCTCATTCTGAATGTTCCAGCCTTGCAGTTTTTCTCGACCGATTTTTTGGAGGAAAGGAACTATCTGGGGAATTCGAGGAAGCCAAAGTTAAGATAATTCCTCAAAAACGGGGAAAGAAAGTGGTAAAGCGGTAGTTTATTCGGTTTCTAAAACAACAAATTTAAACCTTATTCATGATATAGTATTAGTTGCGGCTCGGAGCAGAGAAGATCCAATGGAAATCATGGTTAACGACGAAACTTTACGGAAGGTTGCTGAAATAGTTGGCAGCGAAGAGGCTGTCGAAGTCGTTGATGTCCTTAAAGGAGTAAACGAAACCACAGATGATGAAATCGCGAACAAAACTGGAATCCGCCTCAACGCAGTCCGCAAAATCCTCTATAGGCTGTATGACCACTCTCTTGTCGCCTTAAGAAGATCCCGTGACCAGCAAACTGGTTGGTTCATTTTCCATTGGAGACTCCAACCCGACCAGCTAGATGGGTTCATTCTAAATCAGAAAAAGCGGGTTTTAGAAAAGCTGGAAACCCGATTGGGATATGAGAAAGACCACGATTTCTACTATTGCGGAACACCACAATGTAAAAAAGTTCCATTCGAGGAGGCTATGGAGCTTATTTTCCGCTGTCCTACCTGCAACAAGCCGCTTATGCATTTTGACAACGCGGCCTTCATTGAAACTTTACGTTTGAAGGTTGATGAATTGAGGAAGGAACTCAGTGAGTAGACAGCTGCCAACAAGGAAAGAGGCGCTAAGTTTTCTTGTAAAGGCTGGTTGTTCGCCGGGGGTTGTCAGACACGCTAAAGCTGTTGCAGCTCTCGCTGTTAAAATAGCTAAAGCTTGTCGAAAGAAGGGATTAGAGGTTGATATCCAACTTGTGGAGATAGGTTCTCTTCTCCACGACATTGGGCGTTCAAAAACTCACAGCGTCAACCACGTTGTAGTAGGTGTGGAAATTGCTAAATCATTAGGTTTGCCTGATTCTGTTGTTTCTATTATTGAACGCCACGCTGGAAGCGGCATTTCTAGAGATGAAGCCCAAAAGCTTGGATGGCCAGTTAAGGATTATGTTCCGCAGACTTTGGAAGAGAAGATTGTGACCTATGCGGATAAGTTGATTGAAGGCTTAAGGAGGGTGCCGATTGAGCGGGTGCTGGATAAGTTTTCCAGAGATAACCTCCCTCAGTCTTCTATTCAAAGAATGAAACAGTTACATGAGGAGTTCTCTCCTTTACTAAGGGATTTGGATGCCAACAATAACGCTTCTTGAAAAGGTTTACGGGCCTTTCAGTCAACAATTATTCCAAGCCAAGCTTGCCTCGCTGTGTAAAGACCTCATGGTTGAGGCTAAAGTTGTAGGTAAAACAGGTCGGGGCTGGGTTCAAGTGGAGATGACGGGTGAAGACCAAGAGGTTGCAGTGAGATTTCTTGACCGTGGAATTGGAGTGGCGCCGGTGAGCATTGACAGAGTGAAGAAGTTTTCAACTATTAAGGGAAGGATTATTTTTGCCGGCGAGAAAGAGCAAGAGCTGCTTGTGGACATAGGAGTCTATTCTCCTCGCGTTTATGATGCAACCATACCGTTAGAGCAACTGCAAGCTCAACTTGCAGATGGAAAGAAGCTCCGGCTTCAGCGCCTAATTGAGCTGTTCTGCCTTCACGACTATATGCCTCTTCATGTTAAGATCACCAGAGATGTGAAGTCTGAACACGAACAAGTAGAGGCAGAGTTGTCTGAAACTCAGCTTTCAAAACTTATACAATGGATAAACTCCAGCTTAGACCGCTTAATGGTTTTGGGAGCAACTCTGGGGCAAGTGAAACATGCTATAAAAGTTTCTGGACATAATCGTGACATTATTCGAGTTGAAACTTTAGGACTATTGGAACATGCTGTCGTCTGCAAGTTGGGAACAGACGCCATAGGACTGACACCGAAGCTTGGTCCACACCTATACACAGCAACCCTTGCACCCTTTAGTCCCAGAAAAATACGGCAAATAATCAATAGACCAATTCTTTAGCGACTTGACAGCTTTACATTGTTCACGTTGAATAGACCCATCTGATTTAAGGGGTATACTTCGCGTCTATGTCAATTCCACCAGTGGTAGTTTCGAGACTTACATCGAAATTGCTGCCAGCACGATAGTTGGTTGACTGCAGTGGAGACTTCGTGCCAGAAAATCCATCTTGCCTAACAATGTCTATTCCTCCCGTGGTGACACTGGACACAATCTTGGCTCCGATGTCACCATGAATATCTATAGCAAAGTCGACTCCACCAGTCGTAGCTTCGGCTTTCAGAGTAACGTTCCCCAGAAGTTCCTCATCCTGCGTGACATCAACCTCAACACCACCCGTGGTTGTTTTCGCATTGACTAGAACATCTTTTGTAACCATCACGTTGCCCCAAGAGAATTCGACGCCTCCTGTCGTAGTCTTGACAGAAACGTCGCCAGCGACAATGACGTCTTTCACTAAATTAGCTTTAACTCCGCCGGTTGTCGCTTCGAGGCTTAGAGAGTTGAGAACCACCCCAGCCTGAGTGTTCATGACAATTCCTCCGGTGCTTGTCTCAACATCAAGACTTGCGTTCAAGGAGGAGTCAATACGGATATCACAGGTGACGCGCAACCAAGGGTACCATGGCCAACCGCGACCAAAGGTGTCAACGTCTACTGTTAGTGTTAGGACACTGTCAGCGGTTGTGTTGTCAAAAGTAAGGTCAAACACTCGGTCGGGTGAACCGAAGACCCCAACTCTTCCGGTTGCCGACACGTTGAGGGTAACCAGTTTGCCACTGAGGTCTTCGAAAGCGACGTTGACACGGGCAACGTCTGCGGTGAAGTCGAGGTTAACTGTGTCCACGCCTGCCTGGTACGGGACATAGCGTGATTCACTAACATCCACCGCTTGGATGGGCAAGAAAGCGAGGGCGGCTATAATCGCTGCGCTTACAAGGAGGATGATCAAAACGATGGCTAGGATACCTAGGGTACTTATGGGTCTTCTTTCTTCTCTCTCTATTCTTCTTCTTTCAGGCTTAGTCACCGGTGGGCCAACAGGAGTTCCGCAAGTAGGACAAAATTTTGCGTCTTCATCTAATTCGGCTCCGCACTTCCAACAATAGGGCATTTTTCCACCTGCAAAGATGACATTGTAACCTGGAGTATTAAAACGGTTTCCAAAAGACTTATGAATACTTATCGCTAATACAACTGTCCATTGGAGTGGAAATTTTTGGTCTACTGCTCTAAGTGTGGTGCTAAGAACGAGGATGACGCCAAAGTGTGCGTAAGCTGTGGTGCGTCTTTGTATGCGCCTAGGCGTGTGGCTAAGCGTAGAGGAGATGAATGTTTTGGAGCAAGAGGAGAAAAGCGGGTTGAAGAAGAATGTTTCGGTCTCCCATATGGCGGTGCAATTGTCGGCATTATTTTTGGCATCATAATTCTTGTCTTCGGATTCGCTTGGCTAACAGGTATAGATATATGGGAGAACATAGGACCCGTCGTGGTAATCATCGTTGGAATACTAATCATCGCTGGCGTTGTGTACGGCGCAACGCGCAGATAAACTCACATTTTATTTTTTGTAAACCTCACATTTCAAGCTGCAAGTCTGGCATATTTTATCGTGTATATTCTTTGACAGCAAGATCCGAGTGAAAAGCCAAAAGACACAGAGGAAAATAACGAAAAAGTCGAGAACTGAACTATTTGCAACAGCGTCTATGCCAGCCAGAACGAGAAAAGTTCCAAAGATGAAGAAAGCGTTTAACAGAAAGCGGATAAGCCGCCATCGGATATCGAAAAACATGTATTGAGACAAACCTAAACCAACGCTTAAAACCCCCGAAATGAGAAGCAAAGAGCTGTTTTGTCCAATGTTCCATCCTCGGAAGAAATATGCGGCAACTCCGAAAAGAGTTACGAGTGCCCCGAGAAGCAATCCCATACAAGCCGTGCAAAAGGTTTTCTTGCCAATTTGGAATTCGTGAGCCGTAAAGCCTTCGCAGGTGGGATGATGCCCGTGTGTTATTTTTAGTCCAAAAATGGTTGATGTCGTGTGAAAGGCTGTGTTTCCTTCTGTAAGAACGGCGTGTTTTCTGTTTTCAGTGTTGTCTGAGCGAAAAGTTGTGGAGCAATGACCTGGGAAGAAGACCGCTATGATTCCGAGAGAGCAGATTAGTCCGAAAACAGAACCTATTAGCGGTTTTCGCCATTGGAGATCTTCTTGAATCGGCAACGGAAAAACTGCAGGCAACGTCACTAGAAGCAAGCCGAAAAGGGATACAGCAACTAAGAATGAATGGTAAAGTCTTTGTGAAAAGTTTTTAGACATCATGTTTTTCTCCGGAAAAGGCTTTTTAACTCCTGCAAGACTCCTTGACCGGCTAAGTATCGATATGTCTTCCTCTTCAGCTTGTTCGATGAAAAGAGTCCTTTTAGTCGTCTCGGTAGGGAACCGTAAAAACTTCGATAACATTTGTAGAGCTGCTCTTGCACCTCCATTCTCGTCAAGTATTGGGTTGGCATTATGGCGTGAACCATGTCATAGTTCGCCCAATTGGCATCTTCAATCCAGCTGTTTCGTTTAGCTTCTTTGTAAATTTTTGTTCCTGGGAAAGGAGTCAATATCATAAAGATAGCTATGTCTGGATCTATTTCGTTAACAAACTCTCTCAACCGCCCTATTGATTCTTCTGAGTCTCTGCGTTCGCCGATGATTAGTGTGGCTTGTGCAAATATGCCGTTTTGTTTGAGCAATTTGACTGCTTTCTCAGAGTCTTCTGGAGTGATTTTCTTGTTGAACGCTTCTAGGGCCGACTTATTTGGAGTTTCTACGCCTAAAAGTATCCAGCGGTTCCCTGCTTTTCGGAGTTTGGGCAGAATATGGCTATGTTTAACAACGTCGTCGCATCGTGCTTGCATAAACCACATTATGTCGTCTGCAAAGCCGCGTCTAATGATTTCGTCGCACAAATCGTTTGCGCGTTTGCCTAAGCCGAAATTGTCATCTGTTAGCCAGAAGAACCGACTTCCATAATTGGTATAGCAAAACTCCATCTCGTCCGCTACTCTTTTTGGAGATTTAACTCTCCACTTTCCCTGCCAATAAATCCATTGACTGCAAAATGAACAATTGTAGGGGCATCCCCGTGAGCCCTCTATCAGCGCGTAGCGTGCCGAACGCCCAGCCATCATTGTAAAATGATACTTATGCACCACGTCTTCGACAAAATGGTAGCCGGGAAAAGGCAGACTGTCAAGATGTTCAATTAAAGGCCTGGAAGGAGTATGGTAGACTCGGTCTTTATGTCTAAACGTCAACCCTTGGACATTCAAGAAGGAAGTTTTATTGGCTAGAGCTTTCACCAGCTCAACGAGAGTTTGTTCACCTTCGCCACGAACAATGACATCTATTTCCGGATACGTCTCTAGACTTTCATGGGCTGTTGCAGTGAAATGTTGACCGCCAACAACAGTAAAAACGTCGGGCTTCACCTTTTTGGCTGTTTCTAGCGCACGCACCGCCGTGTAGGTGTTGCATGTTGCTAAGCCGCTGGAAGCCACAATGTCTGGGTCGAACTCTTGAATGTGCCTTTCTAGTCTCTTCCAATCTAGCATTTTAGCTTGGCAATCCAAAACTTCTATTTCTACATCTTTGGTTTTGTTTTCGAGATACGCGGCGAGTTGAAGAAGCCCTAGAGGAGGAGGCAGATATTCTCCCATGACAAACCAGAAGTCTTTAGGCGGTTCGACGAATAGAACTCTCACTTTAAACGCCACTGTCATCTAGACTATAGAAGCGAGTGAAAATAAAAGATGATTTATAGTGGGCCGGGCAGGACTTGAACCTGCGACCTTCGCCTGTCTTAATCACGAGCATTCGTAAGGGCGATGTCCTACCTAACTAGACGACCGGCCCTTCTAGGCTAAAATAAACGATGACTTTACAGAAAAGGATAACGCTTCACGTCATTGAAACTCAAAACTTTATCTGTGAAGTAACCCTAAATTCTCAACTAAACGAAACCTCTGCGTTAATTATGATGACTAATTGGCAAAACACAAAAATATCGAGCCACCGATTCAACTATTGAATCAAAGACGCCGTGCGGGGTTGCCCTAGCCTGGTAGGGGGCAGATCATCCACGCTTCGAAGAGTCTAAGCCTGCTAAGCCTGTGGTCCTTAAGGGCCTCGCGGGTTCAAATCCCGCACCCCGCGCCAAACCGTTTATATTAGAAGACTTGCGTTTTGAAGAGTTTTCCTTCGATTTTGCTTGATATACTTAACACTTAAATACTTGCCCGCCCGCACGCGCAATGCTTATGTTTGACTCGCCCATGTTTGGTTTGAGGAATGGGTTTGAGCAAGGCCGACAAAGTTCTGAAGGAAATTGAAAGAATGACAGAAAAAGAGTTCCTCCCCATCTTAGGACCCCGCAAGGGTCAAATCCTGGCGGGAGTCATTCGTGAAATCAAACCTGGACGTGTTTTGGAAGTCGGAGCCCTCATTGGGTACTCGGCAATCTTGATTGGAAGAGAGCTTGGAAACGACGCCCACTTGGTTACCATTGAAATCAACGCCGACAAAGCGAGGATGACGGAGCACAACATGATGAGGGCGGAGATACCACCAATCGTGGAAGTGCTAGTTGGCGACGCAATTGAGGTTTTGCCCAAGCTGGAGGGCAAGTTTGACTTGGTCTTCATTGACGCCGATAAGAGGAAATACTTGGACTACCTACGACTGATCGAGGACAAGCTCTACAAGGGAAGCGTTATAGTTGCAGACAACGCAGGAATCTTCGCGAACCAGATGAGGGACTACTTGGATTACGTAAGGTCCTCAGGAAAGTATAGAAGCAGATACGTACCTGTAGGCGAAGACGGCCTTGAGGTAAGCGTAAAGCTGTAAACATCAAATTTCAAGAGCGCACGCCTTCATTCCTGACCTAGGATTACTTTTTATCTAACTAAACATCCTATCTTTTAGATTATCATGTCATACGAAGAAAAAGACATAAGAGTACTCCCAGAGGACACAGACGCCTTCGGAAGGTTGAATTGGCGAATGTACTGTCGCTATTGTGAACAAGGAGAAGCAGGTCTGATGGAAAGCTTAGGTTTCCCCCCGATGTATTTTCATAAGATACATAAAATATCCTTTCCTAGAAGAGCTGCCCATTTCGAATACCTCTCACCAGTTTCCCCAGAAAACTTGATAGACCTACAGACTGAAATCAAAAAGGTCGGTACTACCTCGATAACTCTGTCACACACTTTCTACAAAAAGAGTGGCAAACAAAGGGAACGGATATTGGCAGCTAAAGCAGAAGTAACGATTGTTGCTTATAATGACCGACTTCACGAGAAGACTGAACTGCCAAGAAAGCTAGTGGACACATTGAAGGCTTGGGGTATTCAAAAGAAAGAATAGCCTTTAAAAACATGAAAGAAGCGCAGGCGACACTCGCGGTAGTTAAGGAAAGGTTAATTACAAACTTCAAGAGAGGACCAGTTTATGAAAGTTAAGAAAAGTCCTTGGGCTGCCTTGTTTCCTTGCCCTGTTGTTCTCGTTACCTGCGTAGACTCTAAAGGAAAACCTAACATAATCACTCTGGCATGGGTGGGTACAGTTTGTTCTAACCCGCCGATGCTGGGTTTAGGCATCCGCCCTCACAGATATTCATACGAGCTAATTGAACGTTCTGGAGAGTTCGTCGTGAATATTCCAACCAAAGACATCTTGAAGGAAACAGACTTCTGTGGAATGGTTTCAGGCAAAGACGTGGACAAGTTTTCTCAAACGGGACTAACGCCAGAACCTGCGGAAAAGGTCAAGCCTCCACTTATCAAGGAATGTCCAGTGAACATTGAGTGTCTCGTTAAAAAGAAAATTCCGTTAGGCGTCCATCACTTGTTTCTTGGAGAGATTGTGCATGTTCACGTTGACCAAGAAATTCTAAATGAGAAGGGAAGAATTGATTTTAACAGAGCATCTCCTTTCGTCTATAACCAAGGAGAATACTGGAGTCTCAACAGGAAAATCGGCTTATGCGGATTCTCGAAAAAGTAGAGTACACACGGCGCGCGCAGGCTGATTCTATGGCGGAGTACATAGTTGTTCCTACGTGAAAAAAGGGATTCACAACAGGACTTTGAAGCCTCTAGGAGATGTATTTTTAATTTTATATGTTAGTCATGTAGTCAGTGCCCCGTGCAAAAATTTCAGAAGTTTATAAAATCTTACTTCATTTATAAAGTAGAAACTTAGAAACTTTGTAAACGCTTTATGTTAATTGTAGGGGAATAAATCGAATGGGTTGGAATATAACAGCCTCTAAGGAGCTCGAAGACTCCATTTCTAAACTTAAGCTGAAGCTTGCGCGAAAAGTTGGAGTGCGAAGAGACATGACTGTGATCGATGTAGGCTGTGGACAGGGCGGCTTTACCGTTTCTTTGGCAAAAACTGTCGGAAAACACGGAAAAGTGTTGAGCGTGGACATATCCGATGAATACTTGGAAGATTTCATAGAAAATCTAGAAAGATGGAGCCTTAAGAGCAGGGTTACTTTCGTTCATGCAGATGCAGCTCATCTTGAAGGAGTGCTAGCTGATGAAATTGCCGATATGGTTGTGAGTTATCGTTTTCTTGAGGAATTGGTGCATCCTGAAGATTTGCTGAAAATTGTTGAAGAGCTGGGTCGAATCGCCAAGAAAGGAGGAAAGGTTTGCATTATCGAGCTGAGCACTGAAACAAGAAATGAGGCTGAAGAGAACTATATCAGGCTTCATGCAGAAAGCGGAGACTCCTTCTTTGAATCCCACAAAATTACGAAAGCCATGAAGGAAGCCAAGCTGAGAGGCATCCGTGTAGAAAAGTTTGAACCAAACATCTGGTTTTCGCCTGACCTAGCAAAGCGGAATAATGGGTCTGCACAAGTTTGGTACACGCCTGAAGTAGAGAAAAGACTGGGTCCACTAATAGATAGATATGGAATGAAATATCCGACAATTCTTATATTCTCAGGAAAAAAACCAGCATCATAGCGTTACAAATCTATCCGCGCGAAGACCATTACACGCACAGACGTACATTTAAGAAGTCTTAGTCCATGCATGCGAACATTTTGTGCATTTGAAGTGTTCGACCGTTCTTTCTCTTCTGATCCCAGCGTGTTCGCCTGAGACTGCAGAAAACCATCGGAACGCTTCTTCATTTCCACATTTCGGGCATACCTGAAAAACTTTCACATATTCATCTTCTGAACCCTCAACTACGTAAATTGAACTTGAAGGCTCTGTCTTCTTCATGTTCTCTGTTTGCATTCTCGCATCAGCAGGAATCACATTTCCACACTTTCGGCATAAGAAACCATTCTTCGTCTCCTTCATATAGGAACCGCACTTGTCACAGAACTTCATGTCAACTCACTCAGTCATCTTATGCTCTCTCAACTTTCTTCTTAACGATTGCCGTGTCATAATCCGATGAAGGACGGATTATCTTCACTTGATATTCTTCTCTGGAAATGTTGTCAACCACTCTTTTAGGACCCGAGAAATCATAGTTGTGAAAGAAGACCCCCGTCTCATCGTGCATAAGAGACCTTGAGTTTTCCCAATCACTCTTCACTGTCGCATAAGAATGACCTCCATCAATAAAGATCAAATCCATCTTAGGCAAGGTTTCCACCTCCCTAGGAAGAGTCCGAACAGAATCACCCTGAAAAACCTAAATTTACATCCCGTCTCTCTTAATTTCTGCCTTACCTGCTCCATCCTAGAACCATCACTGCCTCCAAAAAGGTCGAACCCGAAGTATTCCACTTCTCTAGGCGAGAAGTTTCGCACGGCAACCATCACCATAGTTCTCGCATTTTCACCATCAGCAAATCCAATCTCCATGATCTTCCTACACTTATTCTTACCAATGTACTCATTGAGAAAAGAATGCGACCCGTATCCTAACCTACTGGACCTCATGCCACTCCTCAACCCCGCAAGTTCACAACTACTTCTCTTTTGAAATTTTCTTATATTAATATCAATAATTAAATAGGAAAAAATCGAAAAA
>JRER01000330.1_pt1 | contig 16623 bp, 20 predicted proteins | sample 210161 | NCBI WGS metagenome assembly JRER01 (sample SAMN03019618, study PRJNA260268) | marine sediment metagenome | biome: Marine; feature: Sediment; material: Clay; isolation source: clay from marine sediments 136 meters below sea floor depth collected from... | place: New Zealand: Canterbury...
ACAAGGGGGGACCAGGTATATTTGAACTTCCCTCTCGACCGGCCAGATATTACCTATGCCTCCTGCGTCTTTACCTGGAACAGCAAGAGAAAAGCTACCGTTCCCAATGGGGCATTTGTTGGTGGCTCCGGGATAGAGCTAAAGGCTGAGCTCCCTCCGGAGGTGGAGCACATTATGCCGGACTATAACCTCTATCCCAGTGTAAATTTCAGTTTGGGGTTTACGAGTCGTGGCTGCCCAAGGAAGTGCAAGTGGTGTATCGTACCTGAAAAAGAAGGAGGCATCAGAGCGGTTGCCAGGATTTATGAGTTTTGGGACAGGCGCCATAGGAAAATCACACTGCTGGACAACAACCTTCTGGCGGCTCCCAACTGGCGGCAGACGATGGAGGACCTGATAGCTGAGGGACTCGAGGTGGACTTCAACCAGGGCCTGGATATTAGGCTACTTAACGAGGAAAATCTTGACTATTTGAAGCGGGTAAAAGCGAAGGAGCTGCGGTTTGCCTTTGACTACATTGGCTATGAAAAGGCGGTAAGAGAGGGGATTGAGCTACTGTTGGCTAATGGGGTGGGTTCTAGGAAGCTGTCTTTTTATTTTCTATATGGATTTCCTGTCATTGAACAGGAGTGTGTGGAGAGGGTTAAAATCCTCGCCTCCTACAATGTGGAAGTCTACCCAATGGCATATAGGGGATCGGATGGCAAGGAACCACGGAGGAGAACATTAAAGGGCATTGAAGATATTCCTCTATTGCACGGGTCCCGGCGGAATATAGACAAGTTCCTGCGCTTAGTAGGGAGGCTGCCAGAATGAAGTCCTATCGAGCTACCAAGGCGGACTGGGGTAAAAAGAGACCAATATTGATAAAGCTAACCTAAGGGTTAAGACTTTCTAAACAATTTGACATACATCATACCCCCTATCATTGCCACTAGGCAGCCAGAGGTTATTATTATATGCCCGACAGCAGCTCTGGTTGCTACCTCAATAGTAATGCCTGCTAGAACCACGCAGGAGCCTACAGCCTCTAAGGCAATAGCCAGCGTCCTTTCATGTTTTCCCATTTATATTACCTCAAAACTCTCAGTGAGTCCGTCAATCACTACAGTAAAAGTGCCAGGACCAAAGAGCATAACGCTAAAGGTAACCACCTTGCTTTCTCCTGGGGATAAGGCTACAGTTTGCGGCATTACAACCCTTCCGTTAAACCGGCATAAGATTTTTCTGGTCTGTTTTACATCACTGTAATTAGTTGCCGTCACTTTGAAGTAAATTCTCTCATAGGCTATTGGATTCGTGGGAATGATGATTAGATTTGACAATTCAATAGCAGTTGGCGGCATTTCAATGACCACAAAACTCCCATAGAGTCCATCAACCTCTACTGTGAAAGTTCCAGCTTCAAAGGGAATGAAGCTGTAAACATATTCCATACTTCTGCCTGGAGCTAGATTGTAGGTTAGTGCATTTACAACAACTCCATCCACTCGAAATATGACTGTTTTTGATTTGTAGTAGGTGTCGCTATAATTAGTCCCAGTCACCCTAATGTAGACTCTCTCACCAACCATAACCTCAGATGGCTCAATTACTAGGTTTGACAACACAACCTCAGGTACCGGGGGAGGCGCTGTCATCTCAAAGTTGAGAGTGTTGTCACCTTCGGCAAGAATTGCATCTACCAGTTTTATCATTGTGTATCCCACAGCCTCAACCGAAATGTCAACGACTATCGGTCTGTTCTCAAATACCATATTTTCCATGGAGTAGAAGCCATTAGCGCCACTGTATATCCTATAGACATTGGCTTCCATAAAACCAGTGTGCTCCACGACTGTGACCTCAGCACCAGCGATAGCCTCTCCTGCCTCAGTGACATAACCAGAAAGGCTCGCCACTGGTGGTGAGGTGGCAACGAAGCTGCCAGTTAGCCCATTTACCGATACTTGGTATGCCCTTGCCTCGCTAGGAGTAACTTCAAAGGTTACGAGTTTACTTTCGCCCGGATTTAGAGTTACTATTTGCTCAGCCATTTTAGTCTCCTAAACCTCATCATTTACTCTCCCCCGAAATATCCAGCTCCCAGCCTCTTTGTAGTGGTCATAGCTAAGAATACCGGTTTTGGGGTCGCATATTCCTACTACTCCACAAATATCAAGGAAATAGCTACAAACATCTGCGGGATTTAACCATCCAACGCCCTCACGATATAAGCTCTCTAACACTACCTCTCCTGCAAAGCGAAATTGCCCTTCTCTTGGAGTATGTACCCCAGCTATATCTTCATAGTAACGCCAATACTCCAGTTCGGTTTGGAAGGTGATAATCCTTTTTGCATCACACCCATAGAGATACTCAAATATTAGTTCGCCGCCTGCATCCCAGATTTTAGTAAGGACACCTCCTGGAATAACATAGACCATATAGCGAAGCATCTTCCCAGCACCAATGTCAATCTTTTTAGTAGTCGGACGGGGTGGTGAGTAATTGTAATCATAGATGGTTACCCCAGTGATAAATTCTCCAAATTGCCACCAGCCAAGGACTTCCACAGTAACAAACTCTAGCTTTGTTTCCTCTCCTGTTCTTATCTTAAAAGTTGCTTCTACTCCAGCTAGACCAGCCTTGGTAAGTGATACTAATAAATTACCAATTCTACCTGCTGTCTCAGTAACTACCCAAGTAGTAGCTTCTTTGCCGGGGAGTTCGTGATATATTCTATAAGCACACCAGGCACGCTTGCCTGAGTAGTCTATGACATCGGTAGCTCTGAAGCTCCCTGCCAAGCCATCAACAGTAACCAAGTAAGTTTTGGCTACTTGAGGTATTACCTCAAAAGCGACATCCCTGCTTTGGCTTGGTGTTAGCGTCACGCTCTTGGTTAGTGTAGTCATTTCAAATTTTGCTCCTCATGTATCCCGTCTGGGCCAATGATAGTTAATCTTGATAGTATTTCTTTTTTCAACTCTTGGTATGTGGCGGGCAGCTTGCCATATACTTGAACCTTTATAGTTACGGTTTCGCCAACATTGCATACCGCAGGCTGGATATGTATGCCCTTAATTTCCAACTTCTTACTCCTTTAAGTGACTGTGCAGACTATGGTTTTACTCCCCGTCGCCGTTCCAATATTGGTTGCGGTGACGCTAATGGTGACTATCTCGCCTACCATCGGGTCGGTGGGAGTGATGACCAAGTTCTCAACCTTGATGTCAGCGACTGCTATCTCTTCAACTATTATAGCTATCTCGGCAAACGCAGTATCGGTTTCAGCCCTCAGAATATGCGTTCCCGGGGTGTCCAAACTGAAGCCGACATATGTTTGCCCTGTTTCTCCTGGGCTAATGGGAAGTAAGGTCCGACTAGCCGCCAATGCACCATCTATGTAAAAGCTGACAATAGGAGTACCAGGAGCAGTGCCTATATTAGTGATGTCTATCCAACAACTAATCTTCTCGCCCACTTCAGGATTCATATTTGATACCTCAAGAGCGACACTGTAGGCAGGCACTCCTATTTCCGTTGCTACAAAAGTGCCATATAGTCCATCAAGTGAAACGGAATAGGCTTTAGCTACTTCTGGAGTTACCTCAAAAGACACGACCTGTGATTCGCCTGGTCCTAATGTTACAGTTTTCTCCATAATCGTTCCCTCCACTTCACATATAATAGTTTTACTTCCTGTCTCGGTGCCTATATTTTGAACGAGACAAGAGATACTCACCGGATAGCCTATTTGAACCTCGTATGGGGATATAACCAGGTCGCTTACCTCAAACTCAGCAACTGGCGGCACCTCAGGATGCTCAGTCTGTATGTGGTAGTTAAGTTCCTCTTGAGTGGCAAAGGTAGCCCCGCAGTGGGGGCAGGTGAAGACCGGTGGTGCTGCCCAAGCCATCGCAGCTAAACCTACCACGGCAGCAAGCCCCAACCCTACCGGTATAATGGCTACGGCTGGCGATATCCTTCTTTCCTCTTCTGGCATTACTTGCCTCCTTTGACCTTAAAATAGGTGCGGTCGCCAAAGAACCAGACAACCATCCCCCACACCAGCCAGGTGTAAGCAGCCGGTATATCAAAGCCATTAGCAAAGAGCATTACCCAAGAGACTAGCCCGAATATAGCCAGTATAGGCCTGGTGAAGCTCCTTACGATATTAACTGCCCCTTGCGATAATGGTTCTTTATCATTCATTTTATACAACCTCTATGGTGTATTTAGGCTGGATGGCTTAGCTGCAATATTATTCCTGTGGTGTAGCCCATCCAACCAGGAAGAAGTCAGTTACTAAACCAGCTATTTTACCCCGGAGGTAGCCATCGCTATCTGGCTCAACTATAGCCCAGTAGTGACCTTCATTTTCAAGATAGACTGCATCTATTTCACTGGCACCCTTCTTTATGAGCCCATAATCACCAGCCCCTACAACCTCAATAAAGGCAAACTTGGCTCCAGCTACAGTTAAAATATCAGTCCATGTGCCTATAGCACCAAGAGACTTGTCCACTCCATTGGTATGGAAGTGAGCGCCATCAGTAATATAGCCCACTAAGTAGTGCCAGCAATTAGCCGTATCTTTGTATAGGTCAACTTTTTGAGCAGTATCACAGCCTATAATAAACCAAGCATGCCTTCCTATTCCTTGAATTCTGTCGTCGGTTGAGCCTGCCTTTCTTTCACCCATAGCGCCGAATGCGTCCCATGTGACCACCTCAAAAATTAAGGCACAAGCGGCAGGCGCCTCAGCGGAGCAATCCACTGTCTCCCAAGCATCAAGTCCTGTGGGAGATTTATCAATACGGTTGGTAAAGAAGTGCACTCCTGATATGGTATAGCCAACTATCCAGAGCCTGCCATAGTTCTGATACTTGATAAAGACATCAACATTCCCAGCGGTGCTAATGCCAATCATACCCCAGCAATGTGTTTCCTTATTTCCTATCTCTATGGCTGTATCATCTGCTGAACCCGTCTTTCTCATACCAAATTTAAGATCATTCAATGCTCCATAGTTCTCAAAGTGAAATATAATCCCTGTGGCTACTTCGGGGATACCGGCTAATGTTCTGAGGTTTAGAGTCTTCCAGACTCCGTAATCTCCAGGGTCGGGCATGCCCGTTGCTGTAACCTCAACTGGCGCTGCCAGCGGGAAGAAGGTCTGTGTTGACTGGCCTACGACGCCATATTGGACGGCAACGGCGATAACTCTGGCATCGGCAGCATGACCGGCAAGAACGGGCCGTGTTAGCTTTAGAATTACGGTATCCAGAGCATCCCATTCCGTCGGAGTTATCCTCAATAGGGACCGCATTAAATCGCCTGCGGTGCCAGCGGGTGCCCTGGTGACATTGTATGTGGAACCTAGAGCGGCATCCCAAGCTTCATTTACCGTCTTACCCTGGATTGTTACCGAAAATCTGACATCACCAGCATTAAGGGTGCTAATCCACCATATATCAACTACAATGTCCCTATCAGGGTCGAAATCTTCAGGCAATGTCCACTCCCAGAAGGTGCACTCCTCGGCGGCGGGGTCAAAGTCAAGCACGAAATATGAGAGGTTGGCGCCGTCAATCTGGATCCTACCGGCAGGACTCCCAACGCCATTTGCAGGCAAGATTGCATCCTCGGGCAGTAAGTCAAACCGCCTTCTTTGAGGCGCCATAAGAACCGCGGGTTCACCCCATGCTACATCGGCATCAGGCCCCTGACTCTTGAGAAAACGATTAGGGCTGCTTGTTGGTGCCAGCGCTTCCATAATAGAAGCACCACGAAAAGGAACTCCGCCCTGCGTCATGCCAGCAGCTATGGCCTGTAGATTGGTTATCGCTTTGGCCTGCCAATCCTTTCCAGCATCTATGATAAGCTCGGACAGTTTGGTTATTCCGGCTTTGGTTAGTAGGCTCACCAGTCGTCCACCTCGATTTTTATTTCATCCAGCTCATCCTTGGCCTCCTGGATAACGCCCTTGGCCTTGTCCTTTATCTCCCCCAGGGCATCTTCACCGAGTCCGCCGTATTCAACCACGTCGCAATAGGCCTTGAGGTGGTTGTTGAGGAGATTGTGTATTCTATTAGTCCTTGCTGAAATATTCATCATGCCTCCTTACTCCATATCCTCGAGAATGTAGCTATAAGGGATGGTAACGCTATTGTCCAAAGCATCGCTTGAGTGCATCTCAACCCTGAGGTCGGCTAGGATAGCCAATGTCCCATTGATAGCCATTATCGCATCTGGGTCTGTGTCCTTGGTAAAGCTCTGGTCGTAAAACTTTTCAAATGTTCCATTGACCTTGGTATACATCCTCACCGTAATGGTGGCTGCCGCCTGGCAATTTTTCATTGACACCATGAGCATGTGGACTTTCTTTCTGGTAGTGGTGGAAATGGTGAGAATGTCAGCCCCGTTTTCGCCAGAGGTTCCACCACCAACGGCAGTTAGGTCTTTGCCTGTTACTTGGGTGTCGGCCTCACTGCCGGCCAGCTTGTCCAGCTTTGCTTCGGTGGCATCTATGAGAGCTTTGAGGGCTGCCAAACCTGTGGTGCCGTCATCCAGCTTTGCCTCAATAGCAGCTACTTCAGCAGTAGGTCCAGCACGTTCAATCATTACTGCGGTACCTCGTAATCTATCCCTTCACCATCATGGCCAATATCCACATCTATCCATAGAGCATTAAGGTTGGTGAGGTACTCGTGGAAAACATCATCGGGGCCTAATGAAACGGTATCAGCCTCAGCCTCAGCCTTGGTGCCGCCGATGTAGATTCTACCGGTGTTGGCATGCTTTGCTGTAACGGTAGCCTCAAAGTCTTCGGGGACTGCCACATCGGGCAACTGCTCGGCAGTGCCGGCAGTGGTGACAGTCTTTTCGCCTGTGGTGAGTGAGCTTCGGTTTCCTAGCTTACTCATAGATTTTCCTTACCAATTCTCCCCTGGTTATGGTGACAGGGTTTGCTGAGGTTGCCTTAGCCTGTAATCGAAAGTTCGTCCTATACCTCATATCCGAGGTGGCTCCGCTGGAGAATATGAAGACAAAGGTTGCCCCGGTCGCCTTGGCTATCCAGCCACCGGGAAAGTGAGGATACTCTATAGACTGGTCTATCATGTCAGAGACATTGAATGACCAGACCATATCATCAAGGTGAAGGTCATACTGGACGTCTTTTGAGTCAGATACCAGCTCAACTGCTATCAGGGCTCCCTTTTCTGGGGAGTCGGCCTCGTATAAAGTTGCTGGCACCCCTGGTGTGACCTTCTCGCTTATCGGTGTTACTTCAAGCCTGAAGGTGATACCAGGAATCTCGACGCCACTAATTGCTGCTAACCCGTCCTTAATGTCCTGGAGTGAGTTTATCTGGGTGCTGAGTTTACCAGATATTTCATCCAGTGCTGCTAGCATCCCCATGGCGGCTGCTTTGGTCCACTCATCCGGGGAGAAGATGACAGCGCCCTCTGGCGGCGCTGCCTTTGCCTGCTCACTGAGCCAAGTAAGGATGGCTATTATGCCTCCAGCGGTAACTCCACCAGCAACTCCAGCAAGAATTGCTGGGCCAGCTCGGTCTTCTCGTTTTTGTTCCGTCATGGCATTTATGCTACGCCACTCCTGACTTTTTTGATTAACTCCTCGGGCCCTTCTCCAAACCACCTTGCTCTCAGGATATTGGTCATCTTGTAAATGGTATAGGTGTAACGGCAGCAGTAGTCTTCTTGTGGTGTACCTGCCTCAAGCCTTAACCCGATTTCTCTAATCGCCGGTATGAAGCAAGGTATGTCGTAATCTAAGTGCATTGCGTAGGTATGGAGGGTAATCAAAGGAGACGCAGGGGAGCCATCATTATCTCTCCATATGGTGAATCTAACATTATCGGTTGCCGCTCCCGGGCGCTCACAGCTTACCTTCTCCAGGACGACGAACTCCTTGCCGTATTTCCTCGGCGTCAAGGTATCAACGACTATCCCAGCTTCTGGGATATCCTTTTTCAAAGCTCGGGTTTCCCTGTAGATGGGGTAGTATTCATAAAGCAAAAACCTGTCAATTTTTGCTGGTAGGGTTCCCCTCTGGACAGTTTGGGAAATGTGAAGGTCCTCGTCTATACTTTTCTCCTCGGGAGTAAGAGGGATGCCTAGGGCAAGTTTATCAGCGATGGTCTGTTTCCACACCCAGAGCCCATGCCACACCTGATAGTTGGTAAGGTCGGCAATAGCATAGATAGCTAATCGAGCTGAGTGTGAAGCTAAAAGGTCATACTGGGTAGGTTCGTAACCAAGCACGTCAGTAGCGCGGAGGTTGGGGATGGCTGCTGCGGGAACTTGAAACACCTCGCTGTCCGCCTTAAAGCGAAGTTCGGCATCTACTGAGCGGAAAGCACCAACATCCTTAAGCCTCACCAGCATATTGTTGGGAAGGCGGGTGAGGTTTAAGACCTCGGCTTCATTCCCCGTAGTTGGGGAGACATACTCACACGAAGGTAAAAGCTCCGGTCCGTAGCGGACCGCCTCTAAAGTGGCAAAGTTAATCATTGGGAATGCCCTCCCTTATATTTTATTTATGCTTTTGCGCCTAGCTCGCCAACTTACACTAGCTCAATTTTTACCCCTGACAGGGCAACCCTGACAGTATCCGCAGTCACCGCCACTCCATTATCTCGGATTACCGCCTCACCAATTTCCTTGTAGATGATATATGGCCTGTCAAACTTGGGAATGGGGACATATTCGGAAACATCCGCAGGCTTAAAGGGATATATATGCCCAAAGTGAATCGGGTTGTTATACTGCTCAGTGGGGATTCTCGTCTTTGGATGGTAGTCCCCGGCGATGATAAGGGCGGTATCCTTGAGATTGGCTGGTGCTCTTACCCCAAGTCCATTGACTATGAGAATTTTACTCCCGTCCTCATAATCAAAGTAAAGCTCTTGCCACGGCTTAGCGGTATCAATTGTTGCCAAGACAGCTCGGAATGAGTAGTCCACATTGGGGGTGGTGTCTACTGCGTTCTGCGCCCAGGTCATGAATGGGTTAATCTTGGGCACTGACTGCATAAGCCCACCAGGGAGTTTATCCCAGTCGTCATAGGTTAGAGGAATAGCTGCTTTACCTACTGGGATAGCCCGTCGCCGAGCCTTATCAGTTATTGAGGCTAAACCTGGGACTATGGCGCCGATATTTGGCAACTCCTCCTTGCGGTAGATATAGCAGTGAAGGCGGATGCGGTAAGGGGCAGCGATGCCACCAGTCCCGGCCCAAGCCTCCACACCTACCTTGGACTTGAATTTAGGGCACCTCGCTTCAAGCATGGGAACAGCCTTCGTTACTGCCTCGACTACTGGTGTGCCGAAGGCAACCAGATTTCCCCTGCTGAGAGCTATCTCAAGTGGATTCATTAGCGGCAACCTTGTGCCGTTGAGAGCCAAGTAGTTATCATACTTTGACCCATCAAGAACTGGATACCAGCGCTCAAGGATTTCCCCAACTGCCCCAGCAAGGGTGAAGTCTTCATAGGTGGATGGGTTAGGGGTAGTTGCGTCTCCGGGATATTGATACACTACAGCGTGTTCAAAGAAACAGAAGAGCACCTTAATGGCATCTCCAGGTGACAGATGCAGGTTTGCCAATGGAACTTTGAACTCCGTTGCTGTGCCTATAGCAGCCTCATAAAGGTTAACATTGCTAAGTCTTGTCCGGGCGACTTCAAAGGTGCCGTCGGCGTCTACATCCGCTAGTGCGTCCCAGTGTTTTACGCCTGCCGCATTTATCCCGGAAATACACGGAGCATCCAGTTCTTCAGGAGTATGTGTGCCTGCTTTATATACATTGAAACTCATAAAGCCATCAAATGACACATCGGCAATGGCGACATACAGGAACTTGTCATCATTCATGATGTAGGCTTTAGGGCCAGCTACTTCAGCAGCTGAAACAAGCTGGAAGCTTCTTGCTTTGTCCCATTCTCCCGGCGCTATAACGCCATCAATGACTGGCGGCGTTACTCCAGGTGAGTCTACCTCAGCAAAAACAATCTCCCCCATCTCATCAGCCTCAACCTCAAAGGGTGTGGGCTCCCAGGGGGTATTGGCTGCTTGAGCTCCGGTATGGCGGAACTCGATTATTCTGCGCTCAAAATGTTTCATTGTTTACCTCCCTTTTTTCTTTTCCTGGGAATGTCTAAAGTTTAGATTTCAGCGGTTATTGCTGCCATAGCTTGTGCCCGCTGAGGCGCATTCCATGGACTTTCTTTCAGCAGCTTGACCCTTTCGCGAGCGGCTAGGGCAGCTTTCTGCTCCGCGGTCAGCTGGACACCACCCCTTTTCTCGATGAGGGGTGTCAGCATTGCAGGCAGCGTGTAGCCGATGACACCAAGTCCACCACAGGCTGCGCCCATCAACAGGTCAGCGATGAGTCCTCTGGTGAACAGGGCACCCACAGCTGCCAGCACTGGCACGCCGAGCAGAGTACCCCAGGTGAAAACGGGCTCAAGGGCGCCCACCTTTGGCGCTAGCGAGACAACTACGCCTTCGACGGCGCCGGTAATACCAGCCCCTGCCCCTGCGGCTGCCATTCTGGTCATCTCCTCGGTCCCTGGAGTGGCAAATGCGATTGCTTCCTGTGCCATAGCTTTGACCTCCTTTTCCCCCTCTGGGACACCCTGGAAAAGAGAACTCCGAGGGACGGAAGAAAACTCTCCCAGAGTGTCCCTCGGAGTTTTTATTAACCTTGGAGCCGCCGATGAAAGCAAAAAGCCTGTGGAGCCGATTTCTTTCATCGGCTAGCCCCACAGGCTTCTAAGTAAACATTAAATTATTTAGAGCTGATTGTCAAGTCCAATGCTGACTTTTTGTGGAGGAAAGACCTGGCAAATTCTGCCAGAGCGCCTACGGTGATAACCGGTATCTTAAACCTCCTGGCGAGAGCCTTCAGTTCTTTAGCGTTCATCATTTCTCCGCTATCACTGACCAGCTCACACAATAGACCACCAGGGTATAATCCAGCAAGCTGGCATAACTCAACCACAGCCTCGGTATGACCATTGCGGCCAATGAGACCATCAGCATGAGCGCCAAGCAACATAACATGCCCGGGGCGAGCTAAATCAGACGGTTTAGTATTGGGGTCAATTACTTTTCTTATGGTGAATGCCCTATCCTTTGCCGAAATGCCCGAATCTTCTACTTCTTTAGCATCGACTGGCGTGTAGAAGGGAGTGTCAGTTGCCCGATATTTAGACGGCAGGGAGTCTATTTCTAGCTCCTGAAGCCTTGATTTCGGCAAGGCGAGGCATAGGAGTCCTGAGGCCACCCTGGCAGCAAACAGAATCGACTCGGCAACTATTTCCTGGGCAGGGATGGCTAGGTCCGCCTCACCCTCATTTTCCGAGAAGATAATAACAAAGCGCCTTTCCTGGAATGCTTTTATGGCTTGTTTAACCCTACTAAACATGCTTGGTTGCCCTTATCTTACAAAAGCCGAGGTCGATGATTATCTCATCTTCCTCTGGTTCTGGCTCAAAGATGGCATTAGCTGGTATTCCTTGTATCGCCCACCAAATTCCATCAGAAATAAATTCCTCCCCACATTTGCAGCAACGATAGCGAGTTAGAGGAAAATACTCTCCATCGGTGCGTCGAAGGACATATTTTATCCAGTAGTCCTCAGCTATATGATGGCACTCATTCACTTCTTAGTCTCCCCCAAAGCGTCTCTGTCTCTCGCTATAGACCTGTAATGCCTTCTCAAGCTCCTTGGTATCAAAGTCAGGCCATAGCACCGGGGTGAAGTAATACTCTGAATAAGCTGTCTGCCATATTAGAAAATTACTGAGGCGAAGTTCACCGCCGGTGCGGATTATAAGGTCAACATCAGGGATACCATCCGTGTAGAGGTAATGGTCAATCAAATCATTATCCACCATTTGCGGAGTTATTCCTTCCTCTATCATCCTGCGGATGGCATCCATCACCTCAACTCGTCCGCTGTAGTCGAAGGCGGTAATGAGGTTCATCCCAGCATTTTGTTGAGTAAGTTTTCCCCAGTAGCTTATCACTTGCTGGAGACCCGGTGGTAGTCGGTCTGTTCGACCGATATGGCGAAGCCTAACGCCTCGGCTATATAGCCAGGGAGCATCTCTCTTAAGCCATGCCTGTGCCTGCTCAAAGAGGAAATGAATCTGGTCCTCCGTCCGTTTCCAGTTATCAGTTGAGAAGCCCCAAATGGTCAGATACCTTAGGCCGGCGTCAAGAAGATAGGCCACTGTTCGATGCACGGTTTCCGCCCCGGCTGTCGCTCCCTCCATGTCGGGTAGTCCACGCTTCCTCGCCCAGCGGCGGGTGCCGTCAGGTATGATAGCGATATGCTGCAAATCCATATAAAACTGCTTCCTCAGCCTTTGTATTCGCCTTTTTGCAAAATCATAGCAAAGCCTGTTCCAAGGATGCCACCAGTGACAAGCCCAACTAGCAGGAATGGCCAGCAACTAGGGCATTCTGGAGGCACTTCGTTTCCTACGGCTTCTGCTATCAAATTAAGTTTGGTGTCTTCATCCCGGCCCAGCTCAAAGACTTCCTCCAAGGCACCGGGCCAGAGCTCTATGACGTCCCGGTCATCAAATAAGACATAGGGAATATAATGCTCAGGGTCAGGGACTGGTTGGGCTCGGGTGTAAGTGGTTTCATAGATCTGTCCCGCTCTATCAACCCAAGCATGACCCCAGCCCTGATAGTCGCCGAGGGCTGTATAGGCATTGATGCCCCTGCAGCGAAGGAGGGAAGTCAGTAGATTTGAGGTGTCTTCACAATCCGCAGTGCCCTTGGCCAATACCTCAGATGGGAAAGCCCAGAACTCGCCGATATCCCTCTGGTAGGAGATATTCTCGCATACCCAATTAAAGAGACTCCAGGGGTCGGGACCAATTTGTGAGTAAACAGCCATCACCTCTGGGTTTGAGGGCTGGATGAACTCCCTCAGGTCGTGCCATTGTCCAGGAAACCTAACTGAAACCAAGTATTGACCATCTTGATAATATATCCTCTTACCTAGTGGGCGGGTCAGGGTCATTAAACCTATGACAAGAGAAACAGTGCCGAGGCATACCCCCATGAGAGGCACAGCACGATCAAAAGCTCGCTCCCACTCCTCCTCTATCAAGGCTATTCCTTTCGCCTAGCGGCTAAGGCAGCACCAACACCGACAGCCCCCAATCCCAGAACGCCAACTACAGCTATCAACTCCCACGGCACCGGTGGCACTGGCGGCACTATCCATTCAGCTAGTTGGTCACAGTAGTCACGCAGCTCATCATCGGACATTGCCTCAATATCCTCAGGTGGCTTTGGCGTGAACTCTGGCTTCGTCTCCTCCAGCTTTACCTCATAGTCGTTGATAAGCCCAATTAAGGTGTCTCGAGACATGGGTTCCTTGAGAGCTGGAGTGAGTGCTTTGTGCTGGAAAAGTCCGGCGATTGTCTTTGCTGCTAAGGTTATCGCAACTATTACACCAATAGCAGCCAGGGCTATAATTAGAACAGAAGCCCAAAGAGGAATGCCAATAGCTCCTACACCTGCTGCTGTGACACCACCAATGGGGGTAGCAGTAAGTTCAATCATGATGTCTGTCCACAGAAGAGGACCGGTATCGACATAGGCTTTCAACTCAATGACTCGACTACCCTTCTTTGCAGCCTCGCTGGCTACAGAATCGGCTAATTTCTCTGCTGCCCATGCTGAGGGAGTAAAGGGGTCTATTCTGAAAGTTGCGGTAGTGATCTCAACATCACCATCATAGACATAGGCGTAGGGGTAGATTGTGTGCTGGATGAGCTCGTATTCCTCAATCGGCTTGGTCCACTCGATAACACCTGTGTAGGTCGGGGTGAAGATGTCAGGCCCAGGCACCTCCATTATCTTGGCATACATATCCAAGATAGTGCCATACAGACCCTCTTCAATCGGCGGCAGGGTCAGAATATCCACATCGCAATCAAACTCATAGGTGACGAACTCAAAAGATGCATCAAAGTGAACAGGTGTTCTACTATTGAACGTCTCAACAAACTCCTTTATAACAATTCCAACATACCAACCTATGGCTGTCCAGATGGCGCCATCTATGGCTGGTCCACGGTAGTCAACGGACATGTGGACTGTGACCGTCTGCCCCTGAATCACTGGGAACTTATCGCCAATAGGAGTACTATCATAGCTAGTTATAGCGAAGTTTTTGAATTCGGGCTCGGGCAGAACAGGTACCACGGTGCAAAGCACTCCATGCCACTCATTGACGATTACCGGATTGTCATAATTCATTTTCAGGTAGACATCGAGGTAATAACTTCCCTCCTTGGTTATAGGGAAGGTTGGACCCATAAATCCCTGTTCAAGACCAGGCCCTGTATGCCATGTCTCCCATTGGTCCCATTCCTGAACTAATGACCCGTCTGGGTCACGAACTGACCACTCAATGCCCATCTTTTGGTTGGTGGTCATATCGTTCCGACCCCAGATAAAGACAATGCCTTCCTCACCTATTTCGGCACTGGCTGGGATGGTATCTTGAGCCGAGTTGTGTCTAAGCTCTTTCTTGGTTATAGTCCCTTCAAATTCTACTGGTGGGGCTTCAGCTTGGATAGCATCCCAGGTTTCCTCATTAAGGAGAGTTCCCTCAGCCTCAAGAGTGGCGTGTATTTTCCACATCCCTTCCTTATCCAATTTAACTGATGTTCCCGTCTGCACGCCAGTATGCTCCCCAGTATCAAGTTCCTCCTCACCTATTCCATAAATTCTTACTCCACCATCTGGGTCAACAAGCTCCACCCTGGCGGTAAGAGTGGCTAATTCACCATCGTTCATAAAATGGACTCCAGCAATAACCTCATGCCCTGAAGGAATTTCTGTCGGAAGGTCTGCACTATAAAAGGTTTCTCCTGTGGTAATATTGTGGATAAAAGGCTCATAAAGATGCCCTTCAAGTGGAGGAATCACGCCTGTAGCATAGGCAACCGGGATGTTTTCCGCTATATCTATCAATTCCCTTGTTGCCCAATCCTCCCCAACAAATAGCTCAAAGGTAAATCTATATGTTCCGGGGTAGACAAGTAAGACCTTATCGTAGATACTAAGAGACCCACCAGGGCTAATTCTGGCTGGACCTATAGTCTTTAGCTCTATGGGGGTGTCAAAGGGGTCGTAGGATGTAACATCCAGACTTAAATATATGGCTACATCTGAACGGTTACGACCATTACATCGTGCTCCGCATTCGTTGCCGACTGGTAGTTCTGGAGGTTCATCAACATAGTGGCCAAGAATGGAATCCCAGTATTCTATATCTTCAATAACAGCTTCAACTGGAGGGGGTGCTGGTCCTCCTGTAAGCCGCTCGGTATCGCAATCATAAACATAATCATAGCCACTATAGATTGGGCCAAGGTCGTCTTTTCTATGGAGCTGGTTCCAGTAACTTTTATCATAGACCAGGATTTGTAAATCAGTAGCGCCATCAGGGTCATAGGGGCAATACCAAGACTGGTCCATTCGGAGCCAACCAGAATCAACAGCTCTATCGTTATACCGAGCTTTCCACCAGTAAGAGTTTGCTGGAGCATTCACTATACTAAGTAGGAAAGTGCTGGTAGCAGCAGCGCCTAGCCCAGCCTCTCGGCCTGGTAGCAATTCCTCAACAGCCTCTGGTGTATAATAAGCCATAATGATTAACCCCCCTCCTTCAGGAATGCCTCGAGCTGCTCGATTTCGCTTTTCTTATAACCTGCCTTACTTTCAAGTATAGGAGCTAGTTCGGGCAATTGTCTAGCGATTTCGTCCAGTAGCATATCAGGGGTTACTCCCATTTGCAAAAGGGCAGTAAGCTCCTGTTTATGCTTTTTCTTCTCCTGGGGGGAACAGCCGTTGAGGTACGTGCCTACTATACTGATACCAGCGTCAGCCAGTGTTTTGAGAGTATCAAGCCCTGCCTTTTCAATTTCCTTCTTAAATTCCTTAGCAGCCTTCTTGGTAGCCTTGATTACCAGAATATGCCTGGCTACTCTGCCGGTGAATGAAGTCATGCTAGCAGCTCCTCTTTAGTGTATTCCCGGCCACACTCCGGATTCGGGCATTTGAGCGGTTGCCCTGCCCATCCGGCGGGTGGGCTAAATTCAGTGCCACAGGTCCCACAACGAAAGACCTGTTGCTGTGGCTCCGATGCTGGTGTTTTAACCCCGGATGCCTTGATTTCTTGTGCCGCTAATGTGAGTGCCTCGATCCCAGTGCTCAAGTTCTCCTTCACCGTCTCGGCTATTGTCCCCAGGTGCTTATTTCTTTCCATCACCGCCTTATTCTCCTGTTCTATCCTTATCCTCTCCCTCTCATCTTCAAGGAGAACTTTCACCAGGTCAGTCCTGAGCCCTGAGTCACCACCTTGATTGGATAGCAAACGACCCCCGATACCAGTAATGCCCAGCCTGTCTCTCAGCTTATCGCCCATGGTCACCGCATTGACTATATCGTCAATCATATCCTCGGGTTTTTTACCACCCTCGAAACCCTTGGCTACTTCCTCCTTGACAACGCTTCTTATCTGCTCGCTGGTCAGGGCTCCTTCATCGCCACCCCCCAAAAGCCGCTTCTGCAAG
>JRER01000351.1_pt1 | contig 16587 bp, 17 predicted proteins | sample 210161 | NCBI WGS metagenome assembly JRER01 (sample SAMN03019618, study PRJNA260268) | marine sediment metagenome | biome: Marine; feature: Sediment; material: Clay; isolation source: clay from marine sediments 136 meters below sea floor depth collected from... | place: New Zealand: Canterbury...
CCCCCTTCAGGTCGTAGAAGTCTATAACCTCTCCCTCCCCCCAGATGCTCTTCTCCCCGCCTCCAGCCAAGGCCAAAGCCAGGGTGTTTCTCTCCCGAGGCAGGTCACCCTCTTGGGGGAAATAGACCCGCCCGATCTCGAAGATGCGAATCTGGGACCGATAGCGCAGGTTGGAAGCCAAGACTTCTGACAGGCTGGGCAAGAGGGTGGTGCGTAGCAGGTTTTGATCCAGAACTATAGGGTTGGCGATTGTTAGGGCTTCGGGCTTCCTCTCCCCGCTCCATAGAGGGAAGGCTTCCCATTCCCTTCGGTTGACTAACGTGTGGGTGATCACTTCATTTAAGCCGCAGGCGGCGAGCACCTCCCGGGCCCGTCTCTCCCAATGGAGCGACCAGTTGATCCGCTGGGGCGGCGGTTCCCCCGAGAGCAAGGTGGTAGGGATCTCGTCGTATCCCTTTATCCGGGCCACCTCCTCCACTAAGTCCGCCGGGAGGTGCACATCACCCCGGTATGAGGGAATAATGACCCGAAGCCTTGCCTCGCTCAATACCTCCACCTGGAACTCCAGAGATTCCAAGATCCGTATCACCTCCTCTAGGGGCACGCTAACCCCTAAAAGACGCTCCACCTCTCCTATGGTGAAGAGTATCTCTTTCTTTTCCGCAGGTCGCGGATAGGCATCGGCAAAGCCTTGGGCTACCTGGCCCCCAGCCAGTTGGCGGATTAACTCGCTGGCCCGCAAAAGCGCCGGGATGGTCGATTCGGGGTCCAGCCCCTTCTCGAAGCGGATGGAGGCCTCGCTACGGACTTTGAGTGCCTGCGAGGTGCGTCGGATACTCACCTGGTCGAAGTTAGCCGATTCCAGAAGCACCTGGCGGGTGGTCTCTGTCACCTCGCTCTCCAGGCCGCCCATCACCCCGGCCACGGCCACTGGTCCTCCCTCGTCGGTGATCATCAACATATCGGGCAGGAGTTCCCTCTCCTCCCCATCCAGAGTGGTGAAGAGTTTGTCCCCTCCGGCCCTTCTTACTACGATCCTCTTCCCTCGGACTTTCTCGTAGTCAAAGGCGTGCAAAGGCTGATCCAACTCCAACATCACATAATTGGTGACATCGACGATGTTATTGATGGGACGCATTCCCGCCGCTCTGAGCCGGCGCTGGAGCCAGGGGGGCGAAGGGCCCACAGTTAGGCCCGTGATCAGACTGGCGGAGTAGCGGGGGCAAAGGTCGGGCGCTTCTATCTCCACGCTGACCATCTCCTCGATGGGCCCTCCTTCGGCCACCAGGTTCACCTCTGGCAAACGGACCCTCTCCCCGGTGAGGGCCGCCACCTCGCGGGCCACCCCGATAAGGGAAAGACAGCGCACCAGGTTAGGGCTCAACTCCAGATGGAAGACCACATCGCCCAAATAGTCCGCCAAAGGGACGCCGACTGGAGCCTCGGGATCCAGGATCATGATCCCCTCATGGTCGTCGGAGATGCCCAACTCCAATTCCGAACAGATCACCCCTTCAGAGCGGACCCCCCTTATCTTGGCTGGCTTGAGGGTGATCTCCGGGTGCTCCGGGGAGTGACCATCGATGAGCCTGGCGCCGGCCAGGGCGGTGGGCACCTTTAACCCCTTATCCCCCGCCTTTATGTTGGGGGCCCCCGTGATCACGGTCAAAGGTTTATCTCCCCCGTACTCCACCTCGGCGATGGTAAGACGGTCGGCGTTGGGGTGGGGATGTACCTCCAATACCTCCCCCACATATATCCTATCCCATCGAGCGCCTACCCTCTCTACCGCTTCCACCTCTATCCCGGCCATAGTGAGGCGATGGGCCAACTCCTGGAGGGGTATCTTTATATCCACATAGTCTCGCAGCCAACTTAGGGGCACCCTCATCGTCCCTCTCCTTCAATTGAACTGCTTCAAGAAGCGTAGATCGTTGCTATAGAAGAGCCTTATATCGTCGATGCTGTGCTTCAGCATGGCTATCCGCTCCACCCCCATGCCAAAGGCGAAGCCGGTGAAACTCTGGGGATCATATCCGCCATTCCGCAAGACTTCAGGATGAACCATCCCCGCGCCCAGGATCTCCAGCCAGCCGGTATAACCACAGACCCGGCACCCCTCCCCCTGGCAGACGATACAGTCTATGGCCATCTCCGCTCCTGGCTCCACGAAGGGGAAGTAGTCGCAGCGGAAGCGGACCTTTCGCTCCGCCCCGAACATCTGGCGGGCGAAGGCGGTGAGCACCCCTTTGAGATCGGCCATGGTTATCCCCTGCCCCACAGCCAGCCCTTCTACCTGGATAAACATCCACTCGTGGGTGGCATCGACGCTCTCATACCGGTAGCAGCGGCCAGGTATGATCACCCGTATAGGCTCCGGGCAGAACCGTTCCATGGTTCTTATCTGAACCGGGGAGGTATGAGTGCGGAGCATCATCTCCTGACTTTGGGCGTAGGGCGGGGCGACGTATAAGGTAGCGAACATATCCCTGGCCGGGTGATCCTTAGGCATGTTCAAGAGTTCGAAGTTATACCTGTCCCACTCCACCTCCGGCCCTTCCACCACCTGGAACCCCATGGGGGCGAAGATATCGTATATCTCCCAAAGCGTCCGAGTGACAGGGTGGATAGTTCCTAGAAGAGGCTTCCGCCCCGGCAGAGTGACATCGATCCTCTCCTCGGGAGGGATAACCCTAGCCTTCAGAGCCTCGACCTTGGCCTCCCAAGCCTGGGTGAGTTCTCTCTTCACCCGGTTGGCCCGCTCGCCCGCCTGGGGGCGCTCCTGGGGAGGCAGTTTGCCTACGCTCCGCAATATCTTGGTCAGGGCTCCCCTCCGGCCCAGATAAGTGACCCGCCACTCTTCTACCCCTTCGAGATCCCCGACCCCCTCCAGTTCTCGGAGGGCCTTCTCCTTCAATTCTTCCCATCGCTCTCTCATCTCTCCACTCCGTGATAAATATAGCACAGATTAAAATAAAAAGCCCCTCTTCAAAGCGTCCTCTGAAGAGGGTCACCGACGATCTATTGTAAAATGTCAACTACCCAGGCAGCACGGATCGACAGGTGCCCTCCTCGGCACCCATAAAGACGAAGGCTCTCGTCCCCCTGCATCCGCGCCGCATCCTCTTAGCCTCCCGATTTGAGGCCATTCTAGCACTAGAAGGGGTGTTTGGCAAGAATCACGCCCCAGTGCGCCTTGAGAAAGCGGCTGCATACCCTAAAGCGTTTCCTCACCCACCCACAGAGCGCGCTTTGTCCCCAACCCTGACTGTGTACTCCTCTTTGATAGGTGTGATGGCCGGCTCGTCAACCTTGAGTTTTTGCCTACGTATCTCACGCCGCGGCCTCAGGAAAGGAGACCCGCTGAGCGTCTCGTCGAGAGCGGGTACCTCTACTTCGTAAGTCTCTGTCCGAGCACGCGATATCTTCTCCTGCACGTGGAAGACCTTTACTCTCCCCTTGATTATCTCGAGAGGACCCAGGTCCTCACCTGTTTGGGGATCAAATATACGCTCACTGTCGGAAAAGATAACGAACTGCATCCCTTCTTCTACACCGTGCTCTCGTCCCACATTTATGACTATCTCGTGGTCACTTAAGATGCGGGCGACATGACCCATGATTACCATAGCCACCTCCTATTCGGATAGCACCGATGTGTTAAGTCTCTAGCCTGAGTGTGCCAAGTATGCTGCTTAGTAACTCTCTTATCTCTTGCATCGTCTCTAACGACAGTTGTGCAAGGCTCGGCGGCACATAGGGCATAACCTTGTTGCGTGGCACCTGCGGAGACACTGCCTCATCTAAGCGTGCCGTAACGTTGTCCCAGAAATCAGCAGCGTGAGACCCATCAACGAGAGCCGCTTGGCATACATTTCCCTCAGTCTGTACGTGAGTAACTACAAAAATACCTAGAGGCTCTTCAATAACGCCTCCTTCGCTGGTGAGCGTATCAATCTTGTATGCCTTAAAAGGGGTGCCTATCTCCACGCCTTCTTCTTTCCCTATGTTGAGAATTGCTCCTGTACTGGAGTCGTAAAATCTTCTCAACTGAACGATTCGAGCGTCACGTTGAAGATTAGCTGCAAGCCGTTTTGCCTTCTCGTACTGTGAAAATTGAGAAACCAGATTCTCAATGATTTCAAGTCTGTATTCAGCTCTCCTATTGCCAAGCGCCAATAGTTGGCTCTCGAGTTCCCGCTTCGCGGCATATAGTGTGCGATTGATGCGATAAGAGTTAAGGAGAATCAACACGATGGTAGCTACGACACCAAGCAGCAATAGGACGAAGAACCACGTTCTATAGGGAGTCTCCCGCACTGCAAGAAAGGCCACACCGAAGTTGATGATCGTCGACAGTATTACCCATATATTGGTTGCAGACCTTAATACAAATCGCCCATATTCGCTTACATATTCGCTTAAGGATATTGGCTCCAAACGCACAGGCTCTGACACTGCTGGGTTGCCCTTCACATGATACTTTGGATATTAGCACATAGCTGGTCTTCCGACAAGTGTGGCTATCGGTATCGAACCGTCTCGAACAGTATGATACTCGCCGCAACCGCCGCGTTCAACGATTCAGCCCCGCCGGGCATGGGGATATAGACTCTCCTGTGGACAAATCGTTTGGCCTCTTCGCTGGCCCCCTCCGCTTCCCCGCCGATGATGAGTGCCGAAGGCCCGCTCCAATCGACCTCGTCATACGCGACCTCGCCCCTGGCATGGGCCAGGAGCACTTGCCTCTCCTCCAAAAGCGACTCTATCTCCTTCCACTCTTTATCAGGAGCCAGTGATATATGGAAGTGAGCCCCCATCGCCCCTCGAACCACCTTGGGGCTATAGATGTCCACCGTCCCCTTGGTGGTCACTACCTGGCCCACCCCCGCCGCCCAGGCGGAGCGCAAAATCGTCCCCAGGTTTCCCGGGTCCCGCAATCGGTCAACGATGAGCAATAGCCCCTTTTTCGATGGCTTCTCCCAGATGGGGACGACCGCCAAGAGGCCTTGGGGCGTTTGGGTATCCGAGATGGCGCGCATAACCTCTTCGCTTACCGCCATCCCTCGCTTACCCACGTCGGCGAAGGCCTCGAGCAACCTCGTTACCCTCTCCCCTGCGGCCACCTCTGGGGTGTAGAAAAGGAGGGCGGGAGTTATCCCCGCCCTCAAGACCTCTTCACAGAGGCGAACGCCCTCCACTATGAAAAGTCGCTCCCTCTCTCGGCCTCGCCGGCGATGGAGCGACCGCGTCAGTTTCACCTTCTCATTGGTCAGGCTGGTAATCAAAAGGCCGATTTTGCCGCCTCTGCTAACTCTTTGAAGACCTGAGAGTCGTTCACCGCCAGATCGGCCAGGATCTTGCGGTCTAGTTCTACCCCCGCCTTCTTGAGCCCAGCCATAAAGCGGCTGTAGGAGAGGCCGTGCTCCCTGGCTGCGGCGTTAATCCTCTGTATCCAGAGACGCCTGAAATCCCTCTTCCGCCTCCGCCGGTCGCGATAGGCGTAGGTGAGGGATTTCAACATAGCCTCATGGGCCCGCCTATAGAGGGAATGCCTGGTCCCATACTGCCCCTTGGTAAATTTTATAACTTTCTTGTGGCGTCTGCGGGCTCTAGGCCCGCCCTTAACCCTAGGCATCTCTACCTCTTCTTGAGATAAGGCGCTAGTCGCTTCACTCGCTTTATTTCGCCCACCGTTTCCAAGGGGATCGTCTTATCGAAGAGCCGCTTCGTCTGTTTCCGCTTCTTACGACGGAGGTGGCTCCTCCTCCCCTTCAGGCGGCGTATCTTGCCCGAACCGGTGATCTTGAACCTCTTGGCTGTGGCTTTATGGGTCTTTATCTTAGGCACTTTAACCTTCTCTCATGCTAACGGGCGCCCGAGGCGCCCGTCCAAAATAGATCGCCCCGAAGAACCCTATTTCTCGCTAGCCGGGGAAAGGATCATTAACATGCTCCGACCATCGATCTTGGGATACTGCTCCACGCTGGCCATATCACCTAGTTCCTCGGCCAGCCCTTGCAACATCTCCCTCCCTATCTCAGGGTGACTCCGCTCCCTACCTCTGAAAAGCACCCGCACCTTCACCTTGTGACCCTTGGTCAAGAAGTCGCGTATCCTCTTAACCTTGAGATTCCTATCGTGCTGGCCCGTTTTGGGACGCAGGCGAATCTCCTTGATCTCCACCCGTTGGGCCTTGCGAGCCCCCTTCTCCCTCCTGGCCCGCTCATAGATATACTTGCCGTAATCCATGAGGCGACAAACGGGAGGAGCAGCCTGGGGAGCGACCTCCACCACATCGAGATCCCGCTCCCTGGCGATGGCCAGAGCCTGAGACAGAGGAACTACCCCCACCTGCTTACCCGACTCATCGATGAGCCGGACCTCCTTAGCCCTGATCGCCTCGTTAACGCGTTGCTTCTTTTTTATGTTGGTCACCTCAGTGCGTGGTACTCGTGCACTGTCTCAGATTCTACCTCCTACACCAGAAAGAACGGGGTCGGCTCCCGGGGGAACGGCCCCAGTTTATGGCTCTTGTGGCAAAATATATCATATTTGGAACGAATAGTCAAATGTCCCGAAATGAGACCTGGGCATTCAAGGCTATACCTTACCACCCAGAAGGAAGCGCCAAGGCCTCCTTTTCGCTACCTCATCGGCCCGGATCCCGATGCGAGGCGTGACTTCTATCCCCCCTGGATCGACCTCCGCTGCCTCTTCGATGAAAAGTAGGTCGCTTTGAGACAGGTCAAGGCCGTTGAGGGTCTGGTCGATGGCTAGAGCCTGGCAGAGTTTCCCCGGCCCATTGGTCAGTTCTCCCTTTGGAGGGAAGCCACGATTCCGACGCATATATTCGATGCCCTCCTGGGGCCGGATCCCTCTGATGAGAACCGCGGCGGGAAAGCCCACCCTATCTGTAACCACGTTTAGACAGTGGTACATCCCGTAGATGAAGTAGATATAGGCGTGGCCCGGCGGGCCGTACATCACCTCCGTGCGGGGGGTCCGCCCCCGCGAGGCGTGGCAGGCTCTATCCTCCTCCCCGATGTAGGCCTCCGTCTCCACGATGAGGCCGCTCAACCGCTCCTTATCTATAACCCGCACCAACCGCTTGCCCAAAAGTTCCCGAGCCACCTCTAAGGTGTCATAAGCGTAAAAGTCGCGCCCCAACCTACCAGACAACTTATCCCCCCGCCACCGGAAGAAAGATGAAGAGGGTATCCCTCTCGCTCACCAGGGTCTCCTCCACTTCATCTAACTTTATTTGGTCGTTGTTCAAGAAGAGGGCGTAGGGGAGATCGACCTCCCGCTCGTAGAACTCATGCCGGAAACCGGGATATCTATCGGACAGGGAAAAGAGAAGGTCGGCTACAGTAGCGCCCGCCGGCAACTCCAAAGCCACCTTCCTGCTTCCCACCGCGCTTCGGAGGGGCTCCCCTACTTTCACCGTGATTCTCATCAGAGACGCTCTGGCCGCTATTGGTAGTCGTAGAAACCTTTGCCCGCCTTCCGCCCCAGATGTCCTGCGGTGACCATGCGGCGCAAAAGGGGTGGGGACGCATAGCGGCTATCTTTGAACTCCCCGTACATGGCGTCAGCGATGAAAAGCGTGGTATCCAGACCTAAGAGATCCAAGAGGGTGAAAGGACCCATAGGATGGTTCAACCCCAAGACCATGCTCTTGTCGATGTCCTCTTTGGTAGCCACGCCGGTCTCCAAGGCCCTTATGGCGTCCAAAAGGTAGGGGATCAAAAGTAGATTAACGATGAACCCCGGGGTGTCCTTGGCCACCACGATCTCTTTCCCTAGAGACTCGCCGAACTTTCTCGCCCTCTCGAAGGTCTCCTCAGAGGTGAGGATAGTGCGCACTATCTCCAAAAGCCTCATCAGGGGGACGGGGTTGAAGAAGTGTAGGCCCACTACCTTCTCCCCCCGCTTCGTTGCGGAGGCTATCTCCGTGATACAGAGCGATGAGGTGTTAGAGGCCAGGATAGTGTGGGGCGGACATATCCCATCCAGGGAGGCGAAGATCTCCTTTTTGGCCTCCATATTCTCGATGATGGCCTCGATGACCAGGTCGCAATCTTTGAAATCCTGGATATCCACCGTCCCTTGGATCCGGGCCAGCGCGGCATCCATCTCCTCCGGCGTGACCTTCCCCCTCTCCACCCCCTTGGCCAAGAACCGCTTGATATTGTTCAATCCCTTCTGGAGCAACTCCTCGTTGATCTCGCTCACCACTACCTGGTAGCCGGCTTGAGCACAAACCTGGGCGATGCCAGAGCCCATAAGACCACAGCCGACAACACCTACCTTTTTGATCTCCATTTTTCCCTCCTTTGACTTTTGGATTGGATACCTCATATTATAGCCAACGCTTTTTCGATCTCTTCCCTGATTCCCGCTTTGGGAGCCTCATGACCCCAGAATCTGGATTTGCCGTTGAAGAAAACGGCGCGGTTTATCCCATACCTTTCCAGCGTGGCTCGCTGGCTGACATCGTACTCTTTCAGAAGAATACGGTCTCCATATTCAGCGCAGACCTCTCGTACTCGCTGCGCCTCGATGATGCTGGTTTTACACCACCTGTTCCAGAAGAGATCGACAACTACTTTTCCTGGCTCCGGCACGAACTGATAGTCCCTCCTCATTATGAACGGCGGATCGACCGGAGCGAAGGCTTTCCACAGGATGACATAGGTCTTCCGGCGGTCTGCCTCCTGATAGCCCAGTTTCTGAAAGTAAGAGGCCGGCATGAACCAGAAATCGTGATCGAAGGCTGGGATGACGATCCCTCTGCTCGTCCGCCTAGCGTCCTCCTCTGCCGCTTGTATGAGAGCCCGCCCGTGCCCTCGACCTTTGACTGTGGAGACCAGACAAGGGATCACGGTCAACTCCTGGCCCACTACATCGATAGGCGAGTGCTCTATGGGGAGGTATTGGATGAAACCCACAGGGTTGTCGCCTTTATAGGCCACCTTGCCCCGCAACCCCTTAGCCATAAGGGAGGTCAACCAAGCGCCCCGCACCTGAGCCGCCCCAGCGGTCTCTTCATCCTCCTCCTCATGGGTGCAGCGGGCAACATAGGCGAGGTTTTCTGAGGTGAGGTCTCTTATCTCCATCGCTCCCACCTCTATAATGACTACTACGCTTTGGCGAACAACTGGCGCAGCCGGTCGGCTAACTCCAGGCTCTTATCCGGATCGGCCAAGCGGGTCTTTACCTCTCGCCACACTACCGGACAATCCTCTCCCTTCATGGCCATGATTTCCCGGATAAAACCATCGGCCCTCTTGCGGTTCCCCTTGGTATTCTCGATTCCCGCAGCAGCGAAGAGGTCACCTAAATGCCTGGTATAGCAAGAGATCTCATCCCCCTTTTCTATGAGACCGGCACGCTCTACAACTCCCGTGGCCGGTCGGCCAACTGTCCTCACTCGAGCCAGAGATGAGTGCTAGCCCCTCCTCCAAAGGGGCAACCCTGTCTCCTCATCCTGCCTTCTCACTAGAGGCTCACCCAGAAGTTCCTGGATGAAGATCTCGCAGGCGAAGATGGGGGTGCCAGACATGAGGTGGCCAGAGATGGTCCTCCCCTCTCCATCCGAAAGGGCCAGATGGGCGTGGACGATAGGCTGACCGTCGCGCAAGGAGATATTCCCCATGCAGGAGACCATCTCCATAGGCTCATCTACGGCGAAGTCCCTGTACTCTCGGCTCTCTTGATCATAATAAGCCAGCCGGGCTGACTTCACCGCCCCCAGAGCGGCAAACATCCCCAAGGTGATACCGTTTTCTCGGCAAACCCCCTCTACGCTCTTCAAGAGGTCGCCCTCGTGAGGTAACCTGCCCAAAAAGGATCGGCCTCGTTCGTAACTATTTGCAATCATAACCCCTCCCACTAATACTAACCTGAAAAGAGCCTTTTGTCATCAGGGTGAGCGAAGATGGCAGGAGGGATAACCCTTTCTCCCTCATTTCCCCAGGCCCCAGAAAAGGTCGGTCTCCATCTCTGAAGGGAGCCCTGCTCGGCTAGCAGCCAGCACGAAGTGCTCTTTTCCCCACCACTTGCGCATCTCCTCATCGGACATCTGGGCGAAGAGGTTGCCGGGAGGGAGTTGGGTCTTATGACAGGCTAGGGCCCGCTTCTTCACCTCCAAGAAGGGCACCACGTCGATAACTGTGGTGATTCGATCGTCGCAGGTACCGGGCAGGTCCAGGGACATGGCCCGGAAACGGCTGCGGGGGACGGCCACATAATATAACTTTTCGGCCTCATGGGGGGATAGCCCCTCCGCTATATGCTCCGAGAACCTCTCCTCATCCCCGGCGGAGAAGAAAGCATCGGTGGTCGCCTTTCCTATGGTGATATGATCCAAGTGTCCCGAGATCCCGTCGGGGCCAAAAGTGAGAACCACCTGGGGTCTCACTTCCCGGATGGCTCGGACGACCTTTCCTTCCACCTCCTGGGGATCATAACTGCTCATCTGGTCATCCCTGTAGCCCAAGAATCGCGGCTCTTGAATGCCGATGACCCGACAGGCGCAGCGGAGTTCCTCCTCCCGTACCTCACCGAGGGTCTCAGGCGTGGCCAGTTGGGGGTCGCTTATCTCCCCTGCCTCTCCTCGCGTGGCACAGAGGAGAGTGATCCGCACCCCTTCGGCTACATATTTGGCTAAGGTTGCGGCTGGCCCAAAGGACTCATCATCTGGGTGCGCGAAGACCGCCAAAAGGGTTAAAGCCTCCTTCATCCGTCCTCCGCTTTTACCATTATATTTCAGGGAGCACAACCTCCCTCCTTCTGCAAGAGGGCCACGGCTCTATCCGTGAGGGTCACCCGGTAGTCCAGAAGACCCCAACCGGGAGCCAGGACCGCCTCCCTTATCGGCCCCTGGAGTTCCTCCAAAGTGGCCCACCTTGCGGCCAGGATCTCTCTAGTATCTTCTGGGGCCAATTCTCCGCCCACGGCCTTGGCGGAAAAGACGTGGCTACTCCACTCTATCTCTTCCTTGCCACAGATGAACCAAGCCTGGATCCGAAGTAGATACCGCTCTATCTCTATCTTCAGCCCCGTCTCTTCCCGGGCCTCCCTCTTAGCCCCCTCCTCGAAGGGCTCTCCAGGGTTGAGCCCCCCACTGGGAGCCCTAAAGACCCCCGGGGGGTGGATCGGTTTTCGAATGAGAGCCAATTTCTCTTCCTGGAAGATGAAAAGAGTGATATCATGGGCTCGGCCATGCTTCTGGCTACCCCGCACCAAGGCCATCTCCTCAGGAGTTACCTCTTGTGTCAGGCGCAAGACCTCCGGCCGGCCGAACTTCTCCTCCATCTCCCGGATCATCGCTTCATCGACGTACAAGAACCCACCCCTTATTTGCGTCGGTAATCCTCGATCGCTTCACGCAAAGCCTCAAGGCAAGTAAACGAACATTTCACCTTCCGCTCTGGCAAGCCCCCCAAGACTCTTAGATCTTCTTTGGTGATGGCCAAAGCCTCATCCAGGGAGCGGCCCTCGATGAGTTCGGTGAGCATGCTTGAGGCGGCGATGGCGGCCACGCACCCCTGAGCCTTGAATTTCGCCTCCTCGATCTGATCATCGACTACTCTGATGGAGAGACGTACCGTGTCGCCATCTTGAAGGTTGCGCGCCATCCCCACGCCGTCAGCCTCCTCCATATCTCCCACGTTGCGAGGCTCCAGAAAATGATCCATAACTAGGGGGCTATATTCCATCTCTCTCCTCTTACCCCATGATGCGCAATGAGCCTTCTCCTCACTAGGGCAACAAACCTTCGCTGCCCAAAACGGCGCTGGGAGGGAAATAATTCTCTCTCATCTCCTCACCAGACCGGCTGCCGCCCTTAGTTCAGAGATAAGTTCCTCGTGGATGTGGCCGTTGGTGGCTACGATGCCCTTCTTGAAACGGCTCCAAGGCCCGCCTTCAAGATCGGTCACTACCCCTCCCGCCTCCTCCACCAGAAGCCCGCCGGCCGCCCAGTCCCAAGGGCTGAGGTGCATCTCCCAGTAGCCGTCCAGCCGTCCCGCAGCCACGTAGGCCAGGTCTAAGGCCGCGGAACCTCCCCGCCTTATCCCTTGCACCCGGGTGACAAGGCGACTGAACTCTGGCACATTGTTGTCTGGGATAGCGGCCCGCTGGTAGGGGAAGCCGGTAGCCAGAAGGGAAAAGATAAGTCTAGGGGTGGTGGAGACCCTGACCCCTCTATCATTGAGGGTGGCCCCTTCCCCCTTCTGAGTGTAGAAGAACTCATCCCGCAGGGGGTCGTAAACCGCCCCCAGGGTTATCTCGCCCCTCTCCTTCAGAGCGATCGATATGGCGAAGGCGGGGTAGCCGTGGAAGTAGTTAATGGTGCCATCGAGGGGGTCGATGAGCCAGGTGAACTCGCTCTCCCCCTCCTCGCGCGGCGCCTCCTCGGAGAGGATGGTGTGATCTGGATACCTCTCCCGGATAGCCTCCACGATGAGCCGTTGGGAGGCCAGATCAGCCTCGGTCACCAGATCTATCTCTCCCTTCCTAGCCGCCTCCTTCGCTCGGCCGAAGTTGGCCAAGAGGATCTCCCCCGTCTCTTTGGCCAGGGGGTTCAAAAACCCCTTCGCATCCCTCACTCTAAATAACCCTCCCGATGTCGGCGGTGACCGTCCTCTCCAAGGCGAACTGCCCATGTTCGACACTTGCCACCCAAGAGTCTAGCGTATTCCAGAGGTACGAGAAGCCATCTACACAAAAGTGCAGATGGCCTTTCTCAGGGAGAAAACTAGGACCGACCAACGAAACGGAGCCGTCGGCTCGCAAGGATCAGAATAGCCAGGAAACTACCTACCAGAGCACCCTCTAAGGGGCCCCACCCTGTCTCTGGCACCCCCTCCTCCGTCGGTGTAGGGGTAGGGGTAACTACTGGGGTGGGAGAAGGGGTAGCCACCCGGGTGGGCGTGGCAGTTGGCGGCTTAGTGGGCGTGGCGGTCGGTGGCTTAGTGGGTGTAGCGGTCGGTGGCTTAGTGGGCGTGGCGGTTGGCGTAAGTTCGGCCACCACCGTAGGGGCAGCCGGGGCCCGCAACCTGGTGAAAAAGATGAGACCTCCGATGCCCAAAAGACCAAGGATCAAAAGACCGACCAGGCCTAGAGCGATCACGGTGAAGATCCTGTTTTGGCCGAAGCCTGCCCAATCCCTCATCTCCCCCCTCCTTTCAGGTCAGCCAGGAGCCTGTCAAAGAGCTCATCTGGCACCATCGTGTAGGTCGGCTTGCGGAAGCCGGGGAACTTCTTTTTGGCCCTCTCTTCTTTGCACATAAGGGTCTCCCTTCAAGAGCCAAGATCTGAGCCTCAGGTCTGGCAGGTTTCCTCAAAGGAGCCTGGCTTTTGCGCCAGGCCGCCCATCATAGGTCTGGGCGAACTGCTCTAAAACGTCTCTTTCAATGAGCCACTTATTGGCAAACTTATATCCCGGAAGCCTACCCTGACGGATCAGCCGCCGGACTGATTCAGGGTGGATGTTGAGCCTCCGGCTTGCTTCTAAGATATCTACATACCTGTCAAAAGGCTTATCCATAGGCTTTTGGGTACCGAAGATGATTATTGAGATGCGCAACACTACAACAATTATAGAGTAGTTTTTGAGGGGTGTCAAGCGGAGACTATTAAGGGGCGATCTGAGGATCGCGTGGTGGATTTGGCAAGACCCGTTCCCCGGCCCACGATCCGGCCATCCTTGGTGCCGATCCCCCAGAGCATCTGATTAACGAGGGTATCTATAGGCTAGAGCCCTCCAAGAGTTCCAAGTTCGCCAAGGGAACGAATACCCTCTTCCCTTCTTCCAGATCCACCTCTACCCCCTCGACTTCAACGCCCCATTCGACCCTCCTCTTCTGAAGAGGGAGGCTCGCCACATAGCCCACCTTACCTAGATAGGGCTCCCGAACCAACCGCACTAACGTTCCCTCTTTCAAGGCGGGACCTTCCCCTCTAGGAGCCTCCTCGCCTCGGAGGAAGGGGATGATCACCTGAGGGCGAAGAAGCCTCAACCCATAGGGGATACCGCTGGCCATACAGGCCTCGCGGCCAGCATGTTGTTGAAGTAAAGAGAAGAGGGGCCGGGACATCGGGACCTCGCCGAACCCCTCCATTATCATCACTGGAAAAGAGAGCGAAGAAAGAAACCCTACAAGCGAAGAGGGGAGGCTACCCAGAATCACCCCCCGCACCCCTATCTCCTCGGCTTTCCCCAACCCCTCCTTCGTGGCCCAACTCTCCACTACCACTATCGCACCATGATACCCCATATCGATCGCTTCGGGAACCAACCTTTCCTCTGGCGCCTCGCCTAACATCTTCAAGACACCGAAACCATCTCCGCCGATGGCCCAGGCCCCTTCCATAATCGCACCAGAGGTCTCGATCGCTAGCCCACGGCTGGAGACCACCTGGGTCACCACGCCTTTGAGATAGGCTCTCAGTTCATAGGTGGAGGGGGAGATCTCTAGGAGCAGACGCCCATGAGCCTCGTTCACTATTCTCCCCTCCGCCGGAGCCCGATATAGGCGGCGGAAAGGCCATCTCCCCACCACCGCTATCACCTCGCCCTCCTCCACCCTCTCTCCAGACCCTTTGAGGAGATATTTCTGAAGAGCCTCCTCCGCTATGGAGAGTCGCTGGGCTACGTGGAGGATGCGAATCCGGCTCGGTATATGGGCTCGGCCCACCACATCCATAGGCTCCACCCTTTGCCCCGGCTCCACCAGAACCTCCCCTGGGAAAGGCAGAAGCCGTTCCAACCTCACGCGTCCGTAGGGTACTACCTTAAACGCAGAGGGGTTATACATGGCTAGAACCCTACCTCCCACATCCACTTCTGCATCTTTTCCTGCTGTGCGACCTTCTCCTCGGGGAAGGAAAGAGGTCGCCCTCGAGCGTCGATGATGACGCCCACCGCTCCACCTTCTACCTCGGTGGTGGCTCCTCTTCCCTTCCTCCCCAAGCCCACGTCGAAACTCTGGGTAGGGCGAAGCTCCAAAGTCGCTCTTTGACCGAAAGGCAAAGGTATCACCTCCAAAGAGCCATAGGATACCTCGCCCTCGATGGCTCCCCCCTCCGAGTAGACCATCTTGAATCGAAGGGCCACCTCGCCCTCCTTGGCCACACCCAAGGGGGCGATAACCGTCCCCAAGTTGAGAAGAGTGTCCCGCGCTAGTACCTGTGCCGCTGCCAGAGGCTCCGCCATAGCCAGAGCCCCAAATTGAGGCAAGAGAGAGAACTCATCAAGGGCCAGAGTGCAGATGCCCGTGGGCTGCAATCCGTCCAGAAGGATGAGAGCCGCCTGCCTGGGGTCGGGGAGATGGGAAAGGAGACCTCCCGTGCCCACGATCAGATCCACCGGGGCTAAGGCTCTTTCACCTGCCCGCTCCAAAGCCCAAGCCATAAGTTCCCGAGCCACCGCTTGCTCCAGAAAGAGATCCTCCCTGCTTTGGGGGAGAGTCCCCGGTCTAAACGCTTTATTGAGGATCCGATCCCCCGCCCCCTCCAAGTCGAAGGGAAGCCAACGGAGGATCTGCTCCACCCCTCTCTCCGCAAGAAGCCTATCCAACCCATACCCCAATCCCACCTCATTCGTCAAAGCGCAAAAATAACGGTCATCCCTGGCAGAGAAGAGGCCTACACTGCCCCCGGCTATATCTACCCCCAGAACTTTTAATTCGTACTCCTGGGCTAGGTAGCGAATCGCCCAGCCCAAAGCCCTGGCGGTGGGTTGAATAGGCGCCAGGGACCATCTCTCCACTGACTCGATCCCGGGGATGAGAGCGATCTTCCCTCCTACCAAGTTCTCCAGTAACTCTTGAGCACCGGCTAGGCTCTCGTCCCCCAGCCTAGGAAGGAGGTTACTCACCATTTCCAAGTCGACAACCCCCTCTAGAACCTCAGCGACTGGGACTCGCGCCTCCTCGTTTCCAGCGAAGATAAGACGGGGTCGCATCCCTCCTGAGGCGGAAAGTAAGGCCAAATCTTTGGCCATTTCCACCAGGGGGAGAGTAGGTCCCCCCTCGATCCCCCCGGCGACAAGGATAGCGTCGAGGCCACCCTCCCTGAGGAGCCTCAAGAAGTCGAGCATCCCCTCCGCAAATGAGAGTCTTAACTCATCGACGGTGAAAGTGCCCTCTACGTGGGTGTAGGTAGAATGGGCAGCACGGAGAGCGCTCCTGAGGCTCCAAGGCTCCATCATCCCCGCCACCACCAACCGAAGGGGCTCCATAGCACTGGTGGTAGCCACGAAGCCGTCTACTCCACTTCCATCCCCACCCTCAGGGGTGATAAGTCTTCCTTCGGCCAAAAGCCGCCTCTGGGCAACGGTTTCCATCTTTCCTATCGCCTCGAGAAACCCCAGGCTTACATCCTCCCAAGGAGGCAAAAGGGTAGTCGGAGCCGACCCATGAGCCACCAACCGGTATTCGCCGGCCACCTGATCTATGAGGGCCACCCGGGTGGTGATGCTCCCCAGGTCAGCCGTGACAAACGATTCTAAACTCATCTTTAGAGTATCCCCAACCAGTCGCCCAGGAGGAACTGTAGACGGCCCACAAGCAAGGA
>JRER01000336.1_pt1 | contig 16409 bp, 24 predicted proteins | sample 210161 | NCBI WGS metagenome assembly JRER01 (sample SAMN03019618, study PRJNA260268) | marine sediment metagenome | biome: Marine; feature: Sediment; material: Clay; isolation source: clay from marine sediments 136 meters below sea floor depth collected from... | place: New Zealand: Canterbury...
AAGCCTGAGAATACTGAAAGAGAAGGGATTGACCACGAACAAAGATACGAATATGAATACAAGTACAGGAGATATGATATTGTTTTCAAAAATGGAGAATGGATGGAAATAGGGAGAAGACCACATAAAACTTGGACTTCGCGTCCTTGGTTTGGGATAACCGAGAAGGGCATTGAATACCTAAAGTCTAAACGTTAACATATGGCGTCATTTGACCTTAAGCTATTCGTCCCTGATCCCACTCATACTCACAAGATCGGTGACGGAGTTCTTATCGGTGGTGTTCATTTGAACCCACATATTAACGTTTAGCCTTATCCACATGCACGCGTAACCCTAGTCTAATTTAGACTAACGTCTTAGGGAAAACGGTGGTGAATTTCCATCAGTTCAGAACGAGTCCAAAACGCGTAAAAGCCAATATAGGTATAAAAATAATTGCGACCATTGTCTTCGTCAAGGCGCAGGCGTCTCCGCGGAGAACGAGAGAGGATAGCTATCTTCACAGAAATCGAAAGGGCCTACTTTAGCTTCTTTTAGGGTTTAAGGCGATATTTTGGCTCTTTGTTTTTGGCCTTAGAAATTAAATAAAGCCCATACGCTTTTACGTCTATTTACGTTGGGTTTAAAGAATATTAAGCCCAACGGAGCACGTTCACAGGTTCTCAAACTAGACGAAAAAGCCGATGCCATAGGTTTTTCCTGGTGAAATTGCACTAATTCTCCGTGTGGAGTTATTTAGCCCTCTTCTCGATGGACATCATAGGCACAAGATCTGTGAAGAGGTGGGTGTGCCCTGGGATGATCCCAAGCCCATCGTGAAGAGGTTCAGTAGCAAGCTGATAGAAAAGAAATTCGTTATTGAAATAAACCTCAAGAGACGGCAGCTGTCGACCCTTCAGAAAGCCGAAATGGCCATGAACCTCGAACCAATTGAATCTGAGCTAGCGAGAAGCAGGATGTCTGAAGCGGGTAGGGTTGGTGTTGAAATTAGAGAGGGAAGGGTAAGGTCAAATGAACTTACCCTTGGTAAAGGTCAAACTCGTGACATTGTGGCTAAGAAGGTTGGACTTTCTCCGGCCACTTATCACCGGGCCAAGAAGGTTCTCGAAGAGGACCGCGGTCCTGACCATGGTCACGAGTGACTTTAACGGGTATTTCAAGGGATGGGTGATCACCCAAACTATAGCAAAAACCATAAGCACACAATATCCCATAATTGATAGGGTGTGTAAAGTCTCAGGGCTTTAAGCCGTGTTAGGAGCCATTTTGGTTGAAGTAGGCCATGGTTGCTCTGGGTTCGGAACACCGAGCACCCCCAACACCATGGAGACGGCCTCAATTTAGTGGCCGCACTCGTACAATATTTCTAGTATTTATAGTATTTTTACAGAAAACTGTTATAAGCACTTACAGTTGAATATAATTTGCAACTATACTTTAGATGCAATAAACCTTGGAGATAGAAGTTTGAGAAAGAGTGCATATGAGCTTATGGGCCCCCAAATTGAAAAATGTCTATCTGAAACAGACAGACCACAAACATTGAAGGAAATAGCTGAGTCTCTTGGAGTAGCAAAATCATCAATCTATAACGTACTGCCATTAATGGAGGTGTTCAAGGTCGTCCAGAGAGTGAGGATAGCGGGAAGATACCGTTACTTCCTGAAGGGAGCCTACGATGATGAGCGGCTTTCAGCCCTGTTCCCACCCAAGAAGTTCAAACCTAATCCTCGACGTAGATCCATCCTCTATAGCCTAAAGCGCTCCGTGTCACCAGTTCAAGAGAGCTTCCTGGAGGAGCACCTGTCCACCATGAGGGTACAAGTTAGTCCGGGTGAGGGTCCCACAGCCTTGGCTATGATTGGGTTAAACCAGATAGACGTGGTCGAGGACGGCACCGTTCCGGCATCGGAAGTGGTCCTCAGGGCCTTGGACGTTGACATTGAGGTCGAAGAGCATCGAGCTGAAATTCCGAAGAAGATAGAGCCCTTCGACACGGTAGAGCACCTCCCCAAGGACGCAAGGAAGCTAAACCGGATGCAGACGAAGCACCTCAAGAAACAGCTTAAGGGTTTGGACGGATATGACAGAATCGATAGTCTAAAAACGGCGTTCGCGGACTTCTCAGCCCTCAAGCAAGGAAGATATGGTACCATATTCTACTTCTCCATGGGCACCAACCCGTGGGAGAGGGTCTTCAAGGTCACGGTGGAGGACGACTTGTCGCTGGAAATGGAGGAGCCAATTAGAGGTAGAAAGAGTAAATACGACCCCATAATCAACCGGTTCCTGAAGAGCGGCCATGGCCTAGTTGAGATAGACGTAGAGGGTAAAAGACCAAACTATGTCCAATCACAACTAAAGAAAAGGATTGAGCAGAGAGGATTAAACATTTTATCCTCTTCATCAAGTGGCTCCGTCTACCTGGAGAGAAAACAGTGAATGTCCTAAGGCAATTCGCACTCTGCGTTAATTCTAGGAGGATAGTAATTATGGTATACTCTTGGCTCTCAGTTATCAGCCTATTCATAACTTGTAGGGGATTTCCTCCACCCATATTACTTTTGAAGTTATTCTTCGTTATGACCGGGACATCCCTCGGTGTGTACTTCTACAACGATATATGCGACCTAGAAGAGGATCTGGCGAGAGGAAAGATTTTGGACTTGACCCCGGCCAGTCGCCCCCTAGGCAGAGGACTGGTCTCCAAGAGGAAGATGAAGGTCTTCTCGGCACTGATGTCGGCCTTGGGCCTAACGGTGGCGGCTCTCATAAACTTCAAAGTACTACTCGCACAACTCATATTCTTGGCTATTGGCTTCGTCTACTCGACCGAACCGATAAGGCTGAAAAGAGTTTTCCTCGGGAAGCAGGTCACAGTAGCGATAGGCGGAGCTATCGCTTGTCTATCAGCCGGTTTGGCCGCAAACACCATAAGTATTCAACTACTCTACCTAACGGGTCTTTACATTCTTTTCATAGTGGGAGTCACACCCTTAGGCGACATAAGGGATATCGATTCAGACCGTTTGGGCAGTGTAAGGACCATTCCCATCGTCTGGGGGCAAGGATTCACCATAAGGTTGGCTCTCGCCACATTCACTGCGAGTGCCATCACGACTTGGATTGGATTTTACAATCTCGGATTCAACATAGTTCTGCCTATCCTTGGGACAACGGTGCTCGTGACTATGTTTTACGTTTTATATCCCCTTCTGGGAAGTTCGGTGGATCATGAACATATGTTAAAGGCTATCTACGGTCGTGTCTTACCGCTTTTCATCCTATTGCAATTTACCGTTCTCTTGGGAAGTTTGTCCTTTTAATTTATGCTTTAAACGAATTTAGGAAACTGATTGTTGCGTGGCTCTCACCAGCTTTCCAGAGTGTCTCAAAGTAATCGGTAAGCTTCTTTCCAAGACCCCTATTTTTGACATGGAAAGCGGCTATGAAACTAGTGTTGAGGGCATTGGATATCTCGATTATGTTAATGTATCCATCCACGACACAGAAGCTATAGGGAAGATCTATGATCTTAGCGATTTCATCCATATCAACAGAGTTGGAGACGAGCTTCATTATTGTCATTGTGAATTTTGGTGAGAACATCATCCTTAGCTGCTTTAGCCTTGACGATAAGATCTCTTTGCCAATTATGGCTCTGTTTGTCACACCTCTATCCATACTCCTGGTGGTCGCATCCATTACCCTAACGTCTAAGTAGTTGGAAGCCAACAGGATGCTCTCCTCCGCATTGTTCAAAATGTCGATTACATCGACGACCATGGACTCATAGTCAAATATCATCACATTAGAGGAGTCCGAGAAGGTTGGAATTTTAAGCTCCTCTAAGATACACTTCCTCACCCTGGCATCCATCTCCACGCCCTTTAAGCCCGCGAGAAAATCCAGCTCATCCTTGGAATCGACGGCCTTACCCATAGCAGGGAGAAAGCGGTCGCAGACCATTCTTCCTAGGCCCGTCTGCCTGTAGACGCCATCCTTCTTCCTTATGAGGCCTGTTTTGACAAGCTCTCTCAGCCTATTGTAATATTTCTTCGGAGTTAGATCAAGCTCCCCCATGGTATACGTCGAGTTCTCTATGCCTATTTCAGTGCGATAGAAGATTTTGAGGGCGTCCGTTTTGGACAGCAACTTGAATAGGTTTGCAAGCTCACAGTTAATTACACGGGCTTCTTCGCTTTGTGTCTCAACCTTCTCAGTTTGCCCCATGATGAATTTAATAAAGATAATTAAATTTTAAACAATGTGGACTACTAATATAGAATAAGAATCAGGATTAGAAATCTGCTAGTCCGTTTTGTTAACGCCGGTCCTGATCTCCACCTTCACCCTTCTACGTATGAATTTTCTAAAACTGAGATGAAAGTCTGCCCAAATATAATGCAACAAACCCGAGTACGGTTAAGTAGACAAGAATCTTGAAATAAAATATTATTTTTTGCTTTTCGCTTAGCTCATTCATATTCTATAACCCTACTTTTCTTCTCATAACCTAGCCCTCCCCAAGTGCGTGAGGGTGCGTTGTTTTATGCGGTTACGACGCGGGCTTTGAATATAACCAGAGCAATGGGCTCCGCCGCAATTACCCAGGATACCCTCACGCACATAGAATGGAGCACATCAACGCTTAAAATTTATTCTATATATCCTAATTCTCTGAGGTATCTCCTGATAGCCACCTTAACGAAATCTGGAATGCTGGTGTAACCGTGCTTATCGCTGGCTATGATCTCCTCGATCTTATCTGCCAAGTTACGAGGCAAGTTGACCGTGCGATAATTATATTTCTTCTTTACCATTTCATCACCTATCCTCGTCCCACTTCACCATTGATGGGGCGCATCACCGCTATGGTAGTTCTCTAAAAGTTTCTACAAGTTTGCTCGCGCATCCTGCTTAGCAGTCGTACTCTTTGATGAGTTTTTCTCCATATTCTGTGAGTTCGTAAACTCCATAACCAACATTTTTGAAGACACCCTTAAACTTTGAGCCGATGTTAAGTGTACCACTAGGATGATCTATCGTCATTCCTTGGAAGATGGCAGTGTAACTTGACAACCATTCTTTAGCCGAGAGACCTAGTTTGTTACGAATGTCCACACGCGCAAAAGGCCCCCGTTTCTTTTTTATTATAGAAGCAGTGGCCATTGCAATCTCCTCAGCACGTGTCATAATCATCACCTTAGAATGGGGCGCATCACCGCTTAAAACTTACGAGATAAGAGAAGGAGTATAGTTATGGGAAATAGACTTTAGAGTCGAGTACCTGCGCAGTCTTAGATTCATCGACTTTTGAATACTCAGCTTCACCGATGAAGATGGTATGGTCACCAGCGGAGACTTCATTTATCTTCTTACAGCCTATAACAGCCTTACAGCCCTTCAAGACAGGAATATCCTCATAGCCAGACTCCCATTCCAAACCCTCGAACTTGTCCTTATCCCTGCCACTCACATAGCCGAAATGCTTTCCCATGTCAACCTGATCATCAGCCAGGACATGAACCACAAAGTTAACACTGCTTTTGAGTAGCTCGTGACTATACCAGGGTTTAGCTACTGCTATTGATATCAGTGAGGGGTTCATTGAAACTTGGGTTGCCCATGCAATTGTGAGTCCGTTTATCCTATCTCCTGATCGACATGTTACTACGTATACTCCGTAGTTCATTGTCTCAATGGCTGGCTGATGAGGCAGTTTGGTCCTTGCTTCTTCCACAGCATCTTCACTCATATGTCACACCTTCGTGAAAGCCTGGTACTTGTATATTTCCCAACCTCAGAGCTACACCGTTTAATGGGGCGCATCACCGCTTAAAAATTATGGGGAGTATTGCCGGCCCTGGAGCAAGGGGGGAAAAACCCGGGAGCAGGCGCTCGCCTGGCCAAGCGTTAATGTCTTTCTCCCTGCAACGATATCCCCGGTATCCAGGATCCCACGGTCTCCATTAGGCACATAGCCCTCCCCACGACATTGACAATCCTCTCTCAGAGAGGTTCTGCCTTCTTAACCGTCGCCTCAACCAAAATACCGCGCTCCACGCCAAGGAGCTCCCTGATCTCGTGGGGGATCGTGATCTTCCCGCCCTTGGCAACCTTCGCAATAAAGCTCTTCGCCCTTTCGCTCAAGTATATGACACCGCCTTAAACTCTCCTCTGCCTTATAAAAGAGTTTGTGAAACCTGCAAAATATTAAATAGAGCTTGAAATGCTTTTGGTTTGGAAGCCTCCGGACGCCTCTGGAGGAGGTCGGACCGCCTAGCCCGGGGAGACGCGGGCTGAAAGAGATCAGTAAAGAAAAAAGAAGTGAAAGAAATGATAGTTGAAGGAACTTTAATTTCGCTAATCATCTCGCTAATCGTAATCGCTTTTTCGCTATACTTCAAACAGCAAGCTGAAGAGGGAAAAATACCGTTCATACGAAAAATCCCAGCACTTGATTCAATTGATGAGGTGATCTCTCGCTGCTCAGAGATGGGGAAAAAATGTCATCTGAACCCAGGCCAGGGAGCTCTCACGGGCGAATATGCTCCGCAAACAATTGCAGGATTGACGATTATTGCTTATGCAGCTGAAAAATGCGCGCAATTGGGAGTCCCAATTATAGCCTCATTCGAGAACCCTCAGCCAATTCCCCTAGCAATAGAGATGTTACGGACCGCTTATATCAAGGCTGGAGACCCTGAGGCGTTCTCGGAAGACTGCATACGGTTCTATCCAGATAAGGCATACAGATTGGCCTGCTGGGGCATTAATTCTAGAGAAAACATAGGCGCCGGAATTTTCACCGGAGTATATTGGGGATCTAATTATGGCCTATTTGAATCAGCGAAACTGGTTGGAGCAATGATCGTTGGCGGAACCGCTAGAATGGTTCACGTACCAACTATAGCTGTACAATCGGACTATTCCATGTTGGGCGAAGAACTCTTTGCGGCACAGGCCTATGTAGAGAAAGCACCCTTTCATGTGGGGTGCCTAGCAGGACAGGACATAGGAAAGTATGTAACAATATTACTGGTTTTACTTGGAGCCATCATCTCAACTGCGGGATCGGATTTAATAAAAAATCTATTGGTAATGTAGAGGTATGAAAGATGTCAATGGTAAGAAAAAAGATACCAATCGCCATCGTGTTTGTATTAACTTTACTCATGCTAGTAGAGTTCTACATAGACCTGCCCGTGATATCTCCAGCAGTTAAAACAATGAACTCGGGATTCCTTAAAATGGGAGTTATGATAGGGAATTTCGCAATACTAATGGGAGTTGTAGTAATCTGCCGCTATCACTTCAAGGAAATACAGAGAAAAGAAATAGAGCAAAAAGTCTTAAGTAGTCTTCTTCTTCTGTTTCTTTTCGGAACCATAATCGCAGGTATAGTCTTTACACCCTCTTCAGATACTTATATGTGGGTTTTCACCAATCTCAACATTATACCCGTAACTGCAGTGTCGTCTCTTGGCCTTTTCTGGATGATTTCCGCAGTCTATAGATCGTTTACGGTAAAGTCTAAGGAGGCATCAATCATGTTCATCGCCTGTGTCATCGCCTTACTTGGTTCGTGCCCACTTGGTGTTAGCGTCGAGCCGATCAGCCAATGGATTACCCAAGTCCCCACAAAGGCCGCATCAACTGGAATTGTAATGTCAGCCGCCATAGGAACATTGATGATATGCTACCGAGTGATGGTTGGAAAGGAAAAAGGCGCTCTCGGAGGAGCCGAATAGGAGGTTAAACTTATGGGACTAAGTGAAAAAATCGCTAATTTGAGAAACTTAGATAGAAGGATAATCTTCCTTTTCCTTCTAGCACCTCTTGTTGTGGTAGTACTCCAACCCTTGGGACTCCCAGTCAAAGTAAGCGATCTAACTAAAACATTCTACGATGAAGTAGGAGATATACCTGAGGAGGGATTTGTGCTTATAGTCCATTCTCATGGCACACATGAGTTCCCAGAGCTGCGAGGAGGATATGAGGCAGTCGCTAAACAACTCTTCAAGAAAAACATAAAATTCGCTTTCGTCACTGAGTCAGTTGCTATACCGCCACAAGTAGAAATAGCAATGAAACCCGTCTTAAATAGATTCCCGGATAAACAATATGGTGTAGATTGGGCTAACCTTGGTTTTGTTGCCGGCGGCTCAGATGTGGCTTTAGCTGCGATAGCAAACGATCTACATGCAGCATATGAAAAAGATTATCGTGGAAACAAAATATCCGAACTCTCAGTAATAGAAAACATTCGTAGCGCAGATGATGTATCCTGCGTCATCATTATCTGTAGCTCCGCCATACCTGATGCAACTGTAAGACAATTCTGGGCACCTTTTGGCACAAATGTCCTATGCATCTCAAGCGCGGGCACAGCACCGGCTAACATCGCTTATTGGCCGCACACAATACCTGGATTTATCGCTGGCGCACGTGGAATAGCAGAATACGAACAGCTAATAGGCAGCCCTGGACCTGCGATGATTCTAACTGACGCCTTCTCAATAATGGCACTAATATACTGCTTCTGGATGTACATGTCGTAGGTGTCGGTTCTATCCTCAGGAATTGAAGGGGGATACGGCTTATCCTCAGACTCAACCAGGACACCCTCGTAGATCTTTGCACTGTACTCCGCACGTGCCTTCAGATAATTCTCCTCCTTCTTCTTGAAGACCTCGATCAACGCCTTCCGCGTCTCGACGTAGCGTTCCTTGTTCTTCCTGAGCTTCTCCAGGAGAACCTCTTTCCCGATTATCGTCTTAAACTCCATTTTTAGCCCTCCACCTCGACTTTCTCCCTTTCAATCTTCTCCTTCACCGCGTCGTTAACGAACTTCTTCGAGTCCTTTCCGAGGCGTATGATCTCATCGTAGCTCTCCTTTTCGATGTAGATATTCGGCATATCTTCACCTAGTGATAAGAATACGAATAAGAAGAATATAAACCTGCCTTAAATAAAGTTAAACCCGATTTAATGCGGTTTAAACCCGATTAAACCCGATTGGTAGACGTAAAGTCTCTCTGCCACTCAGGATAAGGCGGTGTTTCTAAGAGCATCATATATTATAAAGCAATAATCTTCTAATTTAACGTGATTATATTGCCGGGGCGTAAGATGCGCTTTAGATTGGCTCCGTGGGTTGGGGTTCAGCTTTCACCATCTAGACCCTTCGCGTTTCTAGCGCCCGTTAGACTACTAGGATATGTTCTTACACTTGACAGCGACATAAAAGATATAATTTTCGACGGTTGGAGTATCCGAGTTAACTACTTCGGTAAATTAACCCTAGACGGCGTCGGTGTGCCAAACGAAAAAATAGGTATCACGATGTGCATAGAAGGTAATGGGCAGAAAGAATGTGAGACCCTCTCCCCCGAAGAAACGGGGATAATCACGGACAGCGATGGAAACTACGGATTTTACAATGATTATAACCTGCCAATGCATGTGCCCGTCGACATGGATATGCATTTTACCTTTCAGATGTTTACGGCATATACAACGAGCAGCATATTAACAAATAATATGCCACTTCGCTACTGCATGGGACCCTCGATAACAGACGCCTATCTAGTAGGAACGGTTACCGACGCTAAGACAGGTCTAGCAATTGAAGGCGCCGCCATTAAATGCGATAGCTATTCAGCCACCACAGACGCAAATGGACTATATTCGATACTAGGTATCCCCGCAAAAGCCTATACAGTAACAATTGCCAAGGTTGGATACGAAACTAAAAGGATTAATGTTGACCTACCCGCTGGGGTACCTTTTACGCTCAACGTATCACTCCAACCCGCTCCACCATTTGACCCCTTCTTTCTACTGGCCGCTATCCTAATCGGGGGCTTAGTTCTTGGCGTAGTGTTGCTACCTAAGCCACCTAGGCCGTAGCGCGGGGATTTAAGCTGTCTTAATGTAGTTTAAACCCGAAAAAAGGGGGAATAAGTCTCATCCCCTAGGTGGCTCGCATTGCCTCTCTGGGTCTCAAGCTCGTACTGGCTCGCAGCTGCATCCTGGGTCTCACGCCAATCTTGGCTCGCATACGTAACGTGGGTCTCAATGATAGTTTGGCTCGCAGCGGTCCTTTGGGCCTCAAGGTGATTGTGGCTCGCATGTAACCATTGGGTCTCAAAGTACCTCTGGCTCGCATGGATTTTTTGGTTCTCAACGATTTCGTGGCTCACATCTTTTCCTTAGGCCTCAATTATACTTTGGCTCGCAAGGCAATCTTGGGTCTCACCCCCTAGGTGGCTCGCAAATACTTTTTGGGTCTCATACTGTTGATGGCTCGCAAGCTGTCCATGGGTCTCATATGAAAGGTGGCTCGCATATCTCTGCTGGGTCTCATATGGATCTTGGCTCGCATCCCTTCTTTGGTTCTCAAAGCTACCGTGGCTCGCACTTTCCTCGTGGATCTCAGACATACTTTGGCTCGCAACCTCTTTCTGGGTCTCATCGGGGCAGTGGCTCGCATACCTCCATTGGGTCTCAAGAATGAGTTGGCTCGCACGAAGTCGATGGGTCTCAAAGGCACTTTGGCTCGCACACCTTTTCTGGGTCTCAAACGAAAGATGGCTCGCATATGGCTTCTGGGTCTCAAGCAAGATGTGGCTCGCATTGCCGTCTTGGGTCTCAAACCAACAATGGCTCGCATCATCATATTGGGTCTCAATCCTCTTTTGGCTCGCAAAGACAGCCTGGATCTCACTGGACCTCTGGCTCGCACACCTTCTATGGGTCTCAAACTTTAGCTGGCTCGCATCCCTTTGCTGGGTCTCAAGCACTTTCTGGCTCGCAACGATATTCTGGGTCTCATTGCCTGTCTGGCTCGCATACCACGTTTGGGTCTCAGCCGTTTTATGGCTCGCACCACCTCCTTGGATCTCAATCGCATATTGGCTCGCACACTGCGCTTGGGTCTCAGTGATATATTGGCTCGCAAACATGTCTTGGGTCTCATGCTTAAAGTGGCTCGCATTCTTGGTTTGGGTCTCATGCCTCTCGTGGCTCGCACGTGTACCATGGGTCTCATGTGTACAATGGCTCGCATATGTCGCGTGGGTCTCATATTCTCACTGGCTAGCATTCGTGGTCTGGGTCTCAAGAGTTCCTTGGCTCGCAGAGGCTATATGGGTCTCATGCTGTTTTTGGCTTATTCACGATCCGGTTCCCAGTCGATGTATGTTCTGTGGCCTAGCTTTTCGAGGGCGTAGGGTTGGCGGACTGGTAGGCCTTCTAGGATTCGCCATTGCTCCCAGACGTGGCTTAGGAAGACTTTTACTGCGTAGCTTATGGCCATGTCGTCCAGGTGTCCCTTGCAGGGGCCTTTGCTGCAGTATTGGTCTGTGTAGTAGGGGCAGATCTTTGGGGTTTCGATTATGTCTTTGAATGCTGGAGATAGTACCTTTTTTCCTTTTATTTTGACCATGCGGGGGTTGTCAAAGAGGCGTCTTTTGTAGCTGGTATAGATTCTGTTGTAGAATGTGGGGAGCCCTGTCTTCTTGAATTTGCCGAGCCTCTTGAAGGATGTCCCGATTCTGCTGGAGAACATCCTCAGGCTTGAGTCGTATTCGAGTGTTTCTCCCCTTTTTCTTCGGGGTCTGCGACCTTCCTCGGTGACGTGCAGGCCCCACCATTTCCAGTACTTGCTGACGGTGTCGAAGGCTCCGATGCCCCGGATGGTGGGGTACAGGTAGTTACCGTCTTTGGTCTTCTGTGCGAGGTCCACTTGGCTACGACTGAGACGCAAAAAGTCTTTGATTTCCATCTCAGCTCTGACTTCGTCTGGCGCATCAAGATAGTCTACAGCTTTTTGGAAGTCGCTCTTGGAGATCTTGGCGAACCTTATCATGGTTTTTCCCACGATCCACCCTGAAATGAGGGGACCAACTCCGTAGACCCGGCTGAAGAACTTATTGTAGATTGGGATCCCGTTGAGACTCTTCTGGACCTTATTTTTCAGGGACGCCTCAAGTTTCCTGAGACCTTTTCCGTATTCCTGGAAGTCCTTGGGCATCTGCCGGAAGCGGGCCTCGGTGCGGATGCGCACTTCCTGGATGTCGTAATGAACGTCGGTGCGCCGCCGAACGGTTAGATACCTCTCGAAGTCGGATGCGAACTCTTTAATCTCCTCGTCGGAGAACTTTGGGTCTGTCAATCTCTTATCCTCTGAGACAATTACATACCTATTCTATATAAAAAAGTTTTTAACAAAGGTGAGCTCTACAGGTGAATTAGTATGTCTGCGAGCCAGCTATAGACTGAGACCCAACAGGTGTTTGCGAGCCAAGATACGATTGAGAACCAACAGGCAGATGCGAGCCACGCCTTGTCTGAGACCCAAACAATGGGTGCGAGCCACTGTAACCCTGAGACCCCGAAGAAAGGTGCGAGCCATGAAGGACTTGAGACCCCGAAAAGCGTTGCGAGCCGTTGTGGCTTTGAGACCCAGAAGAGACATGCGAGCCACAAAGACATTGAGACCCATGATTCCGATGCGAGCCATATTATGTCTGAGCCCCAGGATGTTTGTGCGAGCCATTTGTTCACTGAGATCCCAAAGGAGAGTGCGAGCTACGGTTTCCTTGAGACCCATAGAGTAGATGCGAGCCAAGGACACGTTGAGACCCCAAGTCGGAATGCGAGCCTGAGAACAATTGAGGCCCAAGAGGAGAATGCGAGCCAGTCTACTCGTGAGACCCATAGACCAGCTGCGAGCCAAGCCGTATTTGAGACCCAAAGAAAGGATGCGAGCCATTAAATGATTGAGATCCAATGTGTGTGTGCGAGCCAGAAAGATCCTGAGACCCACGAATTGAGTGCGAGCCAAGGTGTGTATGCGACCCAGAGTGATTTGCGAGCCACGTTGTAGCTGAGACCCATGTCTGGCGTGCGAGCCACCAAGAGCATGAGACCCAAGACATGTTTGCGAGCCATTAATTCCTTGAGACCCAAGACATGCATGCGAGCCAAAAGAGATCTGAGACCCACAGGCCCTATGCGAGCCATGGGCCATTTGAGTACCATGCTTTGGGAATTAAACCCGAGGATTATCCCCCTTGACATTCTTATCAAGAATGTCAACCCCTTCTTTGTGTGCACTCATTCGTTTAGGGTAAATAATAGGATGAGTGAACCTACCATTAGCTCCCCAATTATTGCACCATTCTTGTTCCCGTGCATGTCTATTTTTTAGTCGATTATCCAGGGTATATTCTCTTAACTGTTCCTGAGCTTTTAGTTGTGCCCGCTGTGCTTCTCTTTTATCTGTGAGAACGGATCCACTTGTCAAATAGATAATGTCCTTGAGGGTCATATTCTCCCCCAAACCATTTATTATGATTCCCTCTTCATAATAGAATACGCCAAAGAAGTCTTGCTCAATTATATGGTCTAGTCCACTGGTTCCCCGGCTCCCCAGAAGCCAGATAATCTGATAGCCGTGATCCTGATAGAACTTGGTTCGTTTCTCATATTCCTTAATGGATATTTGTGAACACTGGCACTCTACAACTATTTTTCCTTTAATCAGGACATCTGCGATATGGGGAATATCATCATGAGAAACCCGGACCTCCAGCTCACAGGGATACCCATAACTATCAGCCCACTCCTTGAGGTCTCTTTTCATAGCTAAGTGGGTCTGAGATTCAGGTTTCCAGTCATGAGACGCCTTGAACTTGTGCCTAAAATGCTTTACAATGTCTAAGGAGGGGAGAACGATTATGAAGTCCGTCTCACATAAAGGACAGACAAATCCCCGTTTTCTGTCGGCTTCAGTTAAATCCCAGGCGTAGAACGATTCACCGTTTAATAATGCTCTTGAAGGCAATCATTACCCTCCTCTCTTGTTTCATATGCCAATAGATCCAAATGAACCGCCTTGGCAATAATTGCGTTAGAGAAAACTAGCAAATATTTGACCCCCATGAGCTTGGCGAGCTCTGCCGCCTTCTTATCACTGGTCACCAATAGCAGACCCTTCTTTTTCGCGTACATGACGACTTCCCTGTCCTTCGCCCCATGCAGATCAGCGTCCTGGATTGTCTTTACCTCCCAGTCCAAGACCTCGAGAAACTCTACCAGTCCTATGTACATCCCATCAAGAAGAATTTTGTAGCGTTTTTGGCTCACGAGACATTTCCCCTTGGTTTGTCTACCCCTTCGGGAGTTCTCGTACTCTGGATTTTGAGAAACCGTTTCGCGCGCGGACCCTCCACTCTGAGCGAGATTGGACGGTTGGCCTTATCCACTATCTCGAGGGCGTGGAGGCACGCGTCCTTAAAAGTCTTGAAACACTCACGGCCCAGGCCACGGCCAAACCAGACCGTGAATTTATCCCCTCTCGTTTTCGGCTTATGGCCGAGGCCACTTGAGATTATTACTCCAGGCCCCTCGGCCTCGAATCCCTCCCGATCAAAGAAGAGGCGCACATCAGCCTCAGATTCGAGGAGTTCCCAGATCACCGTATTTTTCGCGAGCATTTAATCGCCTCTATTGACATTTCCCCTTGCTTTCACCTTAAACGATCCTCACTCGTTTGGCGATTTCATCCATGTCCTCCCACTCGTTTATCGTGTATATCAGTCCAACGGGCTCGGGCTCGTCCTGTGGCCAAGGCTCACCGCTCAGGGCGTCCGCTATGTTTTCAACCGTCTTCTCACTTCTCTTCTCCAAATCACTGAGGGGTATACCCTTCAAACGGAAGGCACGATAGACATCTATTACATAGGGTTCGTGTAGCCTCGCAAACCAATAGCCACTGTCCTCATAGTATATCCACCTTAACGGCTCAACTCCGTACTTTCTATCGCCTTGTGTCCGCTTAACACCCATTAGAGCGGGGGTTCTGCTGTCCAAGAAGCCAACTACAACCCGAACCGCACCCTCATGCCAATGATCAGGAATTAACGTAAATTCACCTCGACCTACACCGATCAGGAAGGACTTCAGCCCAAAGTCCACAGGCAGGAAGGTTCTCGCCTTGAAGTAGAGGTCTCCCATTTTCCCGAACCCACGCTCATCTAATCCACCGAAGTCCCTATGAAACTCAAACTTAGCCATACGACAGCCTGCGCAAAAATAGGGCCAGAACTCTTCACCGAAGAACTCTTCGGGATATCTATTGCTTGTCTGAATCTTCTTTAGAAGATCAAAGAGCAACGACTCTTCCTGTGAACTCAGCGGGACGGGCATCTCTTCTTCCTCCAAACTACCATTATGATCGCTTGCCGAACATTTTTTCCATTATTTTATCTAGTTGCTCTATTTCTTCGGGTGTGAGTTTGTAAGATTTTTCTTGAATTTCATCTAGAACATTTGAAAAGGATGTCCCGACTTTTTTAAATATCTCTCCAATAGGTGATGCCATCACTAAAGTAGCTATGGCATTCAAGTAGTCTCCTTCTGTTTCGAGGAATTGTATTGCAGCTTCACCTATTAAGGAGCATAAAAGTTGTGGTCCGCTGGATCTATTGTAGTTCAGGGATAGAGAATTTTCATCATCATTGAGGATGACTTCAGCGTTTTCACCAACTTTTTCAAGAAGTAATTCCGCTGCCATCTTTGTGTGTTCAGCAATTTTATCGTAGGTTTCCTTATCTACCCATTCTTTATGCACTAAATTGAATGTTCCATCCTCGTTCCTAGTCCACTCGAATCTTGTCTTATAGGGTACTATTGCTATGAGGGACATTCTATACATCTCCTTCCAATAAACCTAGAGTTATTCAGAAGCTTCCTTGATGTGTTTTTCAACTATCTCATTCACAAACTTTGTAGGATCTATGCCCCGCCGGATAAGCTCGTCGTACAATTCCTTTTTCAGGTTTAACGCAGGCATCTCAGGTCGATTATTATGATAATGATAAACATATAAATATCTATGCACCCTTCTTAATACGTTAAACCCGATAAGGAGAGGGATGTTAGAGAAATGGATGAGAATACCCTTTTGGAGGGGCTGTGGCTCAGAATCGTGAAGGACGGCGATATCATCTCCCACCAGAGGCTGAACGAGAAGACCTTCGACAGGCTGAAGAGGCTGCTTGAGTTGATCGAATCCGACGAGGATGCCTTACGTGTTTTGGATAAGGCTATTCGCATAATGGAGGCACCTAAGCGGAAGATAGCTGAGACCATTAGCAACAGGCTTCTAGACTTGGAAACAATGCCTGGTATGCTCCAGGAAGCTTTGATGGTTCTCCCCATGGTGCATCTAAAGGATATGGAGTCTAGCCTGGATGAACTAAAATTGAGGCGGGAGCCTGGCGGGGATTGCCTCTACATCGAATATGGTGACGAGAGTAGAAGGATAAATCTGTAGGAGGTCTGAGGGCGGTGGGTGATAAAAAGAGGAGGCGTTTCTATCTTCCCTTCATAGA
>JRER01000231.1_pt1 | contig 16374 bp, 13 predicted proteins | sample 210161 | NCBI WGS metagenome assembly JRER01 (sample SAMN03019618, study PRJNA260268) | marine sediment metagenome | biome: Marine; feature: Sediment; material: Clay; isolation source: clay from marine sediments 136 meters below sea floor depth collected from... | place: New Zealand: Canterbury...
AGTGAGGATGACGACAGGATAGAAGTCTCGGAAGGTATCAAACCAAACATAGTAAATACAACTCATCCCATCTTAAGAGAGATCCCACCCAATGACTGGCCTTCATTTCTGGGATACAACAGACTAAAAGCGAAAAAGGAGGCTGCTTTGGTTGCAAAATGTGGAGATGATGCTTTTATTACAGTGTGGCCATATGAGAGAGGCAGAACCATGGCGTTTGCTTCTGATCTTTCTCTTCATTGGGGTACAGCATTTGTTAAGTGGGAATACTATCCAGTGTTTTGGCATCAAACAATTAAGTGGTTAAGTGGGAAAATGTAAAAAAGATTTTGTAAATACTCAGTGAACCACGTTGGCTGCGAGCGGAGCAAACTCGGTAGTCGCAGGTAGCCGCAGGCTTCAGCCTGCGTAAAACCTTAGCCTGCGCACCCTAAAGGGTGCGGCTACCCTGAAAATTCAATGTGACACGGCGTTTACTGAGCATTTACCCCTGGAGCAATTTCCACAAATTCCTTCTCTTCACCCTCTTTGGTAGCAATATATAAAACATCACCCTCAGAATCGTAGTTTAAAAAAGCTTTTTTCATTCCTGGCCTCCGAACCCACAAATCTTTTTCTTAAAGTGGTCTGGCCGTATTCTATGATAAAAAAGGAGGGATGTCAAAATGCCTTTTTGCAAAAAAAGGAGAGCTAACAGATCCATGCCCTATTTTCCAACTACCTCTTTATTGATCAGATTGGGTGGGATCTCATCTTCTAGGCAGGCTTTTAATCCATAGCAGCCATACGTCGAAGTGCTAGGTATAAAGCCTGTGTTCCTTTACGTCCAGCACCAAGAGCCTGCACAGTTACATATAGCTGGTGAACAAGAGCTAACCCGGGTAGTGATATTTGCATTCTTTGAGCCTCTTCCAGAGCAATACCCATATCCTTAACGAAGTGATCTACAAAAAATCCCGGTTCCATATCACCCTTCAAAATTCTTGGAGCCAAGTTATCAAGACTCCAGCACCCGGCAGCTCCTCCAGAGATTGAGTGAAGCATGGTTTCAAGGTCTAATCCAGCTTTGGCAGCATAAATGAGAGCCTCTACCATTCCAATCATAGTTCCAGCAATCTGTATTTGATTACACATTTTGGTATGTTGCCCGGCACCAGGACCCCCCTGTAGAATGATTGTTTTTCCTAGCTTTTCCAGAATAGGCTTTGCAACATTAAAAGCTTTTTCGTCCCCACCGACCATAATAGAGAGTGTGCCCTCACGGGCTCCTACATCTCCACCTGAAACTGGGGCATCCAGAGAAGATACCCCCTTCCTTTCCAGAGCCTCTGCAATTTCCATGGCCATACTGGGTTTGCTAGTGGTAAAATCGATAAATATGGAGCCCGGTTTGATTGTATTTATAATACCCTCTTTCCCAAAAACAACTTCGCGGACATCCTGGGGATAGCCCACCATAGTGCAAACAAAATCTTGGTCTTTAGCAGCCTCTTGAGGTGAGTTAGCCCATTTGGCTCCACCATCAATTAGCTCTTTAGCTTTACTTTTGGTTCTAGTGAAAATGGTTAAATGGTGACCTGCCTTAATTAAATGACCGGCCATTGGTTCTCCCATAACACCCGCTCCTATCCATCCGATATTGCTCATTTGTTCCTCCTTTCTCCATCCACTACTACTTTTTATCCGTTGCTCTTTTATTGATTTTCCTTCTCTACTTTCTCGTCTTGCCCGGCTTAATGTGTCTAATCTCATAATGCTTCTTTCAACACTTCATATCCTTTTAAATAATCCTCATAATCTATAGGAGCCTTGATTCCAAACTCTGAAAGTAAGTCTATAGTTTCGCTTATGGAAAGATCTAATTCTTTTGCTACCTTCTCCAGGGATAATCTACCTTCTCTGTACAATCTTATCATTAAGTAAGTTAATCCATACCCTATCAACTCTCTGGTTATGGTAGATTTATCTTTTCTCTCTTTTTTTGCCATTTCTTCAATAAGCTTCATCTCCTTTTCCTCTAACCTTAAACTCATAACATTCATCGGCTAGCCTCCTTTTATTCTTCTGGACGCATCATCAATTATACGGGAGCTATATCTGCCATATTTTTCAAGTTTTTCAAGCTTAAACTGAAAACTCCTTGATGGATCAACTAATTATTGAGATGGACATTGATTCAGCTACTCTAAAAAACGATAAGTTTTTGAAGTAAGAAGGGAGAGATTTTCTTGAAGGACTCCTTGTATACATTCATTCCCGTTAAATTAACTTTTACTGATTTGCATCTTCAATATAGGGATTTGGCAACAGGTTTGAAAACTTCGAGAATGCCCTGTGAGTAAAAGATCATAGCAAGCTGCTACTACCTTAGGAACGTCCTCCTGCTAGCCTGACCATTTTTACTTTTCTTGCTAAATCTCTTAAATTGTACTCCTTCTCTGCTTTTCTAACCCTGATTTCATGAAGCCCTGCCATCATGTCATCTACTTCACCCCGAGAATTTGTAAATTCCTTGACAATGCTATCCCGAACCTCCACTCCATAGAATTAGCTAAAATATGACATTCAATTTACCTTTTAGCGTCAAAGTATCCATTTGGGACTGAGGTATCTAAAAAGAATCTAAGTCGTTTTGGCACAATCTCTTCCTAGCACTACTTTTCACTCAAAATAGCAGTTTATATTGTATAATAAAGTGGAGGGCTGTCAAAAATACCTTTGGAAAGGAAATCTTCCATAAGGAGCGTATCGAAAGAGTAGCCTTTTTAAAATTGGATAGAGCAGCTCCTGTATGTCTCCCGCTTTGTCACTAAAGGAGTGTTATCGGGAGGCAGGGAAGGGGAGAACAAAACACCTTGGTAACGATTTTGCTTTTATTTATAATTGTTGCCAATGTTTGGTAGAACTTTTGTTAATTAAAGGTACTGCGTAAGGGCCTTCTTTCACCAAGGCCATTTTGGGATTTCGTCTTACTCTTTCTTTTGTCTGCTTTACAGCATAAAATATTGCATTCTGTACCATCTTATCCGGAGCTACATTCTTTTCCTCTACAAAATCATAGCCACTTTTGCCGGGCAATTCTTTCAACTCTTGAGGTTCTATATTTGTGGTACAGTAAATCAGCCTATCGAAAGCTCCCACCTTGCTGAAAAACTGATCCCATTTCTGCACCTGCCATTGATCAGGGACAAATTGCCAACGGCTACTTTTAATAAACTCGCTGAATTTCCCCGGACCTTTCTCTCTTAGAACCTTCATAACTCTTTTATAATCTTCTTTGCCAACAGGTTCCTCACTACTATTATGGGCAGCTACAATAACTATCCCTCCTCTTTTAATAATAGGAATCACCCCGTAGGCTGCCTTTGCTGCCTGATAATGGTTAATAGCTACACTTCCACCATGGGTTAAGGCTATATCGTATTCATGATTAACCGGAATGAGGCAGTACCCTCTTAGTTTTCTCACCGCCTCAAGATGAGCTTTATCTAAATCGCCGGCAAAAACTCCGCTGAGCTTTCCCTCACCATTTAGAGTAACATTTACACTAAAATCTACCCTTACCTTTCTGGCAACTTTTAGGGCAAAATCATGGCAGGGATTACCTTCCAGGACTAGATTGGTAGAAAGAGGACTATCCATAAATTCAGGGCCATGAAAAAGATAGGTGGTCTCTAAATTGATAAGGCCAGGACAAATGGCCTTCCTCCCGCCTGAGACCCCAGCCATAAAATGAGGTTCTACCAGACCCGTGATAACATGAATATCTGCCTTGAAAAACTTCCTGTTTATTTTGACCGGGACTCCATCTATATCCCCCAGATAAGAGAGATCAGATGAGGTTGAGTCGTGATCCACTATCTCATACCTTTTCTTTATATACTCCCCAAAGGCTTCTTTTTTCCAATTATCAGATGTAGCCAGATGAGTCCCCGTTCCTATTACAATCTTTATATTCTGAGTCTTTACTCCAGTCTTTTCTAATCTTTTTAAAAGAGGTAAAAGGATTCCATCTTCTCTTTCTCCATGGTAGGGAACACGTCGGGTATTGTCAGATACAGCTATGGCAACCGATGTCTCGGAAGGACTCTTGCGAGAGCTAATAATATCTTCTAAGGGTTGGCTTTCTATGGGGTTAGATAGAGCGTTCTCTATCTTTTCCCTGGGATTTTTCAAAGCAGGGACAGAGGTCATCTTCAGAATATCACAATAGGGAGGGACTTTTATTTTTAAAAAATCCTTGCCGTATTCCAGACTGATATCTTTCCAATCTAAGGTGTTTATTTCAAGATCTGGATTGCTCTTTTTGCTCCACATTTATCCATGAGGGATGTTCTTTATTTTATCAAAATCACCACTTCTAACCCCATCTATCAGGGCCCCCATATATTCATCAATGTTGGCCTCGGTCCCAGATTTGTCTATTTCTCCCTTTGCATTGCGGGTAATTAAAGAAACAGGAGCTTGTTCTAACTTGCTCCAAAGCTGAGGATTTTTAGCAGCTTTGAGGATTCTTTTTTTATCTTTCTCAGTTCCCCCAACCTCATCAAGGGCGGTGGGAAATTTTATTTTTTCTGAAAATTTTATCATACCTCGGGCCACCATAATACCTAAATCTCTACCGCTAAGCTTTTCTACATCTTCATCTATGTATCCTGCCTGAGCTAATATCTTGCCCACCATCTTAAGTTGGGGCTGGATAGCCGGGGAAAAGAATACCGTTGCGTATGGATTCACCAGAGCACAGGCTCTACCGTGAGTTAACAGGTTCACCAAGGAAAAACTGAAAAGATGAGCGTAGTTTGTTCCACCAACCATTATAGCATATCCACCCAAATCGGTACCTAAGCCTAGCCCTACTCTGGCATTTTCTGCTCCAGGATCATTTACCGCTCTGGGTAGATTCTCTACAATTAAACTAATCCCCACCTCTGCAATTTTCATAGCTTTATGGAAAAAAGGCTTTCTGGCTGCTCCATAGACAACCTCAAGACAGTGGGATATACCATCCAGTCCTCCATCAGCAGTAATGGAATAAGGGGCTCCTAAAGTTACGCTATAATCAAAAACTGCCCAAGGAGGTACAATTGCCTCATCTATAATCAGCTTCTTTTGTCCTGTTGAAGGATCGGTGATATTGGCGTACTTGGTAAGATGAGCTCCCGAGCTTGAGGCAGTCTGAGCTGCGATGAGGGGAGGAAGCTTTTCACTTCCTGAGCTTAATTTCTCTGTCACTAACCCTTGTCCAAAATAGGTCTCCACATCATCAGAATCTAGGCAAGCTAATACGCAAGCCGCCTTTACCGCATCGATGGTGCTCCCACCTCCCACAGCAACTATACTATCAGGTCTTTTTTTCCCTATCTGATTGGCAATCCTGTAAACATCCTCACGAGGAGCATTTGCTCTAGCTCCCCTTATAAGAGCTAAAATGTTAATATCTCTTTCCTCCAAAAAAGACATGATATTCTGCACAAGTGGCTCAGTCCATTTCTCAATACCCCATCCAGTTACTACTAGCAGGGTAGATCTACCTGCTTCCTGAGCGAAATCTCCCACCTTTGCTAACGAGCCTATTCCAAAAGCATAGCTCCCTTTTTTCCACTCATTAAGCATCTTTATAGCTCGTTCCTTATAATATTGAGTAGAAACCATTTGGATCTCCTTTAACTAAGCAATTTGTGGTTTTATCTGCTCGTCTTTCCCTCAGTTAACCTTTTCTTTAAGACTCTTTTTGCCGCCTTAACAATATCAGAAACACCCATCCCGTATTTATTCAAAAGTTCCTCGTAGCCCCCAGATTCTGCAAAGGTATCTAAAATCCCCACCATCTGTACAGGAACAGGATGGTATTTTACCAAAAGCTCAGCTACTGCGCTTCCCAGACCACCTAAAATACTATGCTCCTCAGCAGTTACTATAGCCCCGGTCTCCTTTGCCGCCTGAAGAATTATCCTCTCATCTAGGGGCTTAATGGTATGTATCTCCAAAACCTGTGTGTTTACCCCCTCTTTGTCCAACTTATCGGCTGCCTCCAGGGCTCTGGCAAGCATTACCCCTGTTGCGATTAAAGTGACATCTGAGCCTTGCCTTAAAAGATTTCCTGTACCAATTTGAAATTGGTGACTCTCATCAAACATCACTGGCACTTCTGCTCTGCTTAGCCGGAAAAAAACAGGTCCTTCATGCTGAGCAATTGCGGGAACTGCTATCTTAGTCTCCTGAGCATCTGCTACTACTATCACCGTTAAATTTGGGATACTTCGGGCAATGGCAATATCGCAAACCGACTGATGGGTGGTTCCATCATAAGAATCAGATAGACCTCCGTATCCAGCCGCTATTTTAACGTTTAATTTAGGATAGGCAACTGAAGTTCTTATTTGTTCTCCTGCTCTAAGACAGGCCAAAAAACTGAAAGTACTAACAAAGGGGATGAAACCACAGGTTGCAAGACCGGCAGCTATGTTCATCATGTTAGCCTCGGCTACTCCCAGGTTAAAGAATCTATGGGGAAACCTTTCACCAAATTTTACGGTCCGGGTGGAGCAAGATACATCAGCATCCAAAACCACCACCTTCTCATTTTTTTCCCCTAACTCAACCAGAGCCTCACCAAAGGCGTCTCTTATAGCAAATTTCTTAATCAATTTCTAACCTCCTAACTCCTTAAGAGCAATTTTATATTCTTCCTCATTGGGGGCATTGCCGTGCCACTGAAATTTACCCTCCATGAATGATATTCCCTTACCTTTAACTGTGTGAGCTATAATCACAGTTGGTCTCCCCCTAACCTGCTTTGCTTTATCCAGAGCATCCAGAATCTCCTCCATATTGTGCCCATCTATCTCTATAACATTCCAGTTAAAGGCCTCCCACTTCTCAGGTAGAGGGTCTAAGGGCATTATCTCCTCTATAGGACCATCAAGCTGTACCCGATTAAAATCACATATAGCAGTTAGATTATCTAGCTTATACTTGCTGGCCGCCATAGCTGCCTCCCAAATCCCGCCCTCATCTACCTCTCCATCTCCTACCAGAGCATAAACATGATAATTCTTCCTGGCCAGCCTTGCCCCAAGAGCCATTCCTATTCCCACTGAAAGCCCATTGCCCAAGGAGCCAGTAGACATCTCTACTCCGGGTGTTTTCCTCATGTCAGGGTGACCCTGGAGTATAGAGCCAAGCTGTCTTAAAGTAAAAAGGGCCTCTTTAGGAAAGTATCCCAGTTCAGCTAAAACCACATAAAGAGCTGGGGCAGCATGGCCTTTAGAAAGGACAAATCTATCTCTGTCCTGCGAGGCTGGCCTTTGGGGATTTATTCTCAGGTGATGAAAATAAAGAGCGGTCAGGATATCCATACAAGATAAAGAGCCTCCAGGATGTCCAGACTGGGCCTTGTAAATCATTTGAATTACCTGCACCCTGAATCCTCGAGCTTTTTCCTCAAGATCTTTGATTAACTCTTGTGAATGGGAAAACATTGGAATCAACCTCCTTTTAATCAACAGGAGTCGGGAGAATCTTTACCCCACTTCTTTCCTCATGTTTTTTAAACCCAAGTTTGACAGTAAAACGCTATTTTCGGGCCTTTGATTCTCTGTAATGGTTGCTATATAAGGATTTCTATCTTGCAAATCCAGATAGCGTGGTGACAAATATTGCTTGATTTGCTCCTTGACAATTTATTTTGTTGTGCTATAGTATATGAGAAAGAAGATAAACTATTATTCCAGGATAGCGGTGATAATATGTTCCCCCGAAAGACCAGAGTAAAGCAAGGAGAAAGAATCTACGAGTACGTGAGAATAGTAGAGAACTATCGCAAAAAGGGCAAAACCTATCAAAGAGTTATAGCTAATCTTGGCAATATTAAGGGTCTAAAAAAAGATATGGATAATATCATTAAAGGGCTTTGCCGCATCTGCCAAAGAGAGGATCTTAACGTCGAGAACCTAAAGAGCAAAGGATCTCCTCATTATGGAGATATTCTCCTGGCCCGGTGTCTTTGGAAAGAGCTCGGCCTCGATAAACTAATCGATGGCTATATGAGAGATACTCAAGCAAAGATTCCGGTGGAACTTGCCTCATTTCTAATGGTGGCCAATCGATTAATTGATCCTTTGAGTAAGCTCGCGGTCTCATCCTGGTATGAAGAGAAAGTATACTTGAGAGAGCTAGAGGATGTCCATCTTTCTCCACATGACTTTTACCGAAGCATGGAGTACTTAGAGAAAATGAAAGAGAATCTCGAAAAAGATCTTTACTATGGGTTATGCGATCTTTTTACCCTCCGGCTCAATCTTATCTTTTATGATACGACCTCTAGCTACTTTGAAGGAAAAGGGCCTTCTCTTGCCAAACATGGCAAATCCAAAGAGCATCGTCCGGACAAGCACCAGATTGTGATTGGCCTTTTAGTAACTGACGAAGGAATTCCCATTGCCCATAAAGTCTTTGAAGGAGATGAGGCCGATAAAGCTACCGTAGTTGAAACTATCGATGATCTCAAGCGGCGATTTAGGCTCAAGCGTGTGATCTTTGTCGCTGACCGAGGAATGGTCAGTCAGGCCAACCTCGATTATATCAAAGAGCAAGGCTTCTCCTACATCGTCACCTTAAAGAAAAGGCGCCTTAATGAAGCCAGAAAAGCAATAGAGGCTACCTTTCTTCACCTCGAAGAAAAAAGAAAAAGCTATGAGGAAGAAAAAAAGAACCAGAATGAAAGAGAAGAAAGAGAGAAAGAAAAGCTCCTCTTTTTTGAATATCGAGGAGAAGCTGGATGCCGCTATCTTGTCTGTTTGAATCCAGAAAAGAAAAAGGATGATGGGGCCTACCGAGAAGAAAGAATAGAAAAAGGGAAAAGGAAATTAGAGAAAATCAAGTGCCTAGTTGAGTCGGGCCAGCTCAAGAATCGGGAAAAGATCCTAAAGAAAGCAACTCTTGCTTTAGATAAGACTAATCGAAAATACTTTAGTTATTCTTCTTCCAAAGATGGTCTTTTTTCTTATTCTCTGGTAGAGAAGGTGCTTAAAGAAGAAGAAAGATTAGATGGAATCTTTATTATTAAAAGCACCGCCTTCGATCTTTTACCAAAGGAGCTCATCCAACAATACAAGAACCTCACGGGGGTAGAGAAAGCCTTCAAGGAGATCAAGAACTTCCTTCGCCTTCGTCCAATCCGTCACTATCAAGATGACCGGGTAAGAGCTCATGTCTTTATCTGTGTTCTCTCATATCTTTTGGAGAAAATCATCGAGAAAAAACTGATCGAGGCTCGTCTTGAGATGACCGCTAGAGAAGCTTTAGATAAATTGGACGATATTAGGCTCGCTAAGAACCAAATCGGAAAAAGAGTTTTTCTTTGTCCCGCAGAAGGAGATGCTGAGCAAAGAAGAATCCTAGAGGCTATGGGAGTTGAAAAGATTCCCCGTATTCTTTCTACTTAACCATATTGTCAAGGAGCAAGAAAACTAGCTTTTTGAAAAAATCAAACTGAAGACAGTATAAATCGCTATATTAACCATTTTCTTTCGAGCTTATCAAAACACCAATCGCTCTAGACCGCATCCAGTAAGCAAAAGAAGAGTTTGTGGTGACAAATCAAAAAATGAAATCCTTGTCTGATAAGGCATAGCGACATTAGCTGTCAAACTTAGGTTTAAACCCCTCCCTCCACTGGGTAAGGGCTAGAACATCTGATACTGACGGTTTGGTCTTAACTTTACCCTGGGACAAAAGTTTTAAGGCAAGCCCCTAGGCAGTCCACCTCTGACTAAAACTACCTGTGAATGTCAACCCAAAAGGGACCTACCCCTGCTAAAAAAACTGTTTAGAGAATAGACATCCTTCTGAGCTCTTGGATGAATCCTTGGTCTCTGAAAACCCTTGTCCTGAGCCTCTCTTGCTAACTTATCATAAATACCTGCTATAGTTGGAAGCTTTAATCTTTTCATGTGGTCGGCAAGTAAAAGCTTAGTTTTCATTGGAATCTTTCACGAAGAAGGTTGTAGGCCCCTATATCCTTTTTATCGACTCTATACTTTAAAAGAGCAGGATGAGAGAATAGATCGAGTGTTTTCGCCTGGATAGAGTGACTTTCTAAGCTATCCAAGATATTCTTCACAGAATCAAAACTTAGGCAGTTAAGCTCAGAGGCCATCTTAATAGCTTTTTCAAGTTTATCCTTCTTCCCGTTCCTTTGAAGCTCAAGGGTCTTTAGGAACTCTCTTTTTCCCCTCCCCCCAGGATACCGTTTCCTTAACGTGCCAAGGGCCTCACGATAGATAGGGGGAGCTGACCAGTTTCGAATGGGTCTTGCGTTAGAGAAGGCACCGGGCTTTTTCAAAAGAAGGCGAAGATAGTGAAATACATTGAGGCTCTCTTCCCCTTTCGCTAAAAGGAGCCTGTGGGAGACAACAAGCTTTTCCTTGTAGAAAATATCAACGCTATCGACAAAGGCCTTAAGGATAAGATTATGATGGGTATACCTTACCGGAACAGAGTACCTGTTCCTCTCAAAATTAACGTGGCTTAAGGAGTTTGCCTTCACCGGATGATATGTGCAAGAGGCCTTTTGGGGAGGGGAAGAAGTTTTTCCTTCTCTTTTTGCCACATCATGCCAATACTTTCCTTACATCCCGAAAGGTATCTTTCATCCTCCGTCTAGCACCTTTTAATGAGGAGGCGATTGAGTTCATCGAAGTTTTCTACCACTGGCAGAGGGACAAAGAAATTTCTCCTTGCATAACCGACCAGATTCTCTACCTTAGCGTTCTCCTTGGCATGCTCCGGGTTGATGAAGGTGCTGTCAAAGAGCTAGTGGGAGCGAAAAGCTGTACAGGGTACCTGCTCTACGCGGTTTTTCCCTTTAAGGATCTTTTTGACGGCAACTTTTAAATCATCCCAGACTATGGTATGGGGAAGACCACCAAAGAAATCAAAGGCTCTTTTGTGTCCTTTAAAGAAAGCTTCCTGCTTTTCAAAAGGAAAGCAAAAGACAAAGGGCTTTTTTGAGCTACACAGCTTCATACAGAATATCCTCACCAAAGTCTTTACTCCCTTCATGATGACATAAGTTTCTCCCCAATCAGCCTGAGCGAAAGTTCCTGGATCATACTCTAGAGGGATAAATACCTCTTTTTTCTTTCCTCTTACCTCTCTTACATACCTTCTCACTGTTGACTCTGACCCTTTGAAACCATGCTCTTCTGCCAACCTATGGTAGATTCTCCTTGCGGTATGTCTTTGCTTTTTTGGCCTTCCCTCATCCTCCTTAAGGCAGGTATCTATGATATGCTTTACTGATCCAAGGACCCTTTCTGGGGGAGGAGTTTTCCTTCTGTACACTGGAGGATAGGGATCATCCAGGGCACGTCTTACCGTTTTTCTTGAGTGGTGAAGTTCCCTTGTAACTCTTCTCATACTCCAGCGTTTCCTGAAATACAGTTTTCTAATCTCTTCTTTTTCTTCCACCTTGATCATCTCCTTCCTCCGGCAACTGATAATTTATTTCCATCAGTATAGCGGATTTCTTGATCAGGTGGTCCCCTTTTGTTTTATCACACACATTTTTTTGACATAGATTATGATTGACTTTGTTCTTTGATTTTTCACCTGATACACTTCGTCCTAAAAAGGAGAAGACTATCAGGTAGCTAAAAAGCTGGGAATTAAAATTATCAAACCTCCGTATGCTCAAACTAATATCTGACAAAGTGCAAAAAAGTTGCCAAAAATTTGAGCGAGTTTCGCCTCTCGCTAGAGCGAAGGTCTCGTCTCCGAAGACCACGAGGACATTTAGGAACGTCTACAACTTTCTTCTTCACAACCATTCGCATACTGGTCAAATTCCTGTCTTCGGTACAAATTGTCGGCTTAATAGAAGCGTTTGGCACCAGGCCCTTATCTTGATACTACCGAAGTTGTCTCTGAAATGGCTCTTTTTTTAAGGTTTCGTCCCTAAAATTGGTTAAAATGGCCGAAGTCGAGGAAATTTTCTTGTACTGTGGATATATTTTGACTTTTTCACCTCTTTCCTAGGGGCTGAAAGAATCTAAGAAAATTAAGGTAGTTTAGGTGGGAAGACATATTCTTTCAAATAAGTCCCAAGATGCGAGAGTGAAAGGTGCTATCTTTAGCGACCCTTTGGTTAGAGTTTAAGCTTAGCCATTATATCCTCCATACTTATGAGCGGCCCTAATCATAGCGACATAGTTCTCCGGTCTGCAACCTGGATGAATTGTGTTGGATGAGCTGATAATATACCCACCTCCTGGAGCTACCTTTTGAATAGTCTCCCTGACAGCATTTTCCACTTCTTCTTCCGTACCAAATGGGAGAAGATTGCGACAGTCAATGTTCCCTACGATGCACATTTTCCCAGCCAAATATTTTTTTACTCTAGCAATGTTCATAGATTGAGGTTGAACGGGGTGTATTCCATCAAAACCGAGTTCCACTAGATCATCTAAGATTGCCCATATATTTCCATCGGAGTGTTTTATTACTTTAGCTCCTTTTTTATGTACATAATCGACTATTTCTTTGTAGTAGGGTTTAATGTATTCCCGAAAGTGTTTAGGTGATATCAGAGTATTGTGCTCAGCCGCAAGGTCACCTACTACAACGAAAACATCTACTCCTATTTCCACAGCTATATCGACAGTAGCTATGTAGAAATCTGTGGAAATACGGGCCAGATCATGAACCAGCTTAGGATTTTGCAGATAATCAAGGAGTAAGTTTTGCATCCCTCCTCGCAGGTGCCAGCTTACTTTAAACGGATCTGGAACAGATACAAAGTGAGCCTTAGCGCGTCCCAGCGTGTTGATTACCTGTCGAAGTTGTACAAAATCATTGTACTCGATCTTGGATACCATATCAAACCCTTTGATGTCTAAAGCATTTTCAATAGGTCCTTCTTTAGGAAGAGGATCACCATGCTCACTAAGCCTGTAAACTACCCCATATTTGTCTTGGGCCCAATCTTTATCCCTGTGTTCCAACCCTAAAGAGATTCCAGAACATGTAGAATCTATTTCTAATTCTTTAATTATTGAGCAGTACAAGTCCACTATTTCAACGTTTTCTTCACCTGCCATACCTTTTATATGTTTATGTCCCACTCCTGGTACTTTAAACAAAAAATTGGCCAATTTGGCTATACTGACTTTATCTACACGCAACTCAAAGATAGGTACTCTATCAGGTTGGTTATTATCCAAAGTAGTTAAAATCCTTTCTTTGCAGTTCATTTTACTCTTCTGCCTTCTTTCAGCAACCTACTTTTTTGGATCACTTCCACTTTATCTAATTCTTACCTACCGAGCATTTCAGAGGCTATCCACTTTGGAATCTACCAACTTTTAGTCCTTTTTAAGAACGTGGGGTGAAATTTTTCTTGCCCTGTGTTATGTGAAGCCTTTCTTCTCTTAAGGCTGAAAGCTTAAATTTCAAAAGTGAAATCAAAGATTTCACCGACCTATATTTAAAGCTAAAGAAATCTCCACTTTTTACAAAATTTTAGAGGGAGACCAAGTTGGAAGAGGCTTTATGGTTGTTTCCAATTGGCATAGTATGGCGAATCTCGGTCTTCTCTTGATTACCTCAAGAACTTACCGCACTGGTAACAGAGAACAAATTAGGTTCCTTAAGAAATCCCCCTCCGACTATTCAGTCCGTAAGAGGCTATTAAATTGCTGGGTTTTGCATGTATTTTTGATAACTTTTCTTTTCCAGAGGCCTAATACCCAGCCAATGTATTGTTTCCATCACTTCATCAGTTAAATTGCCCAAACCTAAAGCATAATGGTGTCGGAGGCGGTAGAAAAAAAGGATCTCAATTAGATCTCTAATTCTTATTTCTTTCCCGTTAAGCCGAAGAGAGCTGAGCCAACCTCTAGAGCCATCAAAACTCCCCTTTTCCTCTCCCAGGGTACAACCAGCTAAAACCAGCATTGTTTCACCTTCTTGGGTGAAACCTATCAGGGTAACATCCTGGTCTGATTTAAGCACGACATCCCTAACCACACCCATGGGCCTAACAGGTTTTCCTTTCTCGATTACCATGCGCTTGTAGTGTGTATCCAGCTTTATCTGCCCGTATCCTTTAGGTGCCACACCACAGTGCCAGAGCAAGATAGTTTCATCTACCTCATCGAATTTTATTAGGTCCATCATAGTACTTGGTTTTTTACTCAGAGAATTCAACATTATCATACTTATTGCGCTGGGAACATCTCCTTCGCACGAAGCAACTATTCCTTCGTCATTTAATCTTCCTAGAACGGAGCAAGGAACAAAGTTATATTCTTCTTGAAATTTTGGCCAACAGCTTACTGCAAGGGCACAATAACTATTTTCCTTAGCTATATTAGACAGAGCAAGATATACTGATGCAGCTTTATGCAGGTCCTCCTCTACAACATGACACGAACTTGACTCAGAGCGCATTCTATTTGCGACACTTTGTACTGTACTCCGATTAGTATTCCTGGCTCTGTTCAAAACCTCCGATAGCTCATGTCGAAATATTCGCACACCAAATCTTTTTTCAAGCTCCCTCTCATCAAAATACAAGTTGCTGAATCCAGGGGCTATACCTCCCACAAGCCCTATTTTACTACCCCTTAAATTCTTAACTGCGCGAAGAGCAGCCAAGGTTATTCTAAATCTAGGCAAAAACAGCTCGCTATCGGTGTTTCCATAAAACCATTTATAAAGGATATCGTACCTTTTCAGATAATGTCCAATGATACTTGCGTATAAATTCATCCCACAAAATGAATTCAAGGGTAAAGGTCCGATTTCTGCCCCTTCAGGAACCGCCCACAGTCCCAGATAAGCATCCATTTGAGCCAAAGGAATTATGTTCTCACCAGCAGCAAAAGAGGTAGTTTGAACTAGGACAAAATCTACTTTTTCTGCCTCGAGTTTTCTTCTGGCCGCCTGGCTATCTTCCACTGTTAACACTCCTTGCGCAATTGGGAAAAAATCAAAACCGAGGCTACTGGCTAGATCCTCCAGCTCTCTGATGGATCGCTTAAATTGTCCTTCCTTGTCTCCAGGAAAATTCTCCTGGTATACCCCAACCAGTCCTATTTTTGGCTTCGTCACTTTTACCCTCCCGCTGGAAACGCCTACGACAGGGAGCTAGCCTTTTACTGCCCCTGCTGCTGGCCTTGGTGCTAGATTTTTCAAAGACATTAAAGATTATTATTGTGGGAATAGTCATCAAGAACTAGCTTCCATAATCTGCCCTATTGGTTATCGTTTCTCCTCTGTAGGTGACTACCAACCCTGCTGTCATAGAGACCATTTGAGTCGAACATAGAACTAAGGCAAATAGATACTTGTCCAGCCTAGCACTAATTAATACCCAGAGGCATAAAAAAAATGCAAGTGGGTCACCAGTAGTACTATGATTCTCTAGAGCAATAACGGTGTACTGCATCCATGGGGGTGGCATTTTTGAGTTCCGTTGGCGGAGTAATAGTATCGGAAACTAGTGCTCTGTAACATTATTTCTCCTTAATATTGACAATTGCTCTCCACGTGCTATGCTTATCCTCAGTACACTGAGGAGGAAGAACATGGCACGCAAAGCACCAAAGATTGCTCTTTCCCAAGAAGAACGAGAATACCTACAAGCTCTCATCGCCCGCCATACCGCGGAGCAAAGAGAGGTACTGCGAGCAAGAATTGTCCTGTCAGCAGATGAGGAAAAAGAGAATCAGGAGATAGCAAAGGAACTTGGTGTAACCCAAGATATTGTTGGTAAATGGAGAACGAGATTCTTCCACCGGGGCAAAGAGGGTCTCGAGGACAAACCACGACCAGGTAAACCAAAGAAATTTGACCATGAGGTACGGTTGAAGGTTATCGAGGTTGCCTGCAGCAGACCCGAGAAAATAACCCACTGGTCAACCAGGGAACTTGCCAAAAAGGTGAATCAGGAGTTTGCTATCGATATCAGCCATATGACTGTCCAAAGGATTCTCTCTGCTGCTGACCTGAAACCTCATCAGGTGAAAATGTGGGTTAACAGCCAAGACCCAGACTTTGAGGCGAAGATGATGGATGTTGTTGGTCTTTACCTCAATCCACCAGAGAACGCCCTGGTCCTCTCAGTCGATGAGAAGACCTCCATTCAGGCTCTAGGAAGAAAACATCCCCCAGAGCCGATGAGACCAAGAGAACCCGAGAGAGTTGACCATGAGTACGTACGTCACGGCACCAAATCCCTCTTGGCAGCGCTCTTGGTACACAAGGGCGAGGTTATGGGAAAATGCTATGACCGACACCGGCACCAGGAGTTCCTGGATTTTCTCAAAACCATAGAAACCAATTTTCCTGACAAAGAGCTCCACCTTA
>JRER01002006.1_pt1 | contig 16214 bp, 12 predicted proteins | sample 210161 | NCBI WGS metagenome assembly JRER01 (sample SAMN03019618, study PRJNA260268) | marine sediment metagenome | biome: Marine; feature: Sediment; material: Clay; isolation source: clay from marine sediments 136 meters below sea floor depth collected from... | place: New Zealand: Canterbury...
ATTAGAAAAAAGAAAAAATCTTGAAGTACATAGGATAACCTGGATTTCAGGTAACTGGGCCAATATCTTTGAAAATAATCCACTGACACGGTTTTTATATTTAACAATTATGCTATTAATATATTGTTTTTGGTTTATGCTTTTCAACCACAAGAAGATTAAGATAATTCATGCTCATGGAATGAATGCAGGCTTTATTGCAGTAATTTTAAAAATATTTTTTAATAAAAAGATTATTTTGAGCACTCATTCGGTATATAACAAAAATATTGGTTCGGGTAAGAAATTTGTGAAAAAATTCATTAATCCTATCTTATTAAATCACTTTGATAAAATATTAACTATTTCTGATGGATCTACTGAAGAATTAGTTAAGCAGGGAGTTAAAAGAAAAAAAATCCAGCGATATACTCATTGGGTAAACCAGGATATTTTTAAACCATATAACAAAGAAAAAATCAGGAAAGAATTGAATTTAAGTTATAGAAAGATTGTTTTATTTATTGGACGTCTAACTTCTGCTAAAGGTGTCAAATTATTGGTTGAAGTAGCAAAGGAATTAAAAGAAATTGATTTTGCATTTATTGGAGACGGGCCTCTATTTGATTGGATGAAAAAACAAAATGGTAAAATGAATAACATTCATTATTTAGGGAAGGTTGATAATTATGATTTGCCCAGGTATTATTCTGCAGCGGATTTACTTTGTGTTCCTTCATTATGTGAAGAGGGTTATGGAAGAGTTATAGCAGAGGCAATCTCATGTGGTACCCCTGTTATTGGTAGCAATAAAACAGGTATTTCTGAGGCAATTGATGAGAAAGTGGGAATTTTATTTGAACCATGCGTGAAAGATATTAGATATGCAATATTGAATATTTTGGATAATCAAGAAAAATATAGGAAAAACTGTTTTGAATATAGCAGGAAAAAATATTCGTACAGGAACGCAGAAACCATTATTAATGTATATCTGGCGGAATAAGGGTAGGCTTACGTGAAGAAAGGGGAGACTCCTATCTCATGAACCGGTGTCACTTTTAAAAAAGGAAGACAGATTTGTTAAGGAGGAATATTGAAATTGTGCCCAGGAGAAAAAAAATGAGGAAACCTACGGAGGAGAAAAGGAAAAAGTTCTGGATATTGGGTTTGGGAGCTATTTTTGTCCTTTTTGTTCTGCAAACTCTTTTGCCCATAGCAGAGGTTAACCTGATTGATTCTGCAGAGGCAAAAGAAAGTGAAGCGCCTTACTATTTTAAGCTTTCGGTTGATCCAGAGAAGCATAATGATTATGGTTTTACCTATCCGGTAACCTATCAATTTTTCATTCCTTCGGGCTCATTAGACCTCAGAGCATATAAAAAATACATCAAATCTGAAAGTTGGACGCAGATTACCGAGAAGACAAGCTCTGATTTCTTCAACGGCATGGAAGCAGTAAGATTTGACTACCAAAATGACAGAGCATATGTCTCGATTGCTTTTAGTGAGATAAGCGATGAGATTTTTTTGAAGATAGTTGATGGGTTTCAAAATCCGGTAGCTACTTATGATGGAATTACGAAATATTATGATAATCGGGATGCAGCAGTGGTCTTTTCAGCAGATGACTGGGAGGGTACTCCTTACATTGACTGGAGTTTCCAGGAGATCTCCGGTATGTTCACCCGCAAAAAGCTGTGGCTATCTGTGGGTATCATTACTGAGGGATATAGCAATGACCTCCTGTGGGGGAAAACCCCGCCTCCTGACTGGTCCAATATTCAGGAGAAAATAGATGCAGGGTATATCGAAGTCGTATCTCATTCCAGGACTCATCCAAGGACTCTTCGAATGTGGGATGATTATGACTCGGAAATAGGCGGAAGCAAACAGGACATAATTGACAATCTTGACCTACCTTCACTCTACAGAAAAGGGGATGATGAATACATATGGGGTTTCACCTCGCCTCATAGTAGATATGACGAGACCATGCATTCTAAGCTCGGTGAATATAAGTACCTAACCGTATTGGCCGGTTCTCCCTATGGTTCTGGTAAATTCTATCAGGACGGAAGTTTCCCCCCCTGGGATGCCGAGGATGGTCTGTATGAGAGATGGAATCGCTGGGCTTATCTTGAGAATGAAGCACTATCTGAGCTCAATTACCAGTTTGACAGAAGGACTGGTGCGGGGAAAATATATCACATCGGACTTCATCCCTGGGATCTTGATTTTTTTTCAGGCAGCAAAATAGACCAACATACAGACTACGTAAAGGGGAGAAAGAACCTGTGGTATGTTGGTTATGCTGCTTTAATGATGTATCACTACCTCGAGGATCAAAAGGTAGTTACCGTCGAAGAGGGCTGGGAAGCTCCGCTCTCTGAGGTATTCTCCTATCCTAACCCCTGCTATCCGGCTAAAGGTCAGGTAGTTAGGATTGTAGGTCTTCCTGAGAATACTCAAAGGATTGATATTTATACTATTGCGGGTGAGCTAGTAAGGTCCTTTGAGAAAGGCGAATTTAATTTCACGCTTGTGTGGGATGGCAGAAACGACGGTGGTCAAGAGGTAGTCAGAGGGATTTATATTTATCTAGTTATTACCGCGGATGGAAAAAGAAAAACAGGGAAAATCGCTATAATTAGATAACTAGATTATTGGAATCTCTCAGGTGAACTTACATATCCAAATGCAAGACCCGGACTGCCCCCTATTCTAGCATTTTCCCAGTCTCTGTCACTTTCCCAGTCTTATTCTTCAAATCCCTGGCGAAAAAAAGGTTACCTATGAACCATTCCGTAAGTTTTTCGGAAAACTGGAACTTATGGCCCAGCATAAATCGTAGCACCGCTAAAACCGTTCGGCCAAGGGCTTTTTGTCAAGGGTGAAACAACTTGAGTTTCTCCAAGAAGCATGTTTATCTAACAGTCAAAGGTTGCTATTGTGAACATCTATTTCTTGATTTTTATTTGCACAAGTTAGCTTTTGACATAAAATAATGATATGGTGCGGAGGATGAGTAGTTACCAGGAGGATTTTTAGACCCAAGTGATCTATCATGTAAATAACCGATTCCGTGGTAAAAACGTGATGGTGCAGACAACGATTATTGAAATTGTCCCTCGATCTGGTAACAAAATCTTTAAAGGTTCCTGCTTCCAGGTCCATTGATAAGTCGGGTGCTTAAGTATCTCTGTAAGGTGACTTAGATCATGCTCGTCTACTTCATTTTCATAATCTTGTATCAAGTGACTCAATTTTGTTACTGGTCTATTATGGTCAAAAGTACCTTGCTTATGCGGTACAACGAGTAGCAATGCACCTCCATCTTTCAATACTCTCTTCCATTCCAAAAGGGCACGAAGAGGATTAGCAACATGTTCAAGAAGGTGAGAAGAAATAAGACAATCATAACTTCCATTCTTAATACCTTTCAAATCTGTGGCTTCACGTATAAATTGGCGACCTAACCTATTTCTTGTATAGTTAAATGTTAATCCCTCGCTTATCTTGCCTTCCCAAACAGTCTTGCTAGAGAAATTATAGTTATTAATACTCTTCGCTTCCCTGTATATCGGCAATATTGATTTTGGTTGAAAAACGAAACTGGGGCCGCCTATTTCTAGACAATTTTTCCCATGAAAATGGGCTTTAACCTTGTCAAAACCCTGGATAGACCTTTCACCAACAAGATGATTAATGACCATTTTTAAAAGGGCGAAAAATCCTCTGCTTCTTATTACCTGAAGAGTTATTAAAGCCGCTCGTTTCCTAAAGATCTTCATTTTCCCTGTTCTTCGCACAAGCCTACTGCGTGGGCCATTCCTTAGTAGACATCTTTCTACCTTATTATATATAACGCCAGTAAAATGTGAACTCCCGAAACTGAGGGTGTCCTCCCTGCCTCTCCTTCAAAACAAAGCTGCAAATCCAGAGAAGCGAGCTACTTGCACTTTATGCAGTTTTCCGCTATGGTTATTGTTGGCCATCACATCCTCCTACTGGATAAGGGTTTTTATTCTCTCCTTATTCTGGAGGAATGATAGCCTTTTTGTCAAGGTCAGCCAATTTCACAGAAATTATAGGGCATAATCATGAAACTCCCCCTGCTTTCAAATTCATCCAGGTGTTTTCTCATAAATATTCGATTCCTGGCTGTTGCCGCCATTATTTTGTGGATAGCTAGCCGCCTGATAGTAGGAATGGGTAAAAATGCCGTTTCTTCGCTGCATTTTATCCTGAAACACCCCTCCGTCTCCTATGATGGAAAGATGAGAAAACATTGGGGAAATAATTATGCTCTTTTTAAATTTGTAAAAGAGAACACCCCTCCCAGCGCCACCATAATGCATCCTCCCCAGGTAAGACCCTGGAAAAATGCAGGGAATGTGCCGCTGATGCAATATTTTCTCTATCCGAGGAAATTTCGATCCGCATCTCCAACGGCACCTACAGTTCACAACGAAGCCACGCATGTTCTGGTAGCCTGGGGAGAGTGGTGGGTTAAAGATCGCCGATGGCATGGTTGGCCAAAGTTCCCCCTCAACATGAGGAGATTTTATCATCTACCCACCACCAGGAAAATTCTTGTGGATGAGTTGGGTGTTAGTTCTTCTCTCACCGGCATTGGTTCAGAGCTTTCTCAGGAAAATGTAAAACATCCTCCTCAGCTTTTAGAGAATTATATTTCCGATGCAGAAAAAAAAGTCGAGCATCATCAGCGGATAAAAGTTGGGAATCATCTGGTAGAGTTTATCCAGCTAAGCTATACTTTTAATAGTTATGACTACTGGATGAAGACTGTAGATCTTCCTCTTACTGAGAAGACAGTGGTCAAAGCCAGGGTAAGATCAAATATCAGGCACGTAGTTAATTTGGTCGCCGAGGTTAAATATAGTAATGCTAAGCTGGCTATTTTTGGCTCTGCCCCCAATGGAAAAGAAAACCTATGGGAGCCTTTGATCATCCCCGACCTTTATCAAAGAGCCAGAGGGTATGCTCTGGCGAGAGGTTGGTCCAGCAGGAAGATGCGGATTACCCGAATTGGTGTAAATACCGGCTTTCCTCGCGAGATGCCTTATTTAGAGAAATACGGGGTCATAGAGCTAGAGAAAGGACAGCCAGGAATAAAAGAGAACGCTGATCCCAAATTTAATAATGCTCCTCACTTTTTGAAGATGGCTAATTATTATCGGGCAAAAGAGCAATTTGAAAAAGCTATAGAGTATTACCAACTGGCAGAAAAGCTTAATCCAGTAGATGTTTGGACCCACTGCAGTTTAGGAGATATACATACCAAAATGGGCCAGCAAGCCAGGGCAGTAAAAGAGTATAAAAAGGCAATTGAGCTTCAGCCCAACATATCCTGGTTTCATTTCGCCTTAGGCAAGGTTTATAAGGGACAGGGTAGGACTGATTTGGCAATAGAGAGTTTTAAAAAAGCTGTGGGACTTGATCCCTCAACTATTTGGGCTCATAGGGCCCTTGAAGATCTTCCTCAGGAGAAAAGTAATGTAGAGTAGATAAGCCTGTGGCTATTCCGGCCTCAGGCAAGCTCAAGGAGCAAAAGGACCTGGAATGCTGATTTTAGGATTGCTATTCCCCATGCTATTCGGTTTTGTTATTTCTCTGGTGATTACCTCTCATATCACTATTTTTGAGCGGCTTGGCCTGGCCTATGGTTTAGGATTCGCTCTTCTAACCCTGGGTATGTTCTTTCTCAATGTGGTGGGGATCAAATTCTCCTTGATCAATACTGTTATCCTTATCTCCGGACTAATGGTCCTGTCATCAATATACTTGCTGGCAAGACATAGGATTGTCTACCCATCTCTGAAAAGGCTAAGTATTTTTGAGAAGATCAAACAGGCTATCTCTTCTCTTTCCATCTTTGAAGGGACCATCATCGGACTCCTGGTATTTTTTCTTCTAGCTAACATAGCGACTGCAGTTTACTGGCCGGTCTGGTGGCACGATGCCTTAACGGTATATGATTTTAGAGCCAGAGTCCTTGCTGAAACACAGTCCCTTCCCGAAGCTTTTCGCAGCGTCCAATACTCTCGCTATATATTCCTTGGCAAGCCCCCCATGACTTCCCTGGTTCACACCTGGCTGTACTTATCTGGTTGGGCTAACCCTAAAGTTTTCTATCCTTTATTGCTTGTATCTTTAGCTATCATATTCTACTACTCCCTGAGAGATTTTGCTCCGCGCTATCACTCGCTTCTGTTTACTTTGATAGTAGTTATCACTCCCGACCTATATTCTTATGCCAGTCGCGCCTACCCACACTTTCCCTTTACCTTTTACTTTACTGTAAGCATCTTATTTCTATACCGCTGGATGGTGGGTCAAAAGAAAGGTTTTCTCTTCCTGGCAGGAATCTTCCTCGCCTTAAGTTCCTGGGTAAGAAAAGAATCAGACCCGTTTTTTTTAGGCTGCTTGGCTGTTCTGTTGCTTTTCAGCCTTAGGCGAAGACACCTGCTTGCTCCTTTGTTATTCATACTTCTTTATTTCTCCATTGAGCCTTTGTGGAGTCTATACACGAGAAATGTTTTTCTTCCTCCTTCCTCGCTGGTTTTCGTACCTCCTTTGATCACTAATATCCTATCTATGGTCCAAGGCGCTCAAAGATTTCTCGATCCTTCTCACTGGAACTTTATTATGAAATTCCTACGGGCATGGATTGGACTTCGCTATCAGGTTGCCCTTTATGGACTCATGGTGATTGTTTTGCTATACTTAGATAGGCTCCGCAGGCACCTATTTTTATTCTTTCTTGTTCTTTTCAATCTGATCATATTTGGCTTAAGCACCTACTGGCTAATGCTAACCTGGCCTAGCTGGAGAGGTGCAGGAACCTCTGCTCAGCGGTTTTTTTTGATGTTCATCCCCATTGTCTGGTATCTGATAGCTTGCCTCACGGCAAAGGATGAGGTAGGTGGGAAGAATGTCGTGCAAAAGTAATGGAGAAAGGTGATGAAATCAAAAAAGTCTACCCCATCAAAACCCCGGATTTTAGCAGCCATTCCCTGTTTTAATGAAGCTCCATACATTGGAAGTGTTGTATTACAAACCAAGAAGTATGTAGACCGGGTCATAGTTATAGATGATGGATCCACGGACAATACCGCAGAAATTGCCAGAGCAGCAGGAGCTTTGGTGATAAAGCATAGGCAGAATTATGGGAAAGGGGTAGCTGTTAGTTCAGCTTTTAAGGAAGCACGGCTGCGGAAAGAACAAGTTCTGGTACTCCTTGACGGAGATGGTCAGCACAATCCGGCCCAGATACCGGAAATAATCAGACCCCTTCTGGAGAAAAAAGCAGATGTGGTCATAGGTTCAAGGTTTTTGGAGGCAAAGAAATTTGTTCCTAAATATAGAACTTTTGGTCAGAGCCTCCTTACCTGGATTACCAATCTAGGTTCACCAACCAGGCTTACAGATTCTCAAAGTGGTTTTAGAGGTTTTTCTGGAAAAGCGGTTGAAGCTATGGATCTGAAGGAAACGGGCTTATCGGTAGAGTCTGAGATGCAGCTTGTTATGAGGGAAAAAGCTCTTAAGATTTTGGAGGTTCCCATTAAAGCCCATTACGATAGGAAAGCAAAAAGGAATCCTCTAGCTCATGGCTTAAACGTGCTAAACAGAATCATGAGAATGATAGTTGAGAGAAGACCCCTGATTTATTTGGGGATCCCCGGGCTCCTAATACTTATTACTGGCATGGGTTTAGGGGTAATTACTCTTAACCGCTTCTCCCAAACACGCACTCTTGCAATTGGCCATACCCTGGCAACACTTCTTTTATGCATTGTGGGGATCCTCATACTGTTTGTTAGTCTGGTCCTTAATTCCTTAAGAAACCGCTTCTCTGAACTGCAGGAAACGTTACTGCGAAATCTAGAAACATTGCAAAACAGTAAAGAAAAAAGATAGTTTTGCCCCTGGTTCCGGCCTTATTCGGAATGTCTCCACAGCTCGTTCTAAGATTATCACTGAGGAAGAGATCCTGGGTGCCCCTGATCTGGTGGTAGAGATTCTTTCCCCAGCTACATCTAAGCGAGATCAAACCTATAAGAAAACTCTTTATGCTCGGAATGGGGTGAAGGAGTGATGGATTGTGGACCCCAAGGCAAAAACTATTGAGGTAATGACTTTGGGTGAGGCAGGATTTGAGTCCTCCGGCGTCTATGGAAAACATGAGGCCTTAAGATCTCCGTTAAAGATAAAACAATTGGAATACTAGGCCTTTCCTTTAAGCCTAACACTGATGATATAAGATTTGCCCTTCCGTTGAACTAATAAAAAGACTTCAGGAAGAAGGAGCTAAGATAAAAGCCTACGATCCTGCAGCTATGGAAAAAACAAAAAGATTATTTCCCTCCATTTCTTATGAAAACAATGCCTATCAAGCAGCAAGAGGGAGTGATGCTTTGATAATCCTTACCTATTCGTCCAATAGTAATAGATGGACGCAATATATTTAATCCTGATGAAATGAGTAAATTGGGTTTTTATACAAATGTTTTGGAAGAAACACAACTCCTCTAAATTTCTTGTGTAAAGAATAGCCCACGCGTCTATCAGAGTTAAGGAGGGGTTAATTGGTAAACCAGACCTCTATAAGTGTTATTATCCCAATGCATAATGCTGAAAAAACGATTGTTCAGACATTAAAAGAACTTGAAAATCAAACAAGAAAAGACTTTCAGGTTGTTATAGTGGATGATGGTAGTACAGATAGATCGCTAAAGTTAATTACTGAATTTAAAGAAAGAAGTACCTTACCAATTAAGCTAATAACTCAGGAAAATTCAGGTTCGGCAAAAGCGAGAAATGTTGGGGTTGAACAATCAAAAGGGGACATGATCATCTTTTTAGATTCAGATTGCATCCCTCCAGAAAATTGGGTCGAAGAGATAGTGCGCCCACTTGGCGAAAGTATTGTTGGATGCACCTGCGGATACAGGGTAAAAAACAGGGAGAGTCTTATTGCCCGATATGTTGATTATGAGATTGCCAGAAGGCATAAAAAACTAATTAATAATATAGATACCATTGGAAGTTACTCCGCCAGCTTTTTAAGGGGTGTTTTTATAGAGGCTGGCGGTTTTGATATCGCATATCTGGATGCAAATGCGGAGGATTTTGATTTGTCATTTAAGATCGGAAGAATGGGGTACGGCTTAAAATTTACGGATAAAACATTTGTCTACCATTATCATCCAGATTCTTTAAGAAAGTATCTTAAACAGCAGTATAGTAGGGGATACTGGAGAGTTAAATTATATCTTAGAAATAAGGATAAAATTATAAGAGGAGATACTTATAGCGGATACGAACCTCAGATACAATTTATTTTATCCAGTCTTTCATTCCTGTCGATTCCTCTGTCTATTTTCAATCCAGTATTTCTAATTTTTTTTGTATTGTTATTGTTATCCAATTTACCCTTGGGACTCTGGATTTTTAAAAAAGAAAAAAAATTTATAGCGATAGCTCCAGTCTTAGCCAGTATGAGGTCATTGGCTGGCACCCTTGGAGTTTATTTCTATTTCATTAAAAGGGCGTCTAAATGAAAATTTTAATGTTAAACCCTTCGTATGGCAAGAATTTCGTAAGAAGTGCAAGATGGGCCGCCAGGTCAAGGGGTAGAGTTCAAAGACATCCTGATTATTTAGCTATAGCCACAGCAGTATTGGAAAATGAAGGGCATAGAGTTGAATTATTGGATGCCGCTGCTTTAAACTTAAATTTTGACCAGACGAAAGAGATAGCCAGAGAGTTCAAACCGAATCTGTCGGTTATTCATACCACTACACCCTCTATATACAGCGACATAGAATATGCTGAAATGCTTAAAGATGTGGGATCAATTACCGTTTTAATAGGCCAACATGCCTCAGCACTTCCAATAGAAACTATCCAGTTGAGCGAAAAGATCGATTATATTGCCCGGGGAGAATATGATTATACTTTAAGAGATATAGCGAGAGGGAAAAACCCGAGGGGTATTCTCGGTATAACCTATAGAGATGGAAGTAAGATAATAACCAATGAGGATAGACCACTAATTGAAAATTTAGATGAGCTTCCGTTTCCTGCCTGGCATCAGATAGATATTCACGATTATTTTGATGCGGGAAAATTATACCCATTTATAACAATGATAAGCGGAAGGGGATGCCCAAATAATTGTAGTTTTTGTGTTTTACCTCAGGTGTTCTACGGGAAAAAATATCGTTTGAGGTCGGTAAAGAAAGTTGTAGATGAGATAGAGTATGACTTGGAGCTGTTCCCGGATTTAAAGGAGGTAATGTTTGAAGATGATACATTAGCGGCCGATAGAAAAAGATGTACTGGAATTTGTAATGAGATATTGGAAAGAGGAATAAAAATTTCCTGGTCGGCAAATGCAAGAGCAGATTTGGATGATCTTGGCTTATTAAGATTAATGAAGGAAGCTGGTTGTCGAATGCTTGTCGTTGGATATGAATTTGGAGACCAACAAATATTAAACAATGTAGGAAAGAGATTAACGGTAGAGCAAATGAGGTACTTTTCAAAGATAACTAAATACGCCGGGATAAAAGTACACGGATGTTTTATGATAGGAGGACCTGAGGAGACGAGGGAAAGTACAGAAAAGACTGTGCAGTTAGCTAAGGAGTTAAAGCCTGATACGCTTCAGTTTTCTGCTCTTACCCCCTACCCGGGGACGAAATTTTATAGATGGTGTAAAGAAAAAGGATACATAATAGCAAGGGACTGGCCTGATTGGGTTGATACCGGTGAACAGAGTACAGTAATAAAATATCCGAATCTATCAAGAGAGGAGATTGTAGAGCAGGTTGATAGAGCATTATATGATAATTTTTACTTCAGACCAAGCGTGTGGATACACCATTTAGTTACAATTAGTAGCTTTGATGATTTTAAGCGAAAGCTGAAAGGAGTAAGAAATTTAGTTGATTACTGGTGGAGTAGAAAAAAAAGAAAAGGTCATTGATATTCAGGATGAGCTAATGCGAAAAGAATGGGAAATTTTTTGGAATGCCAAACAAAATAGTCAGTTCACCAAAATAAGCTGGTCAAAGATTAGAATAATGAGAATCTTAGATAAATATGTTATTAAAGGGATGACTGCGCTTGATGCTGGCAGTGGATCGGGATTTTTTTCTAATTATTTTGTATCTAAGGGTTGTAAAGCCTATTCTCTCGATTACTCTAAGAAAGCGTTGGAAATTACAAAGAGGATAACTCGGGATAAATCATTTAAATATCTCAACAGAGATTTATTGGATGTAAATCTGGGCTCTGAGTTTAAGAATATGTTTGATTTAATCTTTACAGATGGTTTATTTGAGCATTTTCCGAGCAAGAAGCGGGAACAGATTATGGAAAATTTCTTAGCTATGAAAAGAAGGGAAGGGATAATAATCACCTTTGTTCCCAATAAATATTCATTTTGGAGACTCATTAAACCAATATTTATGGGTAGAATTGAGGAGAAACCATTTACATTAAAAGAACTGACCTTACTTGTAAGAAATACTGGACAGAAGATTATTGAAAATAGCGGAATAAATGTATTACCTATTAAATACTCGCCAGAAATTTTAGGAAAAGATATAGGAATGCTAATTTATACTGTGTCAAAATAGAAGGTATAATTATAAATTCGTTGGCAAAAATGGATTTATAGAAAATGAGCGGGATGCAGGATAAAGAGATTAAGGGTAAAATCGGGGGTCTTATTATACTCGGCAGCGGAATAGTTATTTTATTTGTGGCATCGGTGATAGACCTCATAGGTTTTGGGTATCCCGGCTTCGGAACCATACAGAAAGTAGGGGTATTAACAGGGGCAATTATAGCTCTAGTGGGTATAATTTTTGTACAAAAAAGACGAAAGCTCAAGTGGTTTATCAAAAAAATAGCTGGTTATTCCCAGCTTTTATTTTTAGCCTTATTTGTGATAAGGGTATCCCAAAAAGCTATCTCCCCGTTTTTATCTAAGTATTTTTGGATAAGAGTTCGGTATATCATTTTTGTTGCCATAATTATCCTATGGATAGGCACTGGCGATGGAATGAGGAGAGGCAGAGGTGTTATTGGGGCCTGGCGTTTTATTTTAGAAAATCCGTCTCTTTCTTACGATGAAAAGATGAGGATGAATTGGGGGATTTTCTATACTTTTCTCAAATTTGTCGTAGACAATACTCCGTCTACAGCAGTTGTGATGCGTCCGCCCAGTGATTCACCCTGGTTAAGTGTGGGAAACGAACCATTGATTCAATATTTTCTTTATCCAAGGAAGCTTGTCTCGGGAAAATGGGAGAGAATTAGCTCTGAGGAGAAAATTACCCATGTTATGGTTGCCTGGGGGACATGGGGAGTTAAAGATAGAAGAAGATATGGTTGGCCAAAATTCCCGGTTAATGTGAGGAAATTTATACATCTTCCCAGAAAAAGAGAGGTCTTTGTAGATAATTTATGTATATACTCTTCCCCGCAAAGGAGTTTAAAACTTATCTCAAGAGATTCGAATTCTTCGTCTCAGCTTTTAAAAAATTATCTTTTTGATGCAGAAAAAGAGGTTAATGAACATCAATTAATAGAGCTTGATAGCCATTTAGTAGAGTATTTCGGTCTTACCTATACTTTTAGCAATTATGATTATTGGATGAAATCTGTGGATATACCTTTTCTAAGGAATACGGCAGTCAAAGCCCGAGTAAAAGCAGATACTGTCCACAGTGTTAATTTGGTAGCTGAGGTTAGATATGATAATGGTAAATTAAGTATCTTTGGTTCTCTACCAAATAAGAATAAAGAGGAGTGGGAAGTTTTATCGATCAAGGACCTTTATGAAAGAGCTAAAAATTATGCTTTGTCAAGGAATTGGAATGCTAAAAAGATGGAAATTACAAAAATTGGTATAAACCCAGGCCTTCCTTTAAAGATACCTTATTTAGAAAGGTATGGGGTTATAGAATTAGAAAGAGGGCAACCAGGAATCGACTTTAATACTGAAGTAGAGAATGCCCCATTTTTTATAAAAAAAGGCAATTTTTACAGGGCAAAAAATCGGATAGAAGAAGCTATAAAAAACTATCAATTAGCAGAAATGCTTAATTTCCAAGATGCTTGGGTTCACCACAGTTTAGGGGATATGTATAGGATCAAGGGAAAGTATGAAAAGGCTATAAAAGAGTATAAAGAGGCAATCCAGCTTGAGCCTGATATTACCTGGTTTTACTTTGCTCTGGGAAAAGTTTATCTTCAGCAAAATAAGACTGATTTAGCCAGGGAAAATTTTGAGAAATCTGTGGAAGTTAATCCTTGGGGTGGATGGGCCCAAAACGCTCTTGAAGAAATAAATGAAAGGAGCAAAGAAAAATCGCCTTATCCCAAGGAGAAAGAATCAGATGAAAATTGATTTTTTACAAAAAAGCAGGTTTTAAAGAGGTATAAATGTTAGCTTTTGGACTAGTATCTCCAATAATATTTGGTTTTGTTATTTCTTTATTAATTGTCTCTGATATCAATATTTATGAGCGTTTTGCCTTAGCCTATGGCTTGGGATTTGGTCTTTTAACGCTGGCGATGTTTTTTTTAAATCTATTGGGAATTAAATTTTCGCTGATAAATACAACTATCTTCATATCAGGGATGATTATTGCATCCTTAACATATCTAAGAAAAAAGAATCGACTTCGCTCTTTTTCCTATAAAGAATTAAACCTTTTTAAAAAGGTAAGGCAAGCCATTGCTTCCCTTTATCTTTTCGAGAAAATTATACTTGTCCTCCTAATTTTTTTTCTTCTTTCCAACGCAGTTATTGCTATTTATTGGCCAGTTTACTGGTGGGATGCTCTGAGTTTGTATGATTTCCGAGGTAAGGTTTTTGCTGAGATTCAATTTATTCCAGAAGTTGCACTAAAGGTAGCCAGTCCGGGATATGTCTTCTCTTGTCCACCTTTAACTTCTTTAGCGCATGCCTGGTTATACCTATGCAGCTGGACCAATCCTAAAATTTTCTATACCTTACTTTTTGTCTCTCTTACTATAATTTTTTATTATTCTTTAAGAGATTACGCTCCACGCTATCATTGTTTCCTCTTCACTCTGCTTTTGGTTATAACCCCTTTGTATACTTTTTCCACCCATGCTTACTCTAATTTTCCTTTTGCTTATTATTTTAGTGTGGGGACTTTATGTCTTTATCGCTGGATGTCAAGACAAAAAAGGGGATTTTTAACTCTATCAGGAGTTTTTTTAGGTTTAAGCGCCTGGACAAGAAGGGAATCACCCATATTTTTTTTAGGGTATTTAGCTATTTTATTGTTTTTTTGCATCCCCCGAAAGAGATTTTTTGCTCCCCTTTTATTCTCTATTCTATATTTATCCATTGAACTTCTGTGGCCTATATATAGAAGCTATCTTACGAGTATTTTGTATTCTCACTCTTCCAATATTATAACTTCAGGTATCTCATCCTCACTTTGGGGTAATTTAACGATGGCTAATAAATTTTTTGACTTTTTACGATGGAAAAAGGTTATCACTTTTTTTTGGAAGTATATCTTTCAGAAGTATCGCAATGTCTCTTATTTATTAATTTTGACAATTTTACTTTACATTGATAAAATTTTTAAATATCGCTTTTTATTCTTGCTGGTTCTCTCAAGCATAGTTTTATTCATTGTGGGGATATATGGGTTTTCATTAATTTTTGGAGGATGGTATGGTGTACATGGTCGAGATGCTGGCCAGCGTTTATCTATAATGTTTTTGCCAATTGTTTGGTATTTTATAGGATTGATGACAGCAGAGCACAAATTTTTAGCAAAAAATTCTGTTAAGAAAAGGATTTAATGTGAAGATTCTTCAGGTAACCTCTACCTTTTATCCTGCCTGGGCATACGGTGGAATAGCCAAAACAGTTTACGAATTATCAAGAGGACTTGCGGCTAAAGGGCATGAGGTAACTGTTTATACTACAGATGTGTATGATCGGAAGAGAAGATTAAATATTGGTAAAAATAATCCAGTGGATATAAAAGGAATAAAAACATATTATTTTAAGAATATTAATAACAATTTAGCCTACGATTATAGATTCTTTCTCACACCCAAAATAATTTCTGTTGCCCGGAAAGAGATATCCAGTTTTGATGTAATTCATCTGCAGGAATATTATGCGTTTCAAAATGTAATCATCCATCATTATGCAAAAAAATATAATATTCCGTATATCTTAAATGCTCATGCTTCTTTTTGTCCTGCTCACCGAAGACAAAAATCAAAGGCTAAAAAGATTTTTACTCGTCTTTTTGGTAAACGTATTTTAAGTGATTTAAGTAAAGCTATCGCTCTCACTCCGGAAGAAAAAAACCAATTCTTAATGGTGGGGATTGATAAAGATAAGATAAAGATTATTCCCAACGGTATTCATTTATCGGAATTTACAAATTTACCTTGTAAAGAAGCCTTTAAAGAAAAATATTCTATACCAAAGAATACCAAGGTTATTCTCTTTTTAGGTAGACTTCATAAAATAAAGGGGCTTGATTTACTTGTAAGGTCTTTTTATAGATTAACCAAAAGCATGAGTGATATTAAACTGGTAATTGCCGGTCCTGATGAGGGATACCTCTCTACTATAAATAGACTAGTAAAAAAATTGGGATTAGAAAAAAAAGTTTTGTTTACGGGGGGAGTTTATCAAAAGGAGAAACTCTCCGCCTATGTTGATGCCGATGTTTTTGTCTTATCTTCTTATTCTGAGGGGTTTTCTATAACCGTTTTAGAGGCTTATGCGAGCGGAACCCCGGTTGTGATTACAGATCGCTGTAATATTCCTGAAGTAATGGATTATAAAGCAGGATTTGTGGTTAAGTGTGATGAAAATGAAATAGAGAAAGCTTTATACGAGATTTTAAGTAATAATGAGCTAAGAAAGAAATTTAGTGAAAATGGTAAAAGAATGGTAAGGGAAAAATTTACCTGGGATAAGATAATCGGACAGATGGAAGAAGTTTATAAAGAGGTTAACAGAAAAAGTAGAAAAATAAATTAACAGGTTCACTGCATCCACCCTATCAAACCAGGTAACCGATAGCTCTAAAAAGTTAGGTTAATTTAAGGTGGTAAACTTTTCCCTATCTATTCCCATTTTCGGAGTAAATAGCAAGCTACATTTCTAAGAGGTAAGAGCAGAG
>JRER01000689.1_pt1 | contig 16195 bp, 15 predicted proteins | sample 210161 | NCBI WGS metagenome assembly JRER01 (sample SAMN03019618, study PRJNA260268) | marine sediment metagenome | biome: Marine; feature: Sediment; material: Clay; isolation source: clay from marine sediments 136 meters below sea floor depth collected from... | place: New Zealand: Canterbury...
CCCTTGGCTTGGCTTTCAGAAATGCCTTATTCTGTATGTTCAATTCAAGACTTTGAGATAATGGTTCAAATAATGGAAAAGGTGGGCATAAAGACATTTATAGAGAAAAAAGTTTATGACAAAGATAAAAAAGAGTGGAGCTTCCGTCCTTTTATTTTTAATGAGTTTCCAAAAGAGATTAAAAGCGTAAGATTTTTATTCACAGACGATTTTGATAAAATTTTTCCTAAACGGTTTTTTGAAAAGGTTGGCAAAAAACCTTCGGAAAACTAAAGAAATAAAGGCAAAAAAGTTGACATTCCAGAATGTCAAGAAATGTCAACTTTTAATTTATACAAAAGAAGCCTTTTAGAGGCTTTTAAACACCTAAACCCCTATTTCTGAATATAAAGTTGGGTGAGGGAACGAGCGTAATCCAGCAATAGCAAACGTAAGCCAACAATAGCGAGCGACGAGCCCAACAAAGAGAGAATAAAATTAACAATATATATAGTCTGGCATAAGATTTTAGCATTTCAAATTCCTTTTCTTTGATTGGTGGATAAGATTTGGTAGAATGATGGATACAAGTTCGTAAGCGATTAACCCATGGAGCCAATCTTTTTAACACAACTTCCTAATTACTACCGTTAATATTCATTTCAAATAATTTTAAATAATTATATATATTTGTTAAAATCTAAACTGTTTAAGTTATAAAGAGATTTTGTATGAACCTCTTTAATATAAAAAATTTTTTAAATCAAAATATTTCGTATAAAAACGAGTTAGCAGAAATTCGGGGGCTCACATGAGAGGTGATAATTTATGCCTGAAGAAGAAATCATAACAAAAGCCAAAGAGTATGAAAAGGCAAACAGAGCCAATATAGAAAAGGCTTTAGAAAAGTTAAAAAGATTCCTTAAAGCATATCCTTTCCGGGATCAGCCAGATGATGTAGATTTATTAGTGCCAGATAAAATTTATAATCCCGGAGATAAGCAAACGTTTCTTTATTGGATTGAGTTTGGATTACGGGATTTAGGTCATATTCGGGTTGGCAGTGCACTCTATGCAGAAAATGCGAGAGATAACCCAGAAAAATTTAAAGAACTTCTAAGAACAGTTGTAAATTATACTTTATCAGTACCCCAAAAAATAGATGCACATTGGGAAGACATTAAAGGTTTTGGTGGGGATAAAACAATAGCTAAAAAGATACTTTTCTGTTATTATCCAGAAAAGGTTTTACCAATTTTTAAGATAGATGATCTTGAACACTTTGCTAAAAACTTCCGTATAAGCTTTCAGAAGGAAGCGTATGAGTTATATGGAAAATCTTATGAAATGCTATCAGTAGGTCAGAAATTTGAGATCCTAAATAAAGTGTTGATAGAATTTGGAAATAGCATTCCAGAATTTAAGAAATGGAACAATCTACTCTTTGCAAGATTTTTGTATGACCATTTTCCCCCACAAAGGTTTCCGATACCAACAAAGGGAATAAAACCTCTTCACCCCTTAGGAATACTTTTTGAACCCGAATATGAACAAGAGGTGGTATATCTTTTCCCCGTTTTTCATAGAGAGTTGGGTTTTCCGTACATAATAAAAATTCGCAATGAATTTCCAGACGCATTGGTAATGGACAAAAAGAGAGATGTGAAAAGAATTGAGTTTGAAGTTAGAGCAAGCGATTTTATTCAACACAAACATGACAAAAAAGGCTGTGATTTCATTATATGCTGGGAAAATGACTTGGAAGGCAATGGAGATTTGCCACCAATAATCTCTCTAAAAGATTTTGTGGAGGAATTAAAATGATACTCGCCCCCGAACTCTGCGGAAACTTCTTTTATCCGCAAAACATTAGGCGAAATTTAAACAATAGAAGGAGATTTAAAAAATGCCAGATAGGGATGTAAAGACAATCCTGGATTTAATATATTACCAATATGCAAAAATCATCGCCAGAAGAGCTTTTGACATATCTGATGGTAAAGAAGCAAAAAGACAGCACTACGGGTTTATAAAAGAAACATTCCTAGAGTTAAAAAGTGGTGCTAAATCTTGGTCAGAGATCACTCGAGAAGATTGGCAATTCGTCGAGTCAGAAAAGAAATGTATATATTGTGGAGCAAGAAGTAACCTTCATAAAGAACATATAGTGCCAAGGTCTTTAGAAATTAAAACTGAATGTAGAACATGTGACAGAATTCAAAGTATCCATAACCAAGTATGGGCATGCCAAGGGTGTAATTCTTCAAAAGGAACGAAGGGACTCTACGAGTTTTTCAAGGTAATGTACCCTAATGAAAAGAAATTTTACGATCTTATTCCACCATTATTGGAAAAGAAGTATCTAAAGACTATTTACAACTGCCATGAATGTGCTGAAACACTTAATAAAGGAGATATAGATTGTGACAGTGAGATATCTGTTCTTGATATCGACTTCATACTTCATTGAACCTTGCCTAACAGCGGATAAAAAGGAAATCAAAGATTTCCACAAATTGCTATTTTACAACTTTTTTTATTCATAAAATTTAATATGAAATTGTGAAATTGTTAAATCTGATATGATTTAAGATGTGATGCAAGATGGATACTGATAGAATTAGAAAATTTGAAAATATTTTAGATGAACTTTATAAACATTTAAAATCAGTAAGAAAAGAAACAATAATACATTTAGGAGATGAAGATGCTCTTCATATCATAGATTTCCATGCAAATAATTGGATAGATATTACTGGATGGATTTCTTCTAAGTATGAGAAAGAAGAACAAATGAATATCATTATTTTCCAATTTCATAGGCTGTTTAAAGAAATATACTGGCTCCAATTTCTTTTTCATTATGGGAATTATCCAGTAATTTATAGAAATCTACGATACATTCTGGAATTAATTTGCCAAGCCTATTATATTGATTGTAATTACTATGATTTGTCTCTTGATGAACAAATTAAGAAAACAACTGAATTGGAGGAAGAAAAAGTTTATGGATGGACTCTTGTAAATAATGTACTATGTGATATTTTGAATAGTGATAAGCAATATATCAGAGAAAACTTCAAACCATTGTGGGATAAGCTAAATAAACATGCTCATCCATCAGGAAAGCAGATGGATATAGTTGTGACAGAAGACATTTCAAGTCTTGTGACAGATTCATTTAGTGAAAATCTTGCAAGAGACACACTGAGAGCAACTGACAAAATATTTGATATTGTTAATATGATAATCTTCAAGAAATTTCCAGAAATTAAAGAGGTAGCTCTTAAATATAAATTCATAAATGAGTGGAAACAATATTTACCAAATACAATGAAAATCATGAAGGAATAATTGAAATGAGTATGATAGTTGCACCCCTCTGTGATTATTTCCCAACCTTGCTCTTCGTGTCAAATAACAACGATAAAAAGCAAAATTTCATTTTTTTAGTATGTGTAAGTAAAGTGGATCTTTTCATTTTTCCAGAATAGGATAGATTTTTATCTTTCCTGTTTTTTCTCTTGGGTGAATAAAATGAAAAAAAATACTTTAAAGGAGTTTGAAATAGTTATCAGAATGACTCCTTCGGTAGCTCAATTGGCAGAGCGAATGACTGTTAACCATTAAGTTGAAGGTTTGGGTCCTGCCTGGGGAGCTAACTCTTTAACACAACTCCCTAATTTCCACCTTTAAGAATCATTTCAAATAATTTTGAATAATTATACACATCTGTTAAAATTTGAATTGTTTAGTTAAAAGGTAATATTGAATAAATTTTGAAATATATTTAATAGAAGATTTTTTTATTAAGATATCTTTTATATAAACTAGTAAGATAAAAAAGTGAATTATGTGAGGAAAAAAATATGAACAAGAGAGAAAAGATTAAATTAGAAAAAACTCTTGGTATTTACTTTAAGGATATCCATAGGATTTATATAAAAGGTAATTTCAGAGAGGAAAGTTTTTATCCGTCTTTAAAAATACTTATGGAGGAATGTTATAAACTTTTCAAGTTGAAAGATGATGCAGGGATACTTGTTCAACCTAAGAAAACTGAAGTTGGTATCCCTGATTTTCTAATTAGAACAGACGGGAAAATAATAGGCTACATAGAAGCTAAAATACCTGATGAGAATTTACTTAATATTGAGGATTCTGATCAATTGAAGAGATATCGTGAATCTCTTCAAAACTTAATTTTGACCAATTTTTTAGAATTCAGATTATACAGAGATGGTAATCTTATAGATAAAGTGGAAGTTGGTCGTCAATTTACATTACAGAAATTGAAGTATCCTCCTGTTCCTAAGACGTTAGAAGAATTTTATCAACTTCTTGAAAGATTTTTTTCCTTCTACACACCTAAAATTCAAAAATCATTCGATCTCTCCATCGAACTTGCTAAGAGAACAAAATTACTTGAAAATATCTTACAGGAAGAGCTTTTAAGAAAAAATGGGGAAGTTACAAGATTTTATGATGCTTTTAAAGAAGAGCTTATAGAGACACTGAGTGAAGAAAGATTTGCCGACTTATATGCTCAGACCATTACCTACGGGCTTTTTGCTGCAAGAATGAAAGCTCTCACCGAAGGTAAATTTAGGAGAGAGTTAGCCTGGAAATTCATTCCTGAAAGCTTGCCTTTGCTTAAGGAGATTTTCTACTCTTTTACAGGACCCCATTTCCCTGAATCACTCACTTGGATTGTTGATGACATAAGTCATGTACTTGAAAAAGCAGATATAAATTCAATTCTTAAAGAATTTAAATTTACTAGATGGGAAGAAGACCCAGTGATTCATTTTTATGAAACATTTCTTGCTACTTATAATCCCAAAGAGAGGGAAAGGTTAGGTGTGTATTACACTCCATTGCCTGTAGTTTCGTATATTACCAGGTCAATCCATAAACTTTTAAAAGAAAAGTTTGGAAAATCAAAAGGACTTGCCACACGGGATGTAACTCTTCTTGACCCTGCAGCTGGAACTTTAACCTTTGTTGTTCAGGCAATCAAACAAGTTCAGAAAGAGTTGGAAGAAAGGAAACACGGAGGACTTATTAAATCTTATATTGAGGAACACATTCTCCCTCATTTTTATGCATTTGAGATTCTAATGGCTCCCTATACAGTTGGTCATTTCAAGGTTTCTATGATTTTAGAAGAGATGGGCTATAAGTTTAAGGAGAATGAGCGATTTCAATTTTACCTAACAAATACTTTGGAGATGAAAAAACCTAAACAGACAAGTTTTCTTATTGATCTTGCTAAAGAAGGTTTGGAAGCAAAGAAGGTAAAGGAAGAAATTCCCATTCTGGTGATTTTAGGAAATCCTCCCTATTCAGTAAGCTCAGAAAACAAATCAGAATTCATTGAGGGATTAATGGATGACTATAAAGAAGATGTGAGGGGTGAGAGAAATATCCAGCCTCTTTCAGATGATTATATAAAATTCATACGATTTGCTCACTGGAAAATAGACCAAGCAGGTAAAGGAATCTTAGGCTTTATTACTAATAATTCCTATCTTTCAGGAATAATCCATAGAGGAATTAGAAAAAAACTTTTAGAGAGCTTTGATAAAATTTATATTTTAAATTTACATGGCTCATCAAGAATTGGAGAAAAAACACCTGAAGGTGGAAAAGATGAGAATGTCTTCGACATCCAACAGGGTGTTGCAATTGCCTTGTATGTAAAACTTGAAAAAACTAAGAAAGAGAAAAAGGTCTTTTATTATGACCTCTGGGGACTTAGAAAAGAAAAATATAAATATCTATTTAGAAATGATGTTAAAACAACCGAATGGCAAGAACTTGATTTTTTAGAGCCTTACCACTTCTTTGTTCCAAAGGATTTTTCTTTAAAGGAAGAATACGAGAAATTTTGGAAAATAACGGATATTTTTAAAAAATTTCAGGTAGGATTAATGACTGGGCAGGATGAGTTTTTTATTGATACAAATCCTCAGACTTTAAAAGCCAGAATTTTAGCTGTGTTCAACAAGTATTTGAGTGATGAGAACTTAAAAACTCTCTATAGCCTTAAGAGTCAAGCAGGCGAGAAGACTATTAAAGCAAGAAATTCAACTAAATTCGATGAAGGTCTCATTTCTCTTTACTGCTATAGACCTTTTGATATTAGATATGTTTATTTGGAAAACAAATTCTTATGGAGGTCTGTCGAAGCACTAAAGAGACATTTTCTGTTTGAAAATATTGCATTAGTTACTACTCGCATCTTAGCAAAATTACCTTTTAATCATGTTTTTGTGGCTCAACACATTGGAGATAATACTTTCATCTCTGCAAGGGGAAGTGAAAGAAATTATTTCTTCCCCCTTTATCTCTATCCTGACAAACTAAAAGGAGTCTTTCTTTTTGAAAAAGAACACAAGGTGGAATATATTCCTAACTTAACTTCTGAATTCTTACAAGCTGTAAAAGAAACTTTAGGAAAAGAACCACATCCAGAAGAAGTTTTTTATTATATTTATGCCGTGCTTTATTCCCCCATTTATAGAAAGCGTTATAAAGAATTCCTCAAAATAGATTTTTCTAGAATTCCATTACCCACAGATTACAATCTTTTTGAAACTTTAAGCAATTTTGGTAAAGAACTTGTTGATCTTCATTTACTCAGACACCCTTCTCTTGATGAAACCGAGATTGGTTTTCCAAAAAGTGGCTCCAATATGGTTAAAAAAATTAAATATAAGACAAAAACTAAAAGAGTTTACATTAATAAAGATCAGTATTTCAAAGGTATTTCAAATGAAGTTTGGCAATATAAAATAGGAGCCTATCAAGTAATGCATAAATATTTAAAAGACAGAAAAGGGCGAAAACTATCTCTTGATGAAATCAACCATTACATGAGATTTTCAAAAGCAATTCTACTTACAATTAAACTGCAGGAAAAAATTGATAATATTTTTAATAAAATGATTAAATAAACAAGTTAGAAAATTTGTTTTATCTTTATTTTTATTTTAAAAATAGATTTGAAGAATATACGAATAAACTATTTTTTAAAAGTACTGTGAAAAATTAAAAAAAGATATTTGTTGATGAAGAATATAAGTGAAATAAAAGAAGAAATTGTTAAAATTCTGATTAAAAAAGGCAATGGATTACTTAAACAACATTATAAAAAATAGAATTTACTAAAAATTCAAAGGCGGATAATTTACCAAATAACCTCACAGATTTTCCTCATGCTTTTGTTCTCGCTTGTGTAATGGATAGGCAAATTAAAGCAGAAAGAGCATGGTTAATTCCTTATGAAATATATAAAGAAATTTCTACTTTCGAGTTAAATAAACTTTTAGAATTGACTTTAGATAGTCTAAAGGAAATTTTTAAAAGAAAAAATCTACATAGATTCAATGAGAAGATGTCTAAGAATTTTTGTTTTGCAATACAAAAAATTCATAAAGATTATAAAAATAATGCTTCAAATATTTGGAAGAATAATCAAAGTAGTGCAACTATTGTAAGGAGATTTTTAGAATTTAAAGGTGTAGGAATAAAAATAGCTACAATGGCAACTAATATGTTAGCCAGGGATTTTAAAATACCCATGAAAGATCATATCTGCATAGATATATCTCCAGATGTTCATGTTAAGAGAGTTTTTAAAAGATTAGGACTAATATCTAAAGATGCTAGTAATGATGAACTAATTTATCGTGCTAAAGAACTTAACCCACTATATCCTGGGATTTTTGATTTACCTTGTTGGGAGATAGGACGAAATTTGTGTAAGTCAAAAAAACCTATTTGTAAAGCATGTTATTTAAATAATTATTGTTTAAAAGAAAATATTTAATGTTTTAGACTAATTATGAAAACTTTTTGTATAGTTTTATGTGGAAAAAATATATGGAATAAATATTCAAGTGTAGGTTCTACTAATGCAAAAGATACATATATAAGTTCATTTATTCATGATTTAGATATTTTAAAAGTATTAAATGAAAATACATTTTGATATAGACAGATAAGGGACTAGAGAAGATTAAAAATTTTTTAAAAAAATTTAGCGAAATTTTTAACAAATTTATAATCTATAAAATAGAATTTATTTAAGAAATATTCTTATTATTAAAAGAAGATGAACGAGGTGGTCTAAAATGAATATTTTTATTGATACAAATATTTATTTAATTTTCTATCATTTTACAAGCGAGGATTTGGAAGAGTTAAAAAAATTACTAGTTGCTATTGAAAAAGGTGAAGTCAATCTCTATATTCCTGAACAGGTCATTTCAGAATATGGAAGGAATAGAGAAAGGAAGATTTCTGATGCATTAAAAAAATTAAATAATCAGAGATTAAGTATTCAATTCCCTCAGATTTGTAAACAATATAATGAGTTTGAAGACCTAATGAAATTAGTAGAACTTTTTGAAAAAAGAAAAAAGGAGATGTTTGAAAAATTACATGAAGATATTGATACTAAAAATTTGAGAGCAGATAAGATCATATCTAAATTATTTAATAATGCAAAAGTTATCAAAACAAACAATGAAATCTTAATGAGAGCTCGGAATAGGATAGATCTTGGAAATCCACCGGGTAAAACTGGTTCTTATTGTGATGCTATAAACTGGGAGTCACTTCTTGATTCCGTGCCAGATAATGAGGATCTTTATTTGGTAACAGATGATAAAGATTACATTTCTCAAATATATGAGAATAATTTGTCTCAATTTTTACTAGAAGAGTGGAACAAGAAGAAGAATTCTAATATTTATTTATATAGAAGATTATCTGATTTCTTTAGAGAGAAATATCCTAACATAAAGTTAGCTAGTGATTTCGAGAAGGAGTTAGCAATCTCAGCGTTAATCAGTAGTTCTAAATTCTCGGATACACACTTAGCAATAGCGAAATTATCTAAATTTACAGACTTCTCAGATCTACAAATAAATAAAATAATAGAAGCAAGTATTACTAATAGCCAAATATATTGGATTAAAGAAGATGAAGATGTTAGAAGTTTTTTAAATAACATAGTTGAAGGAAAAGAGGATATAATTGATGCAAATATTCTAAAAAAATTTAATGAAATGTATAGAACAGAATCAGAGGAAGAGCTATCTATAGAAGAAGAAGTTCCTTTTTAATGTTTTTTAAAAAATCTATCTTATCTTATAATCAAAGAAAGGAGTTAATCTTCTATATTATGAAGTTGAAATGTCTTCAAAGATTGGGGAGATAGCAAGATCAGATTATGAGGATAAAATTAAAGAAGCAATCAATCAAGCAAATATTACTATTGAAGAAGAAAAGCTTGAATAATTTTTACTAATTTAAATTATTATTTTCATTATAAATTAGCTTTAAAATATTTGGGGGTGTTGGAATTGGTAAAGTTTAATGGTTTTTTTAAAAGCGATTTTAGTGTTTTTAGGGAAAGAAATGAATATGGGATTTATTCTGTAAACAATAAGTTAAAGAATATGGTTAAACTTTTATATAATAAACACACAGATTTAAAAGATATACTTCCATATTGGAAAATGGGTAGAGTTAATATGTATAGAGTAAGTACTTTTATGTCAAAATCTGAAAAAAAGCATTATAGTGTACCACATTTTTATATACATTTGGGATTGGATGATTTTTATATCCATACATGTTTTGAAGCAAAACATATTAGTAGAAAATTTGTAAGAACACTTAGGAAGGATTTAAATAAAAGAATAAAATTTACAGGTATATTAAAAAAAGCTGAAGGATTTATGATTGAAATAGATAAAGTAGATTTTATGAGGGTGGGAAGTAAAGAAAATAAGTACACTACTTTAGCACACATTTGGCTTGATAAGGATTAGGTTATGGAAGATATAGTTAAATTTATCTATACCCAAATGGATAAAATAAATAATTTACAACCAGAGCAATTTACTACAAAAAAAGCTTGTTTCTATCTAAGGAAACATATTTCTCGTTTTAATCCTATTCTTAAGAAACCAGAATTTGTAGATGAGGTTTATAATACAATTCAAGAATTATTACCAATGTATGATTTTCTATTAGAAATTGCTTAAGACAAAAACAGGATATAGATACTATATTTTAAATTACTTGTATAAATTTTCAAATTTTTTTTGAAGAAAAAAAGAAAAATATGCAGAAATCATTGTAATAATCCAATTAAATCAATATATTTAATGAATGTAAAGATTTATATAATAAGGGGGAATAATGAGAGAAAATATTAAGGAAATTATAAAAAATTATAAAAAATGGGGTAGAAGAGGAGTAGATGAATATAATACAAAATCAATTTTTATAGAACCTTTAATTAATTCACTTGGTTGGAATGTTAAAGATTTAGATGTTGTAGAGAGAGAAGCTAGAGTTTTTGGAGGTGGTAGAGTTGATTTTTCCCTAAAATTGCAAGGAAAACCTATTATGTATATTGAAGCAAAAGCTATAAAGGAATCTCTGGATGATGAAAGATTTATAGCTCAAGCAGTAAATTATGCAAATAATGATGGGGTGCTGTGGTGTTTATTAACAAATGGTATGGATTATAGGTTATATAAGAGTGATGAAAAAGGAACTATTTCTAATAAGTTAATGTTCAAATTTAGTCTAAAGAAAATAATAGATAATCCTGATACTATAAATGAAATTCTAGAGGATTTGAAATTATTATCAATAGAAAATGTAAAAGATAAATTACCAGAAAAGGCTAAGGTTGTTTTTATTGATTCAAAAGTAAAAAAAGTTATTGAAAAGCTAAAAAGAGCCCCTTCAAGAAAATTTATAAATATAATCAGAGATGAATTGGAAAAAGAATATACAACAAAAGAAATAAAAGATTCTATATTCAGAATATCGGGTATTTATAAAAAACCTCCTCAAGAAAAAGAAGTCCCAATAAAAACTGAAGAATTTCATTTAAAAGGAATTAATAGTGAAATTAAAGACATTTATCTCAAGATTAAAGATGACCTTTTAAAGGTAAATAATAATATAATTTTTAATCCTCAGAAATATTATATTTCAATTATTCATAATAAAAATATTGCTTATTTTACTTTTAAAAAGAAAAAAATAAAACTTGTTGTAAAGTTACCTGAGGAAGAAGTTAGTATGAAAATAAAAAATTATGATGTCATACATCTTTCAGAAGGGACACAAAAATTTTATGGTAGTCCATGCTGCAAAATTATTATAGATAATAAAGAGAACTTAGATGAGATTATTAATCTTTTAATACCCCTTATAAGAGAGTAAACAAATATATACTATTAATACAACACTTTAACTAACCATATTTTCATCTAAATACTTTGTAATGCACAAAACCGTATAATATTAAATAACATTTATAATAAAAAAGTTAAAGGAATAATAATAGTTTTTGAAGCTGATGAAAAGATAAAATATTCTTTAAAGTCTTTACCTGATATTGATTTATATGTTTATAAGGTAAAGTTTAAATTGGAGAAGGAAAAGATTAATTAACCTTTTTGTAATTTTTAAAATATAAATATAATTAAGTATAAAATATTAAACAATCTCAGATAACTCAATTGGTAGAGTACACAGTGGTTAACTATTAGGTTGCAGGTTCAATTCTGCCCTGGGGAACCAATTTTTAATTGTTTGCTTAAATTTTATCATTGAAATTTATAGATTAAAAAGGAAATATTTAGATTTAAATTAATAGATTATAAAGTATGTTTTTATATAATACAAAAAAAATTTTATCTTAATTTCTATTTCTCATTCCTATATAATAAATAAATATAGGAAAAATAGATCTTATTTTATAATTCTTATTAATTTCTAGAAATATAAAAATTTTTAAAATAAGACTTTGTTATTTTAAAAAATTTATAGTCAGTGACTTTATAGTAAACAATAAAATTTTATAGGAAGATTTTATATAAAAAATGTATTATAAAAATATTTTTAATTTCATATATAAATTAATGGGTATTTTGATTAATAAATTAAAAGATCTAATAATTTTTATTTTTAATTTCACTCCTAAACCCGATTTTTTATCTGATGTAGCAGCTTTTGAAGGAGTTCTGATTGCTGTAGCTGTACCAATTTCACTTCATGTAGTTAATGTAGCTATTGAAAGATATAAAGACCCAGAAATTGCGGGGATTTTCATTAAAGAGCCATTATATAAAGCACAATATTATTTACTTTTAATAAATATTATAATTGCAATATACTTGAAATTTAGAAATATACAAAATCTTTTTTGTTTATGGCTAATTTTTTTTGTGTTTATTTTTAATATTATTTTTTTCTATCTATTTATTAAGTTAGTTGAACAATATATAACAAATATAGATAAATTATTAATTAAGAAATTTAAAAGAAATGTTGAAAATATTCTCAAGAAATAAAACCTTTCAAGAAGATCAACAAGAACTATTTTTTTATTTAGAGAAAATAGTTAATATAGCTCTTACTAAAACGGGAAGAAGTGATAATCAATCAGTAAAAGAAATATTAAAAGATTTAGAAGATATTTTCAGAAAATTTTGGAAGTTAAAAAAAGATAATCCTAGTAAATTTGAAGCTTTATTATGGTCAAGAGACTTTTTTGAAAATTATGTTAAACCAATTGAGGAAAGTAAGGATTTAACTATAGAAGGTTCTGAAAAAGCAAAGAGTGCTGAAGAACTAAAACAAGAAGCAGCTACCTTATTAACTTTTTCAGCAGAAAGAGAGTTGAAAGGGTTAACCCAATTTCTAAATTCTTTTAAAAAGATATGGGAATGTGCTTTTAAATATGACAATGATGAAATAAGTAAATATGTTGTTTATCATCTAATTTGGTTATTATCAGAATTGGTAAAAGAACCTTCGAATAATCTTATTGTAGTACAATTTTTAAAATTATTGAATTCTATAAATTGGAAAGCGATAAAATTTTCTAAAAAAGAAATAAATATTTCTGCCTTTGCTGCCTCAATCCATTGGTATACTGATATAGTTTTCGATAGACTAGAACTAAAAGAGGGAAGTTTTAATTTATCTTATTTAGAAATATTTGATACATATTTTTTTTATTCTATTAGAAATATTATTTCTGAAAATCAAACATCACTTTTTAAAGCTCTTATTTCTACTTTAGTAGATGGGGTATTTATTTCTCCATATAACAGTGAAAAAATTTGGAATTACTGGTATTTAATTACTCCATCAAATACTAGTAAATATAATAAATTATACAAAGACTATAGTATAAAAAATCGAATAGAAGAATTAGTGAATTCTGGAAGGAATATAGATACAAAAGAAAAATTGGATAAATGGGTAGAAAAATTTGATGAATTCAAAAAAATTTTAGAGCCCCATCTAAATGAAGAGCAAAAAGAGAAAGTAAAAAAAATAGAAGAGGAAATCAAGGAATTTATTGTCTCAAAATATAAATATAATAACCTTTTAAATATTGTATTTGCGATTGGAGCTTATTGTTTATTTAAACAAAAAATTGATTATATTAAATATTTATGGGAATATAAGCAACCCCCTGATTCTGATGCCTCATGGACAGGACATGATATTGTTCCCAATTCTATTAATAATTTAATTAGCTTTTACTTTAATAAATTATTTTTGGAATGGAAATTTGATTTTCGTGAAGAACATCATGGAAGTAGGTCATATTATAGAAAATATTTTCTACTAATTTTAACTAGGATATTGCAGACAATTAAACCAAATTCTGAAGGAAAATTCGAGCAAATTGATAATTATGATTTACCAGAGTTTAATATTCATCGTTTAAGTGGCTTAGAATATTCTATAGATAATCTCGTTGAAATTGCAAAAGACATGAAAAAACAAGCAGATATTTTGGAGAATCTTGGATTTAATATAAACGAAAATGACGAAACTTTTGATAAAAAGTTGATACCATTTTTAAAAGGTTTAAAAACAAAAGCTCAGGAACGAATTGGAGAATTAAGGAAGGAATCAGAAATAAGTCCAGAAAAAATTGAGAAATTTAAGAAACAGGTATTAAAGGAATTTAATGAGCTAGTTGTTCTACGAAATATTTTTAAACACTATAAATTATACGAAGATAAAACTATGGAAAAATATGAAGGTGAATTAGGAAGATTTGGTATAAATAGGATTGATGAAAAAGTTGCGTTTTTAAAAGAGTGGTATGTCGACTATAGCAATTTTGGTAGAAATTATAGTAGGGATTTAGCTAATAGTGAAGATTCAGATATTATAGGGAAAATAATGAGTTTTTGCAAAGAAGTTGAAGAAACTAATTTCGAAAAGATATTGGAAGAGTTTGGTAATCTAAAAGATATTATTATTTTTGCTACAAATGTTGCGTTGTATAGATTTTTTGAAAATAAAAGAAATTTTAAACCTAAATGGTATAAGGATAGTCCTAAAATTGATATAAAAGGTTTTCAAGGTATGTATGTATTTAATGAAAAATACATACCAATTTTTGTAACATATCATAGAGAAATTAAAAAACAAATTCTTATTCTAAATAAATCAAAATTAGGAAGATTAATCCAATATTCACCTTTAAATGAAGGAGAAAGTGAACAATTAAAAAAAGATATATTCTACATGAATATTCAGTCTTTTTCAGAAAATCAACAGTTGATGAATGATTTTATTAGTAAATCTCCAGATTGGTTAAAGAAAAAAGGAAGTGAAGATAAGCAGATAGAGTATTTACGAGAAAAAGCATTGATACAAATTTATGAAAGATTTGAGTATATTAAACATGAAAATTTCGAAGGTTATCTACTTAAATTAACAAACTAGTATAATGCATAAACATTAATTTTAAAATATAAGCTAACCTATTACTATTTTATATCTTTTAATTAAATTAAATTATTAATATCGATAGAGAAAATCTTATTAAATTAAACAACGGATGAGTAGAGATAATAATTAGAGGACAATTGAAAAATATATATTAAACCTTCCTTGTTCTACTAGTGTGAAATAGAAATTAGAATATTTCTAATAAGAAATATAATTATTTAAATTAAAAAAATTAAAAAAATCTTAAAATTACATTTTTCATTCGCTTTTTCTAAAAAAACTGCTATTTTTTAGTCACATCTGTCTTATCTTTAATTCTGGTATATTTTAGCAAACATTCTATCTTCTTCTTTATTTAGAAGTATAATTAAAAAAGGAAGAAGAGAATGATAAATCTATTAAAAAAGAGTCAAGAGGAAATAAATGATCCTTTTTTATATTAAAAGTAATCGTTTGGGTATTAATAGCAGTTTTTACTTTGATAGTAGGTTATATTGCGATTCCAATTTTTAGTAGATATTGGAATTTCTATTTTATAATTATATCTTGAATTATTTTATTTTTATTAGGTATAACTTTGATATTTTTATCTGTAAAGGAAAAAATAGACAGATTACTTAAAAAATTTCTAATTTTAACAGGAGCTTCTGCTATAGGGTTTATTGTTAGTGTCCTTTTATATAATCCAATCTTTGGTCTTTTTATTCGCCTTTTTTCTTTCTTTTTTGTAACTTTTGTATGTCCGATAGCATTTTTGCTCAATAGGTAATATAATATTGTTTATAAGGAAAAAGTGAGAAGGGAGAAAATTATGAATTTATCAAAAAAGAGTCAAGAGAAAGTAAATAGTCCTTCTTTTATATTAAAAATAATCTTTTGCTCATTAGTAATAGTTTTTACTTTAATAGTAGTTAGAAGATATAAATTTATTTTTTCTTATCTTATGCCTATATTAGTAATTGTTGTATTTCCATTAGGTATAGCTTTGATATTTTTATCCATAAGAGAAAAAATAGATAGATTGTTAAAAAAGTTTTTAATCTTAACAGGAGCTTCTGCTATAGGAATTCCTATTGGTGTTATTTTGCATGATCTTTTCTATGCTCTTTTTATTAAGTTATTTGGAACTAATTTTTGGGATAGAATTAGTATAGGGGATGAACCTTTTTTCTCTATTTTAGCAATTATTGTGTGTCCAATTGGGTTTTTAGTTGGTGTAATAGGTAGTATTGTACTATTTATTAGGAAAAAAAAGAGAAAAATTTAATAGACCGTCCAATTTCCACATCCTTCTAAAAAGAGTTTGCAATTTTTCCGAATTGTAATCCTATATAACCTAATTTTGCTAACATACCCAAGTTATTTTATGTTTTTTCCTTTTAAAAATTATAAAAATAAATAATTTTTTCCTTTA
>JRER01000362.1_pt1 | contig 16118 bp, 13 predicted proteins | sample 210161 | NCBI WGS metagenome assembly JRER01 (sample SAMN03019618, study PRJNA260268) | marine sediment metagenome | biome: Marine; feature: Sediment; material: Clay; isolation source: clay from marine sediments 136 meters below sea floor depth collected from... | place: New Zealand: Canterbury...
GGAAATGGGCTCATGGGGTAACACCGGCCAGCGACCGGTCTTCGGTATAATCTTGGAGGCGATTACCACGCGGTCCCGCATCCCTGCCACCGTCTTACCAATCAGACTTTCGCTGTGTCCAAAACCATACGCCAGAGCGGTATCAAAGAAATTGACGCCCAGATCGAGCGGACGCCTCAGCGCTCGCAGAGCCTCATCATCGTCCAGATTGCCCCAGCCGCCACCGATACCTCATCCACCGTAACCTATCTCACTTACCTTGATTCCCGTTCTTCCAAGCTCTCGATACCTCATACCCTTCTTTCTTAGGTAATATTTTCTATTTCTTAGACATAGCTTCAAGGGATAACGAGAACCTTAACCGCTTTTTTTTTGTGTTAATAATTGAAAGCCCTTTTCTATTTCATCAATTGCTATCCGATGTGTAATTAAGGAGTTAAGTTTTATTCTTCCAGTGGAGACTAGTGAAATTGCTTTCCTCCATGTTTCGGGAATATAATTAAATGATCCAAAGAGTGTAATTTCGTTACGAACGAGGGGAGTGAAAAAGAATTCTTCCGCTTTTTGGAAAAGACCAACCATGCAAATTTTGCCACCTTTCTTCACCGCTTTGCTCCCCCTAACCAGAGCATCCGTAGATCCACTTAATTCAAATACAACATCCACGCCGATTTTATGGATAGATTCGTAAATAACATCTAAGAGATTTTCTTTATCTAAATTAATTACTGCATCGGCCCCGAGTTGCTCTGCAAGAATAAGCCTTCCTTCATCATCAGAAAGACCTGCAATGTATACTTGAGAAATGCCTATGGCTTTAAGGTACTGTAGTACCATAAGCCCCACAGGCCCGAGACCCATAATAAGTGCACTAGTACGGAGAGAATCCTTGGCTATTTCTACTGCATGGAGAGCCACACAAAAAGGTTCAGTTAGAGCTGCGGTCTCAAGAGAATAATTTCTGGGTAAGAGAAAAATGGAATCTTCCGGAACTGCAACATATTTTGCAAAAGCACGTGGACGGGTAAATCCAATCTTGAGGGCTCCTTGTTGACAAAGATTTGGCCTGCCATTTTTACAGTAGTAACATTTTTTACAGTAAATATGTGGACTTGCTGTTACTCGGGCACCGACTTCTATGGACTGAACTTGGTTTCCGGTCTTTACAACTTCACCAGAAAATTCGTGGCCAATTATTAAAGGAAGTCTCAACCAATTATAACCCTCTGACCATTCATAAATATGGAGATCACTTCCACAAATTCCGGCAAAAAGAAACCTTTACTAAAACCTCATCATCTTGGATATTAGGCTTTTCAACATCTAAAATACTTATTCCGGGACCCCTGCTCTTCTTTGACTACGGCTTTCACAATACTCTTCCTTCTGTCGGTCTCCTTTTCCTTCTCTCCTCTTTGCGCTTAACAGCACGCCTGGCTGCCTTACTTTCTCATCTAGCTCATTAATTAGCTTTTCAGAATGCTGGATATCGGTATGCTTAACGGTTTCGATCGAGAATTTTTTCAAAAGTGCTATGATAACTTAAAATTCTGGCAAAAGTCCTCATGCCTATTCTTCTAAACTCCATCAAATTCTTCTCCTTTTGATTTACGAATACTACAGACTGACCTTCATATCCTTATAGGTAATGTAACATCCCTTTTTTCGATAATTGGGAGAAGAAAAGAAGCATAAAAGCACAAGAGAATCTCCTCCAACATTCTTGACCGTATGCTTACTATTGGCTGGTTCCAGTATTAAATCTCCTTTACTGATTTCACATGTTTCTCCATCGATCCAAAACTTTCCTTTTCCCTCAACCACGTAGGTTATTTCTTCAATATCTTTGTGTGAATGAACTGGCCTCAGTTGAAATCCAGGTTTTAGGGTGGTTACTACGCTGGTTAGATAAGTAGTGGCATCAGGCTCCTCTCCATCCATCAATAGGCAGATGTCCACTCCAACAGAAGGCTTCACGTTCATTTTCTTACCTTCTGTAATATGCACTCTAACTATTGCCATTTTTCTGGTATCCTCCTTTAGAATAGGGTATTTTATGTTTTAATCTCTCATTTTATTTCTGTACTCTTCATCAAATTTTTGACATTACCGCATATTATTCGAGTCTGTCAAAAAACTCTCTCTCAACAACTCGAGGCTAATTTTGTACGGGTTTTAAGACACGGAAATCTTAAAAATAAAGGTTTTGACAGACTCATTTCTTAAGCGATTTCTCTAAATGCTCCTTCTATGCCTTCTAATGCTCTGTCTATATCTTCAACAGTATGAACACTAGAAAATCCATGGTGCCACCCGGTATGGAAGTAAACCCCACGTTTTAAAACCGCAGCAACAAACTTGAGAAACAGCTTGCGATCTTGCCTTGCTGCAATTCGATAATCAGTTACTTTCTCGTCAATCCCAAAATATATCCCAAATCTCGCTCCTAAACCTTGCACTCTTGCTTTAACTTTGGTGTGGGTAATTATATCTTCTATTCCCTTATATAGCTGATCACCGAGAGCAAATATATGATCATAAAAATCAGGGTTGGTAATTTCTTCCATAAAAGCTAGCCCACCCATAATGGGGATTAGGTGTCCATTGTAAGTCCCGCTGTGAAATGAGCTTCCTAGGGGTGTGATATGCTCCATAATTTCTTTCCTTCCACAGAAGGCACTTAAAGTGGTACCGCCTCCCAAGCACTTTCCCAGGGTGCAAAGATCGGGGGTGACACCAAGGTATTCTTGGCCTCCTCCCGGACCCATCCTGAATCCAGATAATATTTCGTCAAAAAGCAAAATGATGTCATATCTTTCAGTCAACTCTCGCATAGCAAGCATATAGTCCTTGGAGGGTATCACGCATCCAGAATTATAATTAATGGGCTCAACGATAACTGCTGCTATTTTATCCTTTTTTTCACGAAGAATTTTTTCCAAAACAGATAGGTTATTAAATGGAAGGACAATTATATATTGCTCAATATCCTTGGGAATTCCCCCTGATTCAACCTCTTTTCTAATATCTGTTACATTACCAAGGCTCTCCAAAGAGGGGAACCAATTAAACATTACATAATCATGACATCCATGATAGTGTCCTTCGAATTTCACTATCATCTCTTTCCCCGTAAACTCACGAGCAAGTCTTATAGCATGCATAGTCGTTTCGGTGCCCGAACCAGTAAACCTGACCAGTTCAGCGCATGGAATTACTCTACATATTTCCTTAGCCAGTTGACTTTGATATTCGGTCTCATGAGCGCAGATAACTCCTAAGTCCAAAGCTCTTTCTATCCATTTACGCACGGTAGGATGGTTATATCCTAGCAAAGAGGCTCCAAAAGAAGAGTGTAAGTCTATGTATTCTCGATCATTTAAATCGTACAATTTAGAACCACGGCCTCTATGGACAAAAAAAGGTCTATTTATCGCCTTGTTTATTCGTGCCGATGAGCAAATTCCTCCTACTAGACACTCACTCGCTTTTTCATAAAATGCTTGGTGTTTGTCCATACGTTACCCCCATTTTTGTTAGGTTTTACTGGGGGTCTTTTTTTCTCGTAGTGAAGTTTTCATGAGAAAAAAATAGAGAAATCTCCGGATAACTCTTAGGTTTGCCTCCGATGAATCCCATTCTTCTTCCAGTAAGCTAAAGAATATCCAAATGGTGATTTTTTTATGAATTATCCTTTATTTGAGTCCAAACTGACGAAGTTTATCAATATGTGGAACACCTGTTTTCATGTCCCAACCTCTTGCTTTATAGCAATCTTTCAACATCTTACCAAAATCTTTTATTTCACATTCCTTAGTTGAGGAATCTTTCCCAAATTCTGGTGACTTACATGCTCTCTCTGGAAGCATATCATCTTTTGCTCTTATGCCTTCTCTAGCATTGAACATTCTCTGAAGATCGTAAACTCGCTCTCCTATTTTTAGTAATTTCTTACCATCTATGTTCCAGCCAGTTGAAGAAGAAAGCATTTCTGCGAGTTCTCCAGGGCCTAACCCTGCGTATATATAGATTTTACAAATTCCCAAAACGTCTGGAATTACCCCAAAATCTTGTAACAATTTTGCTATTTTTCCCTTGCCCTCCTCGGCAAAACGGTCTATTTCATAGGGGTCGGGAATTCCGTAAGGGATTAAGCCAAAGTCTTTTTTATATTTGTCGTAAAAATGTCCTTCAAGTGGATGAATGTGGCACATACCTCTGTTGCCCATTCCATACGTTAAGGCAAGCAATCTACTTCCTCTGTTATCATGGGCGGGAGCCTCGAGACCTTTTGCTTGTATCGCTAACTTTTTGGCTCCCTTACCAAACTTTTCGGCAGCAATTCTCGTTCCCTCACCTAAAATTTGCCCCAGCTTCCCTTTTCTAAAGGCTATCCTTTTAACTAGTTCAACTATAGTTTCAGTATTTCCCCAACTGAGATCTAGGCCGTCACAATCTTCATTGCTGATAATACCGTTATCATAACAATCCATCGCAAAAGCAATGGATGAACCTGTAGAAATAGTATCTAAACCATATTCATTGCATAAGTAAGAAGCATGTACTGCGGCATCAACATCGTCATTTAATACAAAAGCTGTAAAGACAGATATGCTCTCATATTCACCACCTCCATGCTCAGGGGTTTTCCATCTTCCTGATTCTACTTTTACTTTTCTTCCACAAGATAAGACGCAGCCTCTATAACACGGATAATGTCCTTTAAGATTATTTTGAAAAAAATAATCATAAAGCTCATTTCCCTTCCCCCAAGAATTGGATCTCCAATTCTTGGTTGGGAAATCTCCAGCATTATCACACATTGGGATATCTCCCGTGGTACCATGTATAGTGAGGATTTTATTAGCAGGGTTATCTGTAATGATTTTAGTAGATCTTTTAGCCGCTGATGAAAACCTATCAGGTTTAGCAACCAGAATTTTGCCTGAACCCTTTACTGCAATGGCAAGCAAATGCTTTGAGCCCATTACCGCACCGGCTCCGCATCTTCCTGCTGCACGATCTCCAAATCGTGACATGATATTAGCATACCTTACTAAATTCTCACCAGCGGGACCAATAGTAACCGTCTCAAGCCTCTTGTCACCTAATTCTTCTTTAATAATTCGATCTTTTTCTGAAGTTGTTTTTCCTCTTAAGTGTTCAGCAGTTTTTACTTCCACTTTATCATCATCAATTGCGAGATAGCTAAATTCTTCAGCTTTACCTTCTATTACTAAGAAATCATAACCTGCTTTTTTTAGAGTACCACCCCACTCTCCTCCACTGCATGATTCCCCCCAGATATTGGTCAGGGGAGATTTAAAACAAACTGCGAACCTTCCAGACCCGGGAGCCCTTGTACCAGTTAAAGGTCCCGTAGCAAATACTAATTTATTCAAGGGACTTAAAGGATCAATACCAACAGGAAGTTCATTATACAGTAATTTTGCAGCATACCCAACTCCTCCCAAGAAGTTCCTTAACTCTTCCGGGTCGAGTTTTTCACTCATGATCTCATTTGTACTCAAATCCACTCTCAGCAACTTACCAGCATAACCACATAATTGAGTACCCTTTTTGTCACCTAATTCTATGGAATGTTTTTCCATACTCTTCTCCCTCCCCGAACTTCGACAAAAATTTCCCGACTTATTGAGAACCTCTGAAAATAAGATTATATGGCCTTATCTTCTTATCCTCTTTAATAACCTTAGAAATTACACCGATTTTTTCCTCGATTGGTATAGGTCTAAAACCCGTCTTTCTTACCTCATGCGAATATGCTATGCGACATCAATTTGTCAAAGAAAAAGGCAATACGATCATCATAAAGAACCACCCACTTCAGAGAAGATTAAAGCGTGTCAAAAATAGGCTGCTCTTCCCCTACCCGATTAGCTCTTTTAACCTTTTAACGCGCCAGCTATCAAAACCTGAACTATAAACCTTTGAAGGAGTAAAAATATTATTACTGCAGGAATCATAGCAAGAATACTTACCGCTGCCACCAAATGGTGAGAAATAGCAGTATATTGAGTCTGAAAAGTTAATACGCCTACCGAAGCAGGGAAAAGACTTGAGTCACTTAATAAAATGAAGGGTATTAAAAACTGAGCCCAGGTGATAATGGAAATGAAAATTGTGGCTGCAGCGATCCCGGGAACAGAAATAGGTAAAATGATTTTAAGGAAAACTTTAAACTTAGCGCATCCATCTATGAGAGCAGCGTCGTCTAACTCCTTAGGAATGGTGTCAAAAAAACCTTTAAGGAGCCAGATAGCAAATGAAATTTGGATCGCGATAAGGGTCATGATCAGCCCAAAGTGTGTATCCAGCAAATTTAGGGCATGAAAGTACCTATATAGAGGAATAGCAGTAGCAAGAGGGGTTATCATATGAAAGATCAATATGCTAAACAAACCCACTGTTTTTCCACGAAACTCAAACCGGGAAAAGGCAAAGGCAGCTGGGGAAGCCACAGCCAGAACCCCCAAGACAGTAAATAACACGAGTTTAAATGAATTGTATAACCAGAGAGGCACCTGACTAACCGTGAGAACCGTAATATAATTTTCAAAAGTGAGATGCTTAGGAACCAGAACCGGGGGATATGCATAAATCTCTGCAGGAAGCTTAAGTGAGAGCGAAAAAGTCCAAATTATCGGCAATCCAAAAAACACAATGGCCACCCCATAAAAAATGTAGATAAAAATGTCTCCGACATTTATTCTTTTTCTCAATCTTTCCCTTCTTTCAGGTTTGTGGACTCTCATTTTGTAAGCATTTTGTAATATGCAATAGCCAAAGTTAGATTTATGATAGTCAGTATGACGGTGATAGCTGTTCCTCTGGCTAAATAAAGGGAGTTAAACACAGCATTGTAGGCATGAAGAGAAATTACCTCTGTAGCTCTTCCCGGTCCTCCCCCTGTGAGACTGTAAGCCAGGTCAAAAGTATTAAAGGTAGTAATAGTAAGCAAAAGGAGGTTAATAAGGATAATCGGACGTAATTGAGGCAAAGTAATGAAATAGAATGTTTGCCAAACGGCAGCACCATCTACTTTAGCAGCCTCATAGAGTACCTCTGGTACCCCTTTCAGTCCTGCATATTGAAGAATCATAGTGAAGGCTGCTCCTCTCCAAACATCTGCTATAATTAAAGATGTCAAAGCTAAGGGAGGAGAATAAAGCCAAGGAAGCCTGGCAAAAAAAGGTGCTTCTTGAAGAATGTAGTTTATAAGTCCATAAGGATCGTCACTTAGTAAACTTCTCCACATTGTACCTACTATAATTCCTGGGATAACCCAAGCAGTAAAAATCATGGTACGAACGACAATACGCCCTCTTAGACTCCTTCTTTCTCCGCGGTTAATAGCTAAAGCCAAGGAAAGACCGACAATTAACTGAATAAATAGACTGAAGAATACAAAAATAAAAGTTACCCTTAACATGTGATAGAATGTTTCGCTACTGAAAAGATCAATATAAGTAGCTAGTGTGTATGTGTACTCCTTCACGCCCAAGAATATGTCTGTGAAGCTCAATCTGAAAACATCTAATGTGGTGAACAGTCGAAAAACAAAGATAATAACTCCGGCTGGAAGAAACCATAGGATAGGAACTCGTTTTACAATTTTTCTTAGATTTTTTTGATTTATCTTTCTCATCCAACAATCCTTCAACATCTATTGTGAAAAAATAAGGGAAGCTGCCTTTATTTAGGCAGCTTCCCTAAGAAGACCACTATTCTTTCAGTTTCAGTTTCTCGTAAGTAGTCATCACATTTTTCCAAGCCCTATCCAGCGCCTTTTCAGGAGTACTTTCCCCTATAATAACTTCTCCTACAGCAACGGCGAGCTCTTCTGCAAGTGTCGGATAAATTAGAGTTCCTTTATAAGGCCTTCCGTATTTTACCATATCTCTACTTTTCTGAAAGTATTCTATTTGAAAGAAAGGATCCTGGAGAACACTTTCCCTTATAGGTAAGTGAGATTTGACTTTAGACCAGGCCTCTACCGCTTCTTTGCTTCCGTAGACAGACCAGAGAAAATCGAATGCGAGTTTCTTTCTCTGCGGATCCTTACTAAATACTGCCCAGGCCCATCCTGCTACCGCTATAGCATTCTTGCGCAGTCCATGCCTAATTTGTGGTATCCAGGAAATATCCCATTTTGCAAACTCTTCTGGGCTAAGCATGTTTCTAACTTCTGGATATTGCCAGTTCCCTGCCAGAACCATGGCTGCAGTACCTCCCTTCGCTGCAGCGTAAAGATAATCGAAATCCACATAAGAAGCAACCTTCACGGGAGAGGCTCCAGATTCTATTGTCCTTCTAAAGAATCGAAGTACGTTAAGCATATACTCCCTATTTTTTCCTTCATTGAAATTGGGCCTTCCCTCTTCATCAGTGTACGTTCCACCTTGAGCCCAGTATATAGGCATGTTCGTTACAGCAGTGCCTTCCCATCTACCTGCAGGGTAAAGATAACCATCGATTTTTTTGTCTTTTGCAACCCTACTTGCTTTTTCAATTAACTCATCCCAAGTTAGAGGAGGCAGACCTACAAGATCTTTCCGGTAGAAAAGACACCAAAAGTATACAGTACTCTGCATAAAAGCGCAGATATTCCCTTCCTTGTCTCTGCATGGTAGCCAAGACCAATCGTAGTAATCTTTAATATCCTCATCAGTCAAAAACTCGTTTATCGGCTGAAGACTTCCCTGCTTTATGAACCGAGGAACATAGAAGGAGTCAATAGCTGCAAAATCTGGAGCCTTACCCACACGAGCCACCTCCAGAAGCTTTACCATTGTACGAGTAGTGGAAAGAGTCTGGACTTTGATCTTCACATTAGGATGTTCTTTGACCCACTGTGTAGATAATCGACTGATAAGTTCTCTCGTAGGCTCATCCGCTGCCATATGCGAAAAGCTAGAGTGATTCCAGAAAGTTAGCGTAATTTCCGCATCAGGGTTCCCAATTATATTTCCTTTTATCCACTCCTCCTGTGCAATTGAAAGATTAGCGGTAAACCAAATGACCCCCAAAATAACCAGTCCTATCATTGTTGCTCTTAACTTGTTTAGTCTAACCATCTTCTTATTCTCCTTATCTTGTATTAAACTATTTAAGGTTTTCCCTGAAACTTCCCAAAAAGAAATGTAAATATTTGGCGTTTTTCTCTTTTTAGGAAGCTTTCCTCTGTCCCAGCTAACGACCTATCTACTCTCACCCCTTCCTTTCCGGCCTTATTTTTAGCTTTTCCCTGTGAAAGGCCTACTCTCACTGCTAATTGTCTTGTTGACTAAAGTATTCCCGTGATTTTATGCTCTTACATCTTTAGCCCTTTTTACCTTCTTTTCAACCCGGATTTTTCATGGATTTAGGTTGTGAATACTTTCCTTATCCTCAACATTTAGATCTCATTTATTGTAATCTGGTTAGTGGCTGATAACCAGATATTGTTATTTGTCGGAAGAAAAAAGCTATAAGAAAAAAAAATTAGAAGACCTATATCCCAACAAAAAGTTCTACGTCAACAGCTCAATAGTGTAAATCCTATAGTTAGAGAAGCAGTGGTTGAATCTCCGAGAATTTGTGGTAAACTGAACTGCAAATCCGAAAGGACCGAAAAGTGTAAGACCAGCTATTTCACCGGCAGCGTTCACAGCAAGACTTTATATTTCTATCTCCATCCAGAAGTAGTAGAGGAAATAAGAGACTGATGCGATAACTACAAAGAACTAAAAGCCATAGTTGCCGAGCTTTCCGGGACAAATATCGAGGTCTTAAGGAAAAAAACGCTCTTCCTAAATTTCACAGACCCGGTGAGGCGGCCTGTGGAACCCCCGTCACTACGTGAGCAAAATGCCAGCTCCTTTCGTAAGTAAAAACCTATGTAGGCCCTCTCTCACCAATATTCTCAAAGAAATAACTTTAGCTAGTGAGAACGCATCATCAAGATTTCAGCATTCCTTCCCCTGCGTGAGAGAGGCTCTCTTCCCGACTATCCATACAAAAAGGGCTATATTGAGATAACCCCCCGTGGAGAAATTGTAGGTGCTCTCTCCCCTGCGTCTGTTAGTTCAATTGGCTTATCTTTTACCCGCTCTTTCGCAGCTTGTATTTACGAAAAAGGGGCTATTTTTATTATAATCCAGCAAGTATCTTCTGTCTTGAGATCTCGAGGATTCTTGATAGCTACAAGCATACTAAATCTTTGTTTGTAGGGTTTTAAGAGATCCCCAAAGAGGTCCGCACTATTGGTCGTGTACAGATTTAGTTAAAGAACACATTCCCTCCAACGATGATTCTTCCAACTTCCGAGAACGGTGCGGAGGACAAACGTGCAGAATTCTTCTGCACGTTTTGGTGGATATAGCCTATTGCTTGAGGTTTCTTTCTAGGTCCCTCGTTGCCCTCCACTGACGAAATCTTATTCCTGCTTTTTCCCGTTTTAAGAGAGACTATCAATTTGATCAGAGAATCTAACTTCCTCGAGCATTTTGAATAATTCTTTTTGTCTCTTCTCACTTCCGTACCACCACTTTAACCTCTGAGCTATCATCTTTTTTGCCCTATGAACAAAATGTTCATCTGCTGTATAGCAACGGAAAATCTCACTTTCTCGCATTCTATCATAGACTTTATCTACCAATTGTTCATATAGTTGATCTTTGTGCAAAGCTCCTTTATCTTTATATTCTTCCATTAAAATAAGGATATCCACACAATCTGCAATAGCCTTGGTTCTACCTGGATAATAAGAATCACTACTCACCAGAAAACTCAAAATGCTGCCCGCTTCTTGAAGAGACCGAAAATCACGTTTTGTCCACCATTTTTCCAAGAAGAACACAACTTTGGCAAAATTATCTTGGTCTTTTTTATCTTTCATTACCTGAGCAGAGAGCTCCTGCACTATCTCTTTGTTTTCAAGATTCGGATCCCAGCACTTTCTTAAAAATAGGTAATCTCCCACAAATTGCGTCAAAGGAGTGAGTCGATAATCTGTAAGACCTATATCTTTGTATTTTTGGCACTCCTTTATCTGTTTGTCGATTAATCCTATTTTAGGTCGGGGAAAAATAGTTGCAAATTCGGTCCCGTCCTCTGGATCAAGAAGAAAGAAAAAATAACCTGTTCTAAATTCTCTTTCTGCAGCCATATTAAGAGTTTCTCGGTTAGCATCAATGATTATCGTATCTCTGTCAATTTTGTCGAGGAGTTTAATTCTTAAGTTTGGATGTTGAGGTTCCATCTGATCCAGTAGCCAAAGATTAAGTTCTAATTTTCCTTCCCTTGTATTTTTGGCAGCGACTGGTGCATAGGTATCAACAATATCTAATAGTACTTCAGATAAATTAGGCAAGCAAAGGTCACAGACACATTCTCCCGGATCCATAAATTCCACGAGACATCTATCTATAGTGTTGCCAAAGTATTCTAAGAAGTATTTGTCAAATTGAAAAATAAGGTCTTTGGCTCTGCTCCAGCACAAATGTGTCCCCCAGTAGTGCTGCTCTTTTGCTCTGTACTGAGGGTATTTGTAAAACATAAAGGTTGGAACTACGCAAGGGAAAAAAGTAATGCCAGTCTTTATTCCTAACTTATGGGCGTATTGCATTGCCTCACGCCAGAGCTGATATCGAGGCTCATTACGATAAGTTTCCTCATGTTCCGGATGGTAAGAATGATAGCCCCATATGTCCAGAATAATCCGCTTTGTGTTTACCATGCGAAGAAATTCTAGATGTTCCTTCCAATCTTCCAGAGTGAAACTGTCTACAGTTAACTTAGCCAAATCCCAAAAAGTAGGCATATGATATACATCACGCATTTCAAAATAGGGTTTGCTTTTGATATCCCACTGACATGACAAAGGATTTTTGATGTTCTCTTTTTGTAGGAGTCTCAAAAAGTCGAAAATGCCGTTGGTAGTTCCACCTACTGTATTTCCTGCAACAAAGATTCCCTTTTCTTGATTGTTTTTCAACACTACATATCCCTCTTCTCCTAAATTGGCGAGTTTCCCTCTACATCGCTGTTGCGTATTTTTGCTCTCCACCTCCTTCCAATCTTCTCCTCTACAGATAATCACAACATCACCAGGAGTTTTTTTCTCCTGAACCTGTATTCCTAGCCAACTCGATAATTTGTCTACAGCAAATTTTAACTCGTAAGCACTCGCTGCGGGAATAGTCACTAACATTTACATCCTCCAGTTTGCGGAGAGTTTCCGCTAAATTAATTATCCAAATAAGGGTACGTCTAACCACACATTACCTCTCATAGCTGCTTCCTGAGCAATAATTCCAGGGACGGTATAATCCATAGCTCTTATTACATCAATGGGGGGTTTTCTATTATTGTCCAAGGCATTCGTAAAGTCACGTATTAAATAGTATTCAGCAGTTCCATGGCCTATCTTGGCTTCATCGGGTGCATCTGGAACTCCCGGACTGCAGTTAATGGTTCTTGCTTCTTTCTTATCACCTTTTTCACTTTCAATGTATAACTGTCCTCTACTATCAGCACGAAACTGCTCAGTACGTCCGTTTTCAACAAAGCCTTCTGTTCCATATAAAGAGTAGAAAACTATCTCAGGATATCTGGGAGCAACTTGGCTCCGAAGCATTTTTATAGTGGAACCTTTTTGAGTCTCAAAAAGAGCAACCTGCATATCAATAGCCCCCACACCCACATTAGGCCAAATATTTATTTCTTTGCCTGAAGCGGTTGCTTTAATTATTCTATCCTCCATGAGATACAATAGTGGCCCCAGAGAATGAGCACAGTAATGTAGAGGTGGACGATCAGCCCGCCACAATCTTTCCCCTGTGTTTTCATCAACTAACAAGTGCCTAATCTCATGAACATATTCGCCTTCTGCATAAAATATCTTGCCCAATTTCCCCTCATTAATTATCTTCTTCCATTCTCTAATAAAATGAAAGTAACTAAAATTTTCAGCCAGCATGTATATTTTTTTTGACCCTTTAACCGCACTTACAACCTTTTCGCAATCGCCAACAGTAGTGGCTGCCGTAAGTTCGCACAAAACATGTTTTCCATTCTCCATAGCTTTTATGGTATGCTCTGCATGTAACGGCATTGGTGTGGCTATCATTACTATATCGATGTCAGCATTAATAAAATTATCATATTCGGTAAACAGCTGGCTATCTTTCAATTTAAGATTTTCCCCTACCTTTTCTAACCTGTCTAAGTCAACATCACAAATAGCTGTGACTTCGGTTCGTGGATGTGATTCAAACAAAGTTGAATATGTGCCACCCGGCCAACCTAAATGACCTGCCCCTGCGACCCCAACTTTCCATTTTCGTTGCATGAATTCTTTATCCTCCTTCCAGTAGAAAAAGTAGGTCCTTAAACGACCTCTTGGATTTCTTGAAGACTCTTTACATTATGGTGAGGAACTTTCTAGCCACAGGAATCCCTAATTATGAGTTTTGGGTGTAAAACAATATGGGACACCTCATTGGCCTTCCCAGTCCGTAATTTCTCTAGAACGAGCTGCATAGCTTTCGTTCCCATTTCAAGTTTGTCACCTCTTATTGTGGTGAGTCTTATTCCTCCAAAAGAAGCCCACTCAACGTCATCGTGTCCCACTATTGCTATGTCCTCTGGAACTCCTAGACCCTCATCTAAAAACGCCTCAAAAGCACCTATCGCCATATAATCATTAGCAGCAAAGATAGCTGTAGGTCTGTTAGCCATACGAGTAAATTGTTCGCCAGCTATATATCCACTGTTTTTTCTAAAATCACCCATTTTTATTAGCTCCCTGTCTATAGGAATATCGTATTCACGCAGTGCCTTCCGATATCCCTCCAATCTCTCAAATCCAGTTGAATAGGAAATAGGACCACTTATCATACCTATTCTCCGATGTCCGAGTTTGATTAAATGTTCCGTTGCCTTATATCCACCCAATACGTCGTCCATGACTACATAACTAGCTATGTCGTGCTCCAATCTTCTATTTACTAGAACAAGGGGAAATCCTTCTCCGGCTAACTTCTCTACTTCTGGATCATGAAGGAAGACAGAGGCAAAAATCATTGCGTCAACCTGTTTCTCTCGTAAGAAATCGATGCCATGTTTTTGTAACTTAAGGTCGTTACCTGTGCCAAAAAAGACTACAACATAGTTGCTTTTCCTAGCTTCTTGTTCTATCACGTTTGCTAGGTCTGCATAAGCTGGATTAGTAATATCTGACAGGAGCAAGCCGATACTATAACTTCTCTTTGTAACTAAAGTTCTAGCAGCAGCACTAGGTCTATACTGGTATCGCCTAATGATGTTTTGTACTTTTTTTCGCGTTTCCGCTGCTACACTCGGTTTACTATTAATTACTCGGGAAACCGTAGCCGTCGAAACTCCTACTAATTTAGCGATTTGCTTAATGGTTAGCATCGTGTTAGCGCTTACCTAAATCAATTATTTGAGCATCAAAGGTCATCTTGTAGATGTAATCGATATACATTATAGCACACATCTCAAAAAATGTCAAGCCCCCCGATCTTACAAAATGTCTAAAACCCTATATAGCTCTATGTTATATATGTTTTTTTCTTTAGCTTGGAGGAAGGGAAGAGCTATAAGTTTTCGCTCTTGTCGAAGGAAAGCGAAATTGAATTTATGAGCAAGCTATGAATGCTGCTTACCTGAGCGTCCATTTATTAACGGCTAACATTTGGCACCTATTTGCAGAGAGCAAAACCAAGACAAGCACAAGCACAAGGTGGCAATAAGCTCTTGATTGTGGCTAAGCTTTAGTCGGCCTAGTTCTTTTTGCTTGTGTTTGTCTTGCTTTCCAGACTTTTCAGCCATCCTTTACCTTCTTACAAAACTCAAAGATAATTTTTCCAACTCGCCGCTCTGCATCTATCCATATTGCTTTGCGACTTTTGGATTGATAGAGTCCGGTGCTTTCTACTCAAGTCCTTCTCTCTGCTGATAGGCTGTGTGCATCTGATCATCCTACTTAGCGAAAACCTACAGGAAAAATTTCCTCAACAGAAAGGCCAAACCCGTGACAAAGTAGCCTCTCTGGTAGGCTGGTCTGGTAAGGCCTTGAGATAAAAACGACATTTAGATATTTCCTAAATTCATCTTTGATTTACTCTATAGAGTAAACTGGAAGGTCACTAAAATTAAACCGCAAACTGCAACTTAATCGCGGAAAAACTGACGCCGGAAGTAACAATTTGACTTTCTATCATAAGCATTTTTTCTCAATGTCGATTGCAATGTAAAATTGTACCAGGATTGCAAAGTAAAAGTAGTCCACCTGAGACTAAAAATTAACTGTTCAGGTGATATTCAGATGTATTGCAGAGTAAAAATATACCAGTTCATAATGATTTGCTACAATGAACTACCGGAACTGAAAAATTTAAATCAGGAGGTAGTTCATTATGGCATTAACATTAGAGGAACGATTAATGATTGAGTATCTAAGAAGACAAGGATATAGTATTCGCAGGATATCCCGTGAACTTGGGATAAGCAGAATAACGGTTAAACGGTATCTGGAGAATCCTCAAAAGGGTAAATATTGCCGAGTAGAGCCATATATCTCAAAACTGAACTCATACAAAGAATATATCAAAAGTCGGCTTAAGGATTACCCTGATATTACCGCGGAGAAACTTTATCGGGAAATAAAAGATAAAGGTTTCCAGGGGAGCTATCGGGCAGTAGCATATTATGTGGATAAGAATCGTCCCGTGAAAGAGCAAGAGGTATTCTTGAGATACGAGACACTACCTGGAGAACAGGCGCAGGTAGACTGGTCAGAGTTTGGTAGGATAAACTACTACGGGAGGGAATGTAAACTTCACTGTTTTAGCTTTGTATGGGGTTATTCAAGGAGGCATTACATAGAGTTTACCGTTAGCGAGGATATCCATACATTAATGAGGTGTCACACAAGAGCATTTGAATACTTTGGTGGTGTACCTAAGAAGATCCTCTATGATAACATGACCCAGGTTGTAAAGTCAAAAAAATCGATGGTTATCTTTACCCTGCAGGTAGATGGGAAGGCACTGCTGTAACGAACATGCCTATATACTGGGCTCAAGGTG